>Ga0307507_10000256_pt1 | contig 103606 bp, 41 predicted proteins | sample 7_EM_MG_FD_207223 | JGI IMG/M metagenome (GOLD analysis project Ga0307507, IMG submission 207223) | Populus trichocarpa ectomycorrhiza microbial communities from riparian zone in the Pacific Northwest, United States - 7_EM | ecosystem: Host-associated > Plants > Roots > Unclassified | place... | reverse complement strand
CTACACCACAACTACAAAACCCCCTTTTTCAAGAGGGCAGACTTGTTTTAGCTATTAATGCCTATAAGCAAGGCCAATTTCAAAGCTTCCGATCTGCCACTAGTACGTACAATATGCCCCAAACTACAGCCCGGCGACGTAATAAAGGCATTTAAGCACAACGCGGTTCTATTGCCTTAAATCGGCGCCTTATACCAGCATAAGAAGAGAGCCTTAAGCAGTGGATTCTATCAATGGATTAACGCGGTATGCTACCTAGGGTTGCTACTATGCGGCAGATAGCTAGCCTTTTAGCTACCCAGACCGCTAAATCGCAACCAGTTGGCGAGTAATAGGTATATAAGTTTATTAAACGCTATAATAACCTATAATCTAAATGGAATCGCAAGTACGACTACCAGCGCGCCAAATGCGAAGATCCTATACTTATTTGGGCGTGGTTTAAACGCGTTTAAGACACCAAAATTTAATATAGAATTCTTAACGAGGATACCTAGAATTTTAATAAAACTGGCTACTAAATGGGTGTTATTACAACTACGAAGGTCGTTACTGGAATTAATAGGGCTGGTAGGCCTAGAACAACACAGCCAGAAAATTAAGAATGGGTTACAATTATTAAATGTATTAATGCCCTAGGGGTTATAATTCCACCACTTATTATCTTTAAGGCAGTAATGCACCAGGCTGCCTAGTATAAGGACGATATTATACCACATAACTGGTTAATTGGTGTTAGTGACAATAGCTAGATAATAAATAAGATTGGCCTAACCTAGCTAATAGAGGTCTTTAACAAGCATACAAAGGATCGCACAGTTGGCACGTATCGGCTGCTAGTGCTAAATGGCCACAACAGCCACGTATTACCTGAATTTGATTGGTTCTGTCTAGATCATCAGATAGTCGTCCTCTATATACTAGCGCATTCATCGCATCTACTGCAGCTGCTAGATGTAGGCTGTTTCTCGGTTCTCAAGCAGTCATACGGACGCCTCGTTGAATAGCTTATAGGCCGCGGTGTTAACCATATTAATAAACGCGAATTCCTGCCACTCTATAGGCAGGCTAGGCAGGTAGCACTACATCAGAACAATATACAGGCAGAATTCACAGCTACTGGCCTAGTTCTATATAGCCCTAATCGCGTGCTAGCATAGCTGCACACTAAATATTAAATGCCGTTACCCTAACGTTGTCCGCAATTAAATGCATCTTAGATAGCCGAAACGCCTTATAATATTACTAAATTGCAATAGCAGACAGCTCTTATTAAGCGCTATCTTAAAGAGTATATGCATAGCCCACCAAGTCTAATAGGATAAGCTCTTAGCCAGCTTATTAAGGGATGCGAAATGGCGATATTAAGCACTGTGCTACTTACTAGCGAAAATGAGAAGCTATATATGGAAAATTAACGCCAGAAAAGGAAGAGGGCACAGCGGCGCACGTATATAGCTAGGGGGGGTGTTTTATTAGGAGCCGAAGGGGCCTCTCGTGCATAAGCTGCCCAAGGAGGTGCAGCAGAGGGGGCAGCAGAGGTAGCGGCTGAGCGACCGCAACGAGCACCACGCAAGTGTAGCATGTGCAAATCAATAGAACACAATGCACGTACGTGCCCTAGACGTCAAATAAGTAGCTAGTAGATAGCTACACTAAATACAATTATTTATGGTTAAGTAGTTCGCTGTATTTGCCCTCGGAGTTTGGTGGGGTGGGCCACTAGCCCGCGTGGGCCACTAGCCCGCAGACTACGTTACCTATATCCTTTAGCTCTAGGCAGGGTAAGGCAAAGTAGCTATCTTTTCCGCAATTAAAGTATATAACCATGGCAGAGTTAATTAGGGTATTATAGTAAGCATTAGCTAAGGGTGTAGTATATAGTGGGTTAGGTGAGGCTTGTAGGTAGGTAGTTATAACTGCTTTTAGTATAAGGGCGGTTATAGTTTATCTTTTAACGCCAGCTCCTATTAATATAGTAGATAAGTTTTAGTTGCTATAGGACCGCCTTAGTTAATTAGAATAAGCATTAATTTATTTTAGTTCTAAGTCTAGCAATAAATATTAGGTAGTAAGTCTTTAATAGATTAGTAGGTTATCTAAGGCTATCGCAATTTTCTCTTATAATTAGACCGTTAGCTTATTATATAGGTCCAAATAGTAGTTCTTAAGGGGAACCTGGCCTTCCCCTACTAGGTATAAAAATTAAGTTTGGAACTTAGTAAAGAAGTAGAATAGTTTTATTATTAGGCGGTTATACTTATATCTAGTATCCTATGCTTTATTTGGATTTATATAAATAGTAGCTAGGTACTATAGTATTTTGTTAATAGATATAAATTAAACAAGAGATTTATCTTTAAATTTGGCTTAAAAGTGCCGCTATGCATTGCCTATAGTTCGTCCAAAGACGTAGCATATCTTAGCTTCTTTAGAAGTAAAGTAGTTTTAATTAATGTACAGTTTTTCTTACACCTAGATTCTCTAGTTCTTAAAGGTTAGGTTTATACTATCTAATAATAGTAGGGGGTTAGGAAGCTTAACGGACTTTAATTACTTTATTGTTATATCCATACTCTCTGGCATATTATATTTAGTTAAGTAAATAGGTTAACTAAGGCTTTATAAAGGGGAGGCTGGGCTATTTTATAAGGCAGTAAGGCTTTCTAGGATCTTCTTTAGAGTCTCTTATATACTTTAGGCTTAAAGATAATTAACCTTTTAATTAGCTGCAAGGGCATAAATCTACTCGCGTATATCTATAACATTATTATTATCTTTAATTTCTAATCCCAGCTAGATCTTACATTCCTCTTAGGTAGAGGCAGGTCTTTTAGATAAGCTTACTTTAGGTACTATTGTCGGCTTCCTAAGGGTTATTAGGATTTTATAGTTTGGTTTTAATTCTAGGGTTCTTTTAGGGGTATAGATTAAGTATAGTCTAGCCTATAAACGTGGGATATTATTAGGGCCTTCCCAGGCGTAGTAGTATAAATTTTTTGGTGTCTAAGTATAATGTATTAACGCATTGTTGCAGATAGAGGTCTTCTTTTAGGGTGGGATATTATTAAGGCCTTCCTAGGCAATATAAGGAAAGCTTAGTATAATGTAATAGGCTTATATAAATGCTTCTAAACCGAAGCTTATAGATTACTACTATATAAGAATACTAAGCTAAAGAGAAGAAGAAGATTGGTAAAGACTGGCAAAATATAGAGGGGTTATTAAGGCGATAGTCATAAGCGAGCCAATAGCAACTTGGCAGAATATAACAGAATCTAGCAGATTGCCTAGAAAACGGCAAATTGCTCTAAAAACGACAAGGTAGCAGGCAACGCGCTCTAGCACTATTATAACTATAAGGCATTTTTACAGAGCTCTTATAACCCCTTTTTAGTATTAATTTTACTTAAAAACCGCCTAATTAGGCTTAGCTTAGGGGCTTTAAACTTAAACTTTAAACTTTATAATAAACTTTAAAAAATTCTTATTAATTGCTTTTTAGCTATTACTTTATCTATAACTTAATTAGATTCTTAATAATATATAGGCCTTCTCTATAAGTTTTAAATATATCTAATTTAATAGCTAGATTAAATCTAATACTAGTAATAGGGATAGCGGCGTACCTACCTCTATATCTAATATAACTATCTTACCTTTTACTATATTTAAGTTATATAACGCCACCTAAACTATTTCTACCTTTTTAGTTATAATAAGGCCTAGCTTTATAAAGTATTTAGAAGAAACTAGGAAAACCCCTAAAAAGTAAGTCCTTTAGTATATATATAATAACCTTATATTTTAGCTTACTAATTTAAATTATAAAACTTATTTATAGCAATAGAGCCACAATACCTGTGGATTACTCAGCGGCTTAATTAAGTCGTAGATTGTAGAGGCAATAAGAAGAAAGTAGGGGAAGAAGCCCTTGGCTAGCGGGTAAAATGTAAGGTGTATTGTATTTACCTATATTAATATAGTCGTTTAAGAAATATCGGTAAATCGCTTAGGACGTAAAAGAGCCGCATTATACCCCACTAAAATTTGTCTAAGGGACAATTCTTTCGATTTTAACTACTATAATTAAAGTTATTATTAGGCCGCCGCCATTTAGATAAAGTTGTTTATAAAATTAGGATTTATATTAAAGCTAATATGGCGGTACTAGCTATTATGGAGGCTATAAAGATGGCTAAGAAGACGATTTATAAAATGCAATTAAACCTTAATATTTAGGGCAAACTATACGCTTTTTTTACCGTTATTCTTAGGCGACTAAGAGCTCTACTACCTTATTGTAAGAGTATATATATTAGGTCCCGCCGCGCTTGCGACAAGTTCGCAAGCACTCTCAGTCTTTTTGGCCGTATAGCGACGTAAAGGCGGGCCACGTTACACTCATTAAGAAATAGTAATATATAATGTTATAGTGTTAAGCTTTTTACTAACTAGTTTATAAAGGCTTTTTAGCTTTTTTAAAGACCAGCTAACCGCGTATTTAGATAAGATATAGGCCTTCCTATTTAACAAGTTTAACGCCTAAGTCTCTACTATAACCATTTATAATATCCTTAAAAGGAATCGCTGATTATAGAAGGCAGTTTAAACCTAGGTAGCTAAAAGAAGTATCCTCCTCTATAATACCTAAATTAGTATCTAAATGAGCTAGATGGTAAAGTAGCTTATATTTTTTAATAAGTTAGCAGTAAATAAGAGGACTAGTAATAGAAAGTATAGCTAATTACTAAAAGGGACTATATATAGTATATTACGCCTACTTAAGAGGTTAGAAAGATGGGGTTTTCTACTAGCCTTAATAGTTAATAGGTATCTAAGCTATATTATCTTTTAAGGCTTTATTACCTCTATAATATTTAAAGTCTTTATTAAGGAGTAGGTATTACCTTATTATTTATCTTATTTAGGGTTAAGATTAGTTCTTATTCTTAATAATATAGTAATCTATAAATTAATACGGCTTTAAGAGCTCTATTGTGACGGTGCTAGGGCACTACCCCTGCAGCTGGCTTGGTGTAATCTCCGGAGTTTGCTTGTATTATATATATTACCTCCTAAAGCCTCCTTTCCTCTTCTTCTTCTCCTTAGCTTAGTATTCTTATATAGTAACAATTTACAAGCTTTGGTTTAGAAGCATTTATATAAGCCTGTTACATCTATAAGCAGTATAGCATCTTACTAAAATTCCTGCCACTATACTTGCCAGATTATAATCCTATTAAAGCTATATTTAATAATATTAAGGCTTAGATTAGAAGGAACTAGTAACTAGTTAAGAACTTTAAAAGCTTTAAGAGCTTCTTATATTTTACTATTAGTTAAGTATATAGTATATATTTAAAAGCCTACTTCTAAAAGGTAGGATATATTATAGATAAATAGATAAATACTATATTAATTACTTAAACTTTAATGTAGTTGGTAAGCATACTGTTGTTTGTAAAAGATTAGGAACTTGCTTAGGACGTAAAAGAGCTGCATTGTCCCCTACCAAAATTTGTATAAGGGGCAATTCTTTTAATTTTAACTACTACAATTAAAGTTATTATAGGCCGCCGCCTTCTAGATGAAGTTGTTTATAGAATTAGGATTTGTATTAAAGCTGGTAAGGCGGTACTAGCTATTGAAGAGGCTGTAAAGGTGGGCAAGAAGACAATTTATAAGATATAATTAAACCTTGATATTTGGGGCAAACTATATACGCCTCCTACTGTGGTTTAAGGTTGATTGAGAGCTCTACTACTGTACTAAGAAATGGTAATATATACAGCTATGGTGTTGAGCTTTTTTACTAACTGCTTATGCAGCGCCTTCTTGACTTCCTTAAAGACCAGCTAATAGTATATCTAGATAAGATGCAGACTGTTATATTTAATGAATTTAATATTTAAGTTTCTGCTATAACTGTCTCCTATACTCTTAAGAGACTTTCTTGGTTATGGAAGGTAGTTATAGCTTGGGCGGCTTAAAGGAGCGCTCCTATCTATAACGCCTAAATTAGTATATAGAAGAGCTAGGTAGCAGAGCAGCTTATATTTTTTAATAAGTTGGCAGCAAATAAAAGGACTAGTGATAGGAAGTATGGCTAGTTACTAGAAGGGACTATATGCGGTATAGCACGCGTACTTAAAAGGTTAGAGAGGTGGAGTATTCTACTAGCGTTAGTAGTTAACGGATATCTTAGCTACTTTATCTTTTAAGGCTCTATTACCTTTATAATATTTAAAGCCTTTATAAAGGATTAGGTACTACTTTATTATATATTATATCTAGGGCTATAATTAGTCCTTATTCTTAATAACACTGCAATCTATAAATTAACACGACTTTAAGAGCTTTGTAAGCAACATAGCGTCTTACTAAAATTCCTACTACTATACTTATTAGATTATAATCCTATTAAGGCTATGTTTAGTAATATTAAGGTATAGATTAGAAGGAACTAGTGGCTAGTTAAGGACTTTAAGAGCTTTAAGAGCTTTTTACATTTTACTGTTAGTTAAGTATGTAATATATATGCAAGAGCTCACTTCCAAGAAGTAGGATATATTGTAGATTAATAGATAGATACTATCTTAATTGCTTAAACTTTGAGATTAGAGACCTAATTCTAACTAGTATACCAGTCTTAAAGCCGTATTCCTCCTATAGATTTAACATTATACCTTTACCTAGCTTTTATAACTTTAGCCTATTAATATTCTATTCTTATTCTATTAGCTTATTCTTAATTAGCTCTAAAATAGCTCTCTACCTCTTACTACTAAATTCTAGCTTACTAGGTAGCTACTTAAAGAACTAGCTAAGCAGCTTAATTGGATCTGTTTCTAACTAAATAGGGCTTAAGTTTAGGGGTGCTTTGGTATTTAAATATAATATAGGATATTAATAAGGAAGGTAAGGAGTTTGGCCTATAGCCCTAAGCTCTCCTATAAGTGAAACTTCCACTAGCTGCTTAAGATACTCTATAGTAGAATCTTTTTTCTCTACTACTGGCTCCTTCTAGCTCTTCTAATTCCTCTCCCTATAGTTAACCAAGTTAATAACAAAATGTTATAACGGCTGCTTAACAGTAGAGTTACTAGAGAAAAGCTCCTTATTCTACTACTGGAAGTTTTTTAGGCCGATAGGATAGTAGTTAATTGCAGTATTAGGTAAGTTAGGTAACTTTTTATCCTACTAGTATGTCTTACCTTTATTATAGTAATGTATATTTATATAAGGCCACCTATCTATAATTACTGGTATTCTATTGCTAGAAGCCTCCTTAGCAGCAATTATATTAGGTAGATTAGTAAGTTAAGCTTATATAGCTGTCCTTCTGCCTATAGGCCTATTAGCTACTTATTAACTTAAAGTTGTGGTAGGAGCTTAAGTCTCTAGCTCCTTCTCCTTAACTAGATATAAGGTAAAATTCAAGGATAAAGACTTTAACGGCTAGCGCTTGTGCCATTTTTTAACTATAGCGAGAGCTTAATTTAGATCCTTACTTAACTGAATATCTTAAGGGCAGTAGTTGGCTTGCCGGGCCTTTTTATAGGAGGCGACAGCTTAGAGCTAAGTAATCTTAAACTTCCGTGGTAATAGATGTTGTATAGTCTTATTCTGCCATAGATCCAGCTTAAAGTAGTATATATTTTTGGTGTTAAATATAGCTGACTTTGTGCCAGGAAGAGACTTATTTTTACTACTTGTAACTGCCTTCTAAACACTTGTAAAGCGTGTAGGCGGCGGCGGCGGCGGCGAGTCTATATCCTTATCTTCCACCTCTATAGGCTCCTTGGTATTTTCATCCTCGTCCTTATTAACCTCATCTGCAGATGTAGGCTCTGCGGGCGTTGGCGACGACGGCGGCGATGACGGCGGCGATGACGACGGCAAAGGTGATGGTACTGGTATTGTCTTCTGCCTCTTCTTCGCCACCTTCGCCTTCCTCTTTGCCTTCTTTTTAGGCGGCTGCAAGATAGCAGAAGCAGGCATAGATTGGGCCCGCTTTTGTTCAGAAGGCTTTGGAGCATGACCCGACGATTAAGTAGGCAGCTGCTGCTGTTGGGGGGCCATAAGATGCAACACTAAGATTTCTATATAATTGACTTAACTAGGTAACGCGCTAGCTTTAATATTTGGGCACTTATAATAGGTAGTTAACGTATTATAGGTGGATAAAATTGACAGAATTACCCCTTATATAAATTTTGGTGGGGGATAATGCGGCTCTTTCGCGTCCTAAGCGAGTTCCCAATTTGTCAGAATTAGTGCTAGGGATGCTGACTAAGCTCTGGACACATTGCGAGGTCAAGCTCTGCATGCAATCTATATAGACATCAACCGCATCTACTGCATCACGAATTAATCAATATTCATCATCTGCGTCATCTCTATCATCAATTAGACCCTCAAGACTGCTCTGCTGTGACCTTATGACCTTGTAATTCCAACACAATTAGTCGTTTGCAAAATGTATTAGAATCCTTGGCATGCAGATCCCCGATTTTTGCGCCCGACCTTACCTCTAAACCCGTAAGATAGCCCATTTCCACGTTCAACGCGCCTTATTGTCCATATAACCCCTTGCCGTCGGTCAGTAAGTTAAAGCCGACGTCGCCCCGCTATTTGCCCTATCTTAACGCGTTTCCTAGTGTTGTAGTGCCTCGTATTGACCCTGCTCGTCACGCGGATATAGTCTGTCTACTTAAATTAGGCTGGCGGCTAGATGCTATCGCAGAATAGCTATACATTAGTTAAGCTACTGTATATAACACCGAACATTACCTTATACGATATAGCCAGCCTATTAGGCCTTATGTATAGAAGGCTAGCCGGCTGGCGGCGTTAATAAGAGCTAATAGAGATGCTCTCCTTAAACTCCTGCTCTACAATAGTTGGAAATATCTAGACGAAATTTAGTACTGGCTCTATTATAAATGTAATCTTAATGTTACTTATTCTATAATCCACTATATCTTAAAGAAGGAAGGGTGGTTAAAGAAGGTAATTAGGCGTATAGTATAGGGCCGTAATTTATAGCTAAGGTAGCTCTATTATAATAATATAAGGCGGTTTCCAGCAGATATTATAGTATTTCTTAATAAAGCTATTTTTAATAAAAAGACTAGCTAGTAGATAAGAGGACGAGCTCTAGTTAGTAAGGAGGCGTGCTATAAGGGCGATCTTTAAAGAGGTAATACTTGGAGTATCTATACGGCTATAACAATTAACGGTTAGGTTTACTATTAAGCTTATAAGGGCTACTTTAATATTAATAACTTTATTAGGTAGCTATACAGCTACCTATTTCCTACGCTTTATAAACAATATCTAAATTAGACTATGGTAATTGTAATAGATAACCTTAGGGTTTACATTAATACGCGGATTCCGGCTGCTATTAAAGAGGAGGGCTATATTATCCGCTATCTGCTACTATACTTACCAGACTTTAATCTGATTAAGCTTATATAGGCCGTTTTAAAGGTATAGATCTGTCGCTGGTATATATATACTTAAGAATTCCACTATAATTATAGTGGGTTTCTTGAGCAAGCTATCCGTAAGAGTAGCTATAATTTCTTTGCCTAATAGCAGTTTTAATATGCTATAGGAGGAATATATATAGAGTAGGCTAAGCTAAAGCGTTTACGGCATTAATTAAAGCAATTTAAGCGTGGTGTTAAGGTTTAAGGGCTAGAGGAGTTAACTGCGGCCTTTAACACCACTATAGGTACTTAATTATCTAATTAGAAAATTGTCTAATATTAAATTACTATAAAAAACACCTCCTTCTACCTAGCTTATATATCCTTTACCTATGTATAAAACCTCCTACTAAGTCTATAAGGGCGTTCGCCGCTATAGCGGCCTTTTGCTACCTATAGTATACTTTATACTTGTGGAGCTAGCTAGCTATATTACTAACAAAGCTATTAGCGGCACCTAATTCTAAAGCCCTATAAAATTTATATGAATTTTTATTTTCTATAGCACGTAGATTATCTAGACTCCATTATTATTCTAATATAATGTCCCTAAACTGTTTTAGTTTCTTTTATATTATAGTATTATATATTCTTTCCAGCTTTTAGATAAATAGACACTAAATAATATCCGCATCCTCTTTATTAACTAATATAGGACTTAAGAGTGGGTAATTATTAGTATTACGTATAGGGGTAGGCGGAGGTAGTAGTAGCGGCAGAGGGCTAATGGTAGGAGTAGTAGCTTAGATCTAAGGTTAAATAGGTAGTTAAGTAGGCAATGGTATAGGTAGTTAAAGCTGCTATAGTAGCAGATAATAAGGCACTTAATTCTACGGATACTATATATAGAAAGGGCCGGCGTGGTATTAAGAATATATAGGTAGCTGCTAATTAAAGCTATATGGAAATATTACTATCTGCTGCTGTTATTTCTGTATAGTAATTAGATAACGACGCTCCTTTTATTCCTTATGTTGTTCTTTATAGCACTCCTTCCTCTTTTTCTCTCTATCCTTTAATTAATATCTATAGGCCTTCATCTATAGTTCTTAAAGCTTAGCTATATAGTTAGTTGCTATATAAAGCTTAGCTGTAGCCGAAGGTTTATAAGATTGTTAACCTAGATAGCTAACTAAACCGTCTGCTATAAGAGCGCGGAAAATCTTTATAGGTGGATCCTTGTACTAGGCATTGCTAAAGGTAATAGCGTTGGCCCAAGCCTTATGCTAAGTAGGGTTAATAGCATAGTATTGGCTATTAAATATGTAGTAGAAGTTCTAATAGTTACTATAGTTTATATCTATACACTTAATCTATTTCCCTAGGCGAGCTTAGAAGTTAGTGATATCCTTATATACTACTTAACCGCTTAGATTCTGCTATAGTAATAGCTTTAGGCATAATTTTATAGGCGCGCTTCTACCTAATATAAGAGTAGGACTCTTAGACTATAGGGCAACTGGTAGAGAAGATAGTATTTTAACAAACTCCTTAACGTCCTTAACAATCTTCCTCTTTATTCCCAACTTTATAAACACTTTATAGTTAATCTTAACTTTAAAAGTTAATTAAATATTGCTATTAAGGTTATACGCCTACTGGACATTAATAACTTTAAGTAAGCGATTGCTCTATTTAATATAGAAGTCGTTAATAGAGCAGTTAGCTTGTCTACTGCGGCCAGAAATGTACTATATAACTATAAGACGTTTAACCTATATATAGATTTTACTACTAAGTTAAAGGTTAATCTGACTTGTAATAGCGTCCTTAATAAGGCTTAGGTTGTATAACTACCGTTTCTGCTTAACTAGATAGTTTATAATAACCTTAAAACCGTTTATATAGAGCCTAAACTAACCGTAGATAGGATAGTTAACAGTTACCCACTTAGTCTAACGCTTAAGACAAATACTTTAACCATAATCTTAACCTTAAATTTGGTGCCTTTAATATAGATCTTCTACCTACCCTTCTAGCGCATCTTTAATATTAAAGTCCTTGTTGTCCTAATTAACAATATCTAAACTATAAGGGCCCTAATTAAGCCTCTCTAGATCTAACGGAACCTTTAAATTTAGGCCCTTAATTATTTTAATATCACGCTCCTATCTAGCATAAAGCTTATCCTTCCTATACTCCTTCCTCGCCTTAACCTCCTTCTTAGTTTTATTATTATAGTACCCATAGCAACTATGGCCCTCTAATGCCTAATATAGCATAGCCTCCTTAACTTCTTTAACTTCCTTATCCTAAAACTATATACGCTAACTATAGTCTACAGGCGGCTCTATATAAGTTATCTAAGTTACCTTTATTGGTTTAGCGCGCTAGCTAGGCTTAGGCGGTCCTAGAGAAGGAGGAGCAGACGGCTTTCTATGTTTATTCGCAGCAGAAGCCTTAGGGGCGATACTAGTAGTACGTAAATAAGCGTGAGTATTGCTAGTAGAACAAGTACTGCCAGCAGAAGGAGCTGCCGATAGTGTTAATATTACTAGCATTAACTTTAAGGCCTACTTCGCGGGCTTCTTCGCGGGCTTTTTTGTAGGCACTATAATACTAAGAAACGCGTTAAGATAGGGCAAATAGCGGGGCGATGTTGGCTTTAACTTACTAACTAATAGTAAGGAGTTATATAGACAATAAGGCGCGTTAAACGTGGAAATAGGCTATCTTATAGGTTTATAGGTAAGGTTGGGCGTAAAAATTGGGGATCTGTATACCAAGGATTCTAATACATTTTGCAAACAACTAATCTTTTATAAACAATAGTGTGGGCCATATAAGCATATAGGCCACATTAAAACTTACCAAAAATTAGAAATTTTATACTTTAATATCTTAACAACCACTTAATAATAAATTCTAATAATTTAGATTTAGACTTTTATATACGCTTTGCAGCTTCTATTAAAGTTGCATTGTAATTAGTTTTGTGGTTTTTAAGATATAGTAATTTAGCCTTAATTTAGCCTCTAAAAGCCCCTAAATTTTAATATCTTAAAAACTGCTAAACTAATTCCGATGTAACTTTAATAGAAGCTGTAGAGTATATATAAAAGTCTAAATCTAAATTATTAGAATTTATTATTAAGTGGTTATTAAGATATTAAAGTCTAAATTTGGTGAGTTTTAATGTAGCCTATATGCTTACGTGGCCTATGTGCTTACTAACTATGTTAAGACCTAATTCTAACTAGTATACTAATCTTAAAGCTATAGTCCTTCTATAGATCTAACATTATATAGGCTTTATAGGCGTTACTGGTAACGCCTACGGCATTAGTATTATCTTTTACCTCTTCTTTAACCTTTATTTTCTCTTTAACTTCTTTTTAAGTAGTAAAATAGTAAAAGGTATAGATTAAGCCCACTTTAGTTTAGAAGGCTTTAGAGTATAGTTGAAACTCTTTAGTATAATATTTGCTTATAATAATATATTCTATATTACAATCTGCACCCCTTAATCAATTTTTTTTTGGTGTAATGTTATAATATACTAACTATTGACAATATTATTAAGTTTTCTCTACTAAAATTAGTATAGCTAGTATTTTATAGAGCTAATCTAGTAGTTCCTTACCGCTAGTTTAGCCATTAATACTTATCGTATAATGATTAAATTCCATTAAAATAACCTTTAAATCTTACTCCCTATACTTAATTCTGTCTCTTTAATATAGTAAAAAGCCAAAATCCTAAAAGGCATTATTGTTACGGTATTTCTAACTACAAGCGCTAGAAGATCCGTAGCTACTAACGCAAGCACCTTTACCTTATATAAAAACACCTTATAATATAGGCCACCGACACCTTCCGCTATAATTAAAAGCTGCTTTATCAAATCTACCTTATTTAGTGTGAGAGAGGGCCTATAAAATCGCCCTTATAATTATATAGATTCTCCCATTCTAGATAAGATCTAGTGGATAGTAGAACAGTTATATACGGCAGGAAGATTTTATGACGTTATAAATACCTGCGATTTTATTAAGCTTCTAGGTAAGGAAGTAGAGGATTTAGCTAAGGATCTTATTAAGTATGTAGCAGAGCTCTATGCGGGGCCTAATCGCGATGCAAAAACAGATAAGGACGACTTTATATAACCTTAAATTAAGATTGATAAGGCCTTATAAGCCTTATAAAAGCTTCGTCTCTATAAGGAATAACATGAAGATAGTAATAGAGACTTGGTTACAGCTCTTATAAGGCACAATCGCCGAATTTAAGGATAACGAATTCGTAACACTAAACAAAATTCGATCACGGCTTGTTTTGGTATAGCCAATTACTTAATTTTACTATTGTCTATGTAGATATAAGATATCATTGTATAATTTTGACCTTGAGTGCATTTAACATGTAAATATTGAATATAACGATACCCCTGTTATAACGATACGCCTAACCATACGACCCGCATCGTTATAAAGAGTTTCGACTGTACGGCCTAATAATTAAGTAAGCTGCTGCTGCTATTAGGGCGCTAAGGTTACAACACCAAAATTTCTATATAATTAACTTAATTAGGTAACGCGCCAGCTTTAATATTTGGGCACTTATAGTAGGTAGTTAACGCATTAATAGTGGCTAAAATTAAAAAAAATTGCCCCTTATACAAATTTTAGTGGGGTGCGATGCGGCTCTTTCACGTCCTAAGCGAGTTACATACCGATATTTCTTAAACGACTATATTTCTTAAACGACTGTAAAGGTAAATATCGCGAGGGGACAAGTTCATATACGCGACGGGGATTTTAGGGAAAACAGTAATATTTACTATGTGTATCCCAGGGTTTCCCGTGCTTGGCGTGTCAGTGGCCAACCGGATTTAAGCCGAATATCCGAATATCCTCAAAAGCTTTAAAATCCATCCTTCTTACCACCTATGCAGCGAGCTGTCAGCGCGCTGTATATATATAGTAGACTGACTGCTTACATTAGCAGCTAGCCGTCAGCGATGCTGCCAGCGACGCTGACTATTACCCACACTGAATAAATGGTTCCGGAGTTAGGTCGGCTTTAGGATCTAGGATGCTATAACAGACCTCGGGAAGTTCTTAGGTGGTTCGACCAGCTACGGAGGGTAGCTATATAAGAATAATAGAATCTGTTCTCTTTGGTATCTCAAAACATCAAATACAAGTTGCTCAAATTTCTCAAACGGATTTCACCTTATCTACAAATGAAAATGTTCCAATTCGACCACAGCACTACAGCTGAAGAGGCTACAGAGAAATTTTCTGATCAAATATATGGAAAGACCGGTTCGTAGACAGGACCTTTATCTGCTTGTTAACTCAGTCGGTTAATTAAAAACATTTCAGTCCTTGTCACTGGTGTCTCCCCCGGCGGTATCGGCCTCGAAACCGCGCGCGGCATCGCCCTGCACTCTCCTTCCTTACTCATCCTCGCCGCGCGCTCCCCTTCTAAACTGGCTGAAGCCGATACTACTATCAAAGCTGCTGCCCCGGGCGTCAAGACTCGCCTTCTTCAACTGGACTTAAGCTCATTCAGAACCGTCCGCGCAGCTGCAGAAGAAGTCAATAGTTGGACAGAGCCAATCGATGTGTTGATCAACAATGCAGGAGTAATGATGTGCCCATTTGCATTAAGCGAGGATGGCATCGAGACACAATTTGCAACGAATCATGTCGGCATGTTTTTGTTTACGAATTTGGTCATGGGCAAGATTTTAGCAGCTAGAAATGGTGCCAGGATTGTAAATGTCAGTAGTAGGGGGCACAGATATGGCCCGGCGAGGTTTGAGGATTGGAATTTTGGGGTAAGTGTTCCTGAGCTGTTGTTTGACCTGAGAAGAAACGCTCATTCTTGTACGCAGAATGGGAAAGATTATGACCCGAGCCTAGCATACGGGCAGTCAAAGACAGCGAACATGCTCTTCTCGGTTTCGCTAGCTGAGAAGCTGAAGTCGAAAGGCGCAGTAGCTTTCAGTCTACATCCCGGTGCCATCTGGACAAATCTGGGTCGGCATATCCCTACCAGGTCGTGGAAGGCGAGAGGTGAGCGCCATGACTCCTAAAGTGCCAGTTAGCTGCTGAAATTCATTGTCTATCTAGGTGTACTTGATGAGAATGGAAATGTGCAGAATACAGAGGATTGGACGTTCAAGACTCTGTCGCAGGGTGCTTCTACGACTGTTGTTGCGGCGTTTGATCCGACAATTGCGGAAAATAGTGGAGCGTATTTGGTTGACTGCCAGATCGATCATGGCGATGTAACAATGCCGTATGCAGTTGATAAAGATAATGCGGAGAGGCTGTGGAAGCTGAGTGAGAATCTTGTCGGACAGAAGTTTGAATATTGAAGACAGTGTAAAGTAGAAGTGTTTGGATAATTCAACGATTTAAATTTTCACTGTCGGACTTATTCCTTGCCGATGAATGAAAAGAGGTATACCCACCATAGTTCTGATAAATGGACAAGCAGCATATAATAAATATCAGTAACACAAAGATCCTCACAAATACCACAAAACTCCATTCAGTTTTAAGTTTGATGTTCTTTAAAGCTTCTATTGAAAATGGGAATTGTCTGATATTCTTTCCATGGATTCGGCGATTAAATCCAGCGCTCAGAGGAGCATCAAGAGAAGCTAGATATTGGAAAGCCTGGCATATTTTTCGAAGCCGCTAGTGTACGAGTAAAATATCGACTCGAAGGAGAGTGGATCGATTGTCTCGGGGTAAAAGTTGGTAATTCTCGTAGGCCTCCTGATATATCTGTGAACTGATGAGAAAAGCATCCCGCACTCCCCTGGACGGTCAAAATTCTGCGTTAGGGGCCAGCAGAACAGTGTTGACCTGAATCGGATTTTCTTACCACCGTCTTACTACTGTCTTTGATGCCTATTACCTTATAACTCACCACCCTGTTTCTATTGTCTGCACCTACCTTATGTATATAGAGAGCTTCTAGAGCCATTGTTACGGCACTGTTACAGACCCTAGTCAGGGGCTCGGCTAGGGGCGCCATATATATAGACGTGTCCTCTCACCTTCTTCTAGTCTTCGGCTTGGAATTCTAGTTACTTAACTACCAATAGGTCCTATTCTATTAACTAAGCCTTTTACAGCTCTCTTCAATCGATAGTTATAAGCCCGGGCCGTCTAATATATTATTATCTTTAATTTAAAGCCTTATTTCTATTATTTTCTTAATTGTAGATGCCTATAATAAACTCCTAATAAGATATACTAGTTACTATCCTATCCGAAATCCTAGTAAGCCTAAACGACTAAAACAAATAGATTAAAGTTATTAAGTTAAAGGCTAATACTAATCGGATTTAGTAGTATGTTAACCTATTTAAAGCAGAAGGATCTAAGCTTATTTAGGTAGGGGGTGTATATATATTAATTAGGAAATTATAAAAGGCTAGTCCGACGGGAACGTATAATTATCTAATTAATAGTATAGAATAATAGTTATAGGTAAGTAGAAGGTAAGTTAAAAGTAGAACGAGCTTTATATATTAAAGGATAGATACTTTCTAACCTCTTCTATTTAGAGACTAATCGCTAGTTCTTCTCTAAAGGAGAACTAGCTCCCTTTACCCCTTATCTATCTAACTATACCTTCCCTAAAATATTAGTAGGATATTAGTAAAACCTTTATCTATTTTATCTAATATATACCTTTTAAAAGAGCCCGTTATAGTTACCTCCCTTTTAAAGGCCTTAGTCCTTTAAGACTTTGCCTCTTAATAAACTTTTATAAAGTTCCAACTAAAACTACTAGGAAAAGTTCTTAGTAGAAAGGTACTCTATAATGCGGCTTATTACTAGCTCTTTGCTAGTATAAAACCTTACTTTATTTTCTATTCCTCCGCTCTTCTTCTATTATAGCCCTTTATAATACCTTTATAATAAAACTTTAATAATAATAATAATTGGATAGAATTTACCTTTTTTATTATAAGAGTTTATTATAAGCTAAGCTAGAGGTTATTCTATACAACGCGTTAACTAGCTACTATCCCTATTTACCTAAAATAGGTCCTAATAATAACATCTTAATTTTTAATTTCTTCTAGTTTATAAGCTGTTGTCTCTTACGCGTCTTTCTATTAATAATACTATTTATCTCGCCCTTTAGCAGACTATTTTTTATTATATCTTAGCTTTTAGCTTCTATACCTCCAATTATTCTTTTTACTACTACTCTATTCTCTTTTTATAACGCGTTTATAAGTAATAGGATCTCTATTTTATCTCTTTTAATAATATAAACTTTCTATAGTATTCTCTTACAATAGCTTATGGTTATACTACGCGTCCTTAGACTGGCGGCGGTATTATCCCTTTTTTAATAGCACTATAGACTACCTCTGTTACTCCTGCGTAGTGTTTTTAAAGTGCTGCTATTATTATGTTTATACGATTATGCTAGACCCGGCCCATGCCTATAAGATACTACGATTTAGTAAGAATAAATCTAAGTATTCCCACTGTCGCAGCTAGAGGGAAACCTATATTTTAGTATTTTCTATTCCATCCTATTTTAAATTTTACTAATTATATTAGATTTCTGCTGTTTACGCGCATAAGGCTTACCAGCTTTAACGCGCTATTAGGAATTTCTATTTATATTAAAATAGTAAAAAATAGGGATAAAAGGTGTCTTTAATTACTCTTAGCCCTTTTAATTTAATAAGGGTTTCTACTGTTATAGAGACGTAATAATCTTAAATATATAGTGTTTAGGAGCGTATCTATAAGCAGCTTACTCTTATAAATAATAACATTTATATTCTTATGCGGGGCCTTTATAGCTAAGTAAGTCTCTTTAATAACATATTTAGGAACTATACTAACTCTTTAGCAAACGGCTTTCTAATTTCTACCTAAATGCCGATTTGAAACCTAGGGATAATACTAAAGATATAATAAAGATAAACATTCTCTCCGCTATTTCCCCGCCTATAGCAGTTCGTCTAGTTCCCACTACTTTAAGAAGAATATTAGTAAGGATACTAATGCTTTTAGGGATAAGAGTGCTAATAATACTGCTAATAATAACGTTAAGATAGAGGAGGAGGCTCTTATTGCTACTTCTAGTGTTTAAGTTATTATTATTATTTTCTTTTTATAGAATAGCTTTATATAGTGCCCTAGTAATAGGAATTAACTTTATACTTTAGGGATGCCTTTATTTTTAGTTTTAGTAATAGTCCGTATAAAAGTAGTATACTACTATAATCCCCATATATAATAAACAGGTAGTACTTTTATAGGTACTTTACAATTTCTTAAAATTTCTAAATCCTCGCTTAATGTCTTTTTTGTCCTTTTCGTACTATTAACTCTATTGCGTATCTTTAGTACTAAACTAGATACCCTTCTTTTATTCCTAAGGAATCCTTTCAAATCCCTAGGGCCTTTTCTCCTAGTACTACTACTTATTCTTAAATAGCGTCTTCTTTAAATAGTATCCCTAGTAGTTCTTATATAGATCCCTATAGATTTCTCTTATAGAATTTTAGGATCTCTATTATAATGGCAAAACGTTCCTGTTTTCAACACCTGTGCCTAACCTTATAGTTTTAATTTATAGAGTCTTCTCTATTATCTTATTTATGGCATATTTAGGACCATTACTAAATCCTTATTTATAGTCTTTAGGAAAGTTTTAATTACTATATTATATCCCGGTTAAAGGTACTTCTTAAATTCCCAACTATTATATGCCTAGAAGTATCCTTTCTAATAAATTAAAAATTTGTGTTTCTTCTAACGCTATCTTTAGTCTAGAATATCTTTTACATTCTATTCTGGTTCCCTATTAATTTTGCTAAATAGGGCCGGTTCTATACTATCTCTTCTCTAGTATAGCTTTAATAAGGAAATATAGAATATAGAATATATTAGATATAATTTTGGCAATTCTAATTTATAGGCTTAATTTCCCTTAGTTTTTCTAACTATTTTAAAGGGCCCGAGCTACCTATAGTTCAGCCTTTTCTTAATACGTTTTATCTAAATATTTTTTATAAATAGTAAGACTTTATCTCCCATTTTAAATTCTTTAGGTATATATTTTTAGTTATAGTACCTTTTTATTATAGCCTAGGCGTCTAGTAAGTGCTTTTTAAGTTCTTCTCTACGAATTCTTATATGCTTAATTCTTTTAGACATCGCTAGTGCCTCTCTTAGGAATAATATCCTTAATATTTTAGAGGTTATTTACTTTTACCCTAAACAGTGCTTTATAAGGGGTTATTTTTATACTACTATAAATGCTTATATTATATATATATTACGCTAGAGCCAACTATAATATCTAATTATTCTGTTAATAATTAATATAGCAGCGGAGGTAGTGTTCTAATAACGGATTTAGATACTCTATTAGCCTGTCTATTTATAGGTAAACAGTAATACTTATTCTTTACTGTGTTTTTAATAAGAGATAGAATAAAGACTAAAATATACTATTAAATATGGTACCTCTATTGGATATAATTCCTCTTAGCGTACTAAATAAGAGCTATCGCTCTAAAACTAGGTCTGCTAGTTTTACTGCCGTAATTATTATTATGACAGCAAAGTACCCTAAAAACTTTATATATCTATTAACGATTAGTAAGATAGCATTAATAACCTCTTTAGTTCTTATTTTAGTAGGTGGTGAGCCTATTATAAATTTATTATTAATTTTAATATAGGTCTCTACGGAATAAGAAGTACTAATAACTTGCCATATAGGCAATGCCTAAATATCTATACCCTTTAGCATGTATTATATCTTAATATATAGTCCTTAACCTCTTTAGATATTCTATCCTAAAAGTATTTCCTTTAAACGGCTTTAAGGGTTCTATTAGCACTCTAGTAACCCCTAAGAGGATTGTTATAAAAGACCTTTAAAATTTTATCTTAAACCGCTTAGTTCTTTAGGATATATACAACACCTTTAAAGCTCAATAGACCCTTTTAGTCTTGCTACTATAACTTCTTAGTAACTTCGGCTTAGTTAGTCTATTACCTTTCCCTAGCAATAAAGACGTCCCTTTATTATACTTAAAGAAGAAGATCTAGAAAGGTTTTATATAGATTGCTTACTTCTATTTTACTTACCGCTATTATAGGCCTAAGGCATAGTATAAGACATTTTAAACTATTAGTACTAGTAGATTCTCTTACCATTATATAGCGTGCTATGCTATAGATAGGTATCTTATCTATCTCCTTTAGATCTTGAAACTCGTAGCTAATAGGCCGTTAAGTTAAAGGTGCCGCGATACCCCTAGTATATCCTATAGAATTTTCACTAATTCTAAGGTACGCTAACTTTATAATATCTGCTTAGTCTATAACCTAGTCTATAACTATATCCTATAGCTCTATTATTATAATGCTCTATAGCTCTATTGCTAGGACCTCTACTATACTATAAAAATTAGTAGTTCTAGGGGAAAAGTATTCTTTCTTTTTAAGTAAATTGTGTAATATAGGGGGTATTTCCCCTAACGTAGTCTGCGGGCTAGTAGCCCACGCGGGCTAGTAGCCCACCCCATCAAAATCACGAAAAACGCGACGCGTTACTTAACTACTACCTTAATAGCTATACCATAACTACAAAACCCCCTTTTTTAAGAGGGCAGACTTATTCTAGCTATTAATGCCTATAAGCAAGGCCAATTTTAAAGCTTCCAATCTGCCACTAGCATATACAATGTGCCCTGAACTATAGCCCGGCGATATAATAAAGGCATTAAAGCACAACGCGGTTCTATTGCGTTAAATTGCCGCCTTACACTAGCACAAGAAGAGAGCCTTAAGCAATAGATTCTATTAATAGATTAACGCGGTATGCTACCTAGGGTTGCTACTATACGGCAGATGGCTAGCCTCTTAGCTACTTAGAACGCTAAATCACAACTAGTTGGCAAGTAATGGGTATACGAGTTTATTAAACGCCATAATAACCTATAATCTAAATGGAATTGCAAGTACAACTACCAGCATGCTAAATATGAAGATCCTATGCTTATTCGGGCGTGGTTTAAACGCATTTAAGACACCAAAATTTAATATGGAATTCTTAATAAGGATACCTAGAATTTTAACAAAACTGGCTACTAAATGGGTGTTATTATAACTGTAAAAGTCGTTACTGGAACCAATAGGGCTGGCCAGCCTAGAATAACACAGCTAGGAAATTAAGAATGAGTTATAATTATTAAATGTATTAATGCCCTAGGGGTTATAATTCCACTACTTGTTATCTTTAAGGTAGTAATACACTAGGCTGCCTAGTATAAGAATAATATTATACCACACAACTGGTTAATTAGTGTTAGTGATAATAGCTAGATAATAAACAAGATTGGCCTAACCTAGCTAATAGAGGTCTTTAATAAGCATATAAAGGATCGCATGGTTGGCACCTATTGGCTGCTAGTACTAGATGGCCACAACAGCCATATATTACCTGAATTTAATCGGTTCTGCCCAGATCATTAGATAGTCGTCCTCTGTATACTAGCGCATTTGTCACATTTACTGCAGCCACTAGATATAGGCTGTTTCTCAGTCCTTAAGCAATTATACGTGATGAACTGGATCTGAGGATAAAATAATAAATAAAGCTATGGAATCTAACTATGAGGAATATAGGCCTTAATATAGGCCTATATCGTACGGAAACCGAAGTGTCTGCTATGGAGACCGACTAAAATCGGAACAAAGGAAGTCTGCTTCTATAAGCAGGAAACCCGTGTGGAGGACTCTTCTAGTACCCTCGTTAATACGGACGCCTTGTTAAATAGCTTATGGGCCGCGGGGTTAACTATATCGACAAACGCGAATTCCTACCACTATATAGGCAGGCTAGGCAGGCAGCACTATATCAGAACAATATATAGGCAGGATTCGCAGCTACTGGCCTAGTTCCATATAGCCCTAATCGCGTGCTAGCACAGCTACACACTAAATATTAGACGCCATCACCCTAATATTATCCGCAATTAAATGCATCTTGGACAGCTGAAATGCCTTATAATATTGCTAAATTGCAACAGCAGATAGCTCTTATTAGGCGCTATCTTAACAAGCGTATGCATAGCCCACTAAGTCTAATAGGACAAGCTCTTAGCCAGCTTGTTAAGGGATGCGAAATAGCAATATTAAGCGCTGTACTGCTTACTAGCAAAAATAAGAAGTTATATATGGAAAATCAACGCTAGAAAAGGAAGAGGGCACAGCGGCGCATGTATATAGCTAGGAGGGGTATTTTATTAGGAGCTGAAGGGGCCTCTCGTGCACAAGCTGCCCAAGGAGGTACAGCAGAGGGGGAAGCAGAGGTAGCGGCCAAGCGACCGCAACGAGCACCACGCAAGTGTAGCACGTGCAAATCAATAGAATATAATGCACGTACATGCCCTAGACGTTAAATAAGTAGCTAGTAGATAGCTACACCAAATACAATTATTCGTGGTTGAGTAATTCGCTGTATTTGCCCTCGGAGCTTGGTAGAGTGGGCCACTAGCCCGCGTAGGCCACTAGCCTATAGACTACGTTATAGTGTCCTAGATCTTCCTAGTCTTATAATCTAGACATCTTAATAACCTATTAATAGAATTTATTTTTCCTAAGCGGTATATAATTTTAAAGTTATATTATAATAGTGCCTCTACCTATCTAGCTTATTAACCGCTTAATACATTTATAGTTATGGTTTATAAGGACTTTAATAGGATAATTACTTCCCATATAATAATATCGCTAGTACTTTATTACTGCGATTATTATAAGTAGCTTTTAGTTATATGTTATATAACGCTATCCTATAGGGTTTTTTTTAACTAAAACGTTATAGGATATTATTTTCCGTCTTTTAATTAAGATATAATAGCCCTTGGGGCAAAGCTAAATATATCCATTTTTGTTACAGGACACCTCCGTGACACCTTATACACGTCTACCTGTTTCCACCGTCTACCTGTTTCCACTAACGCAGCAAGAAGAAACTAACTGCAAGATGACAATCTAATGGCAATCTGTTGGCAATCTATGGCAATTTAATGGCAATCTGCTGCATTCTGCTATATTCTGCCAAGTCTACTAAATCCTACTAAGTTCTGCCAGGACCGCTCCTTAAATCCTATTCTACTTTATATATATATTAACTAAGCAACCAAACTAATAATATATACCCTTTCTTCCCGTTTTCTTACCTTCTCTCCTTATATAATATCTTAACTTTATTACACAGTTTATATATATAGCTTAATAATATCTACTTTGTTATATATTATTGTCGCTTATACTTACTTCGTAATACTACATTATATTAAACTATATACTCTATCTTACCCTAATTAATATATAAAATAACTTAGAAACCCCCTTGTCTATAAACAACCTATATACCCTATTTACTAAACAAATAAAAAGTCTCTAAGAGGCTTTTATAGACACTCTTACCTAATAAGAAGCTTAGTATTACAAGACAATCCAATCCCTAAGAAAGGAAGTTAAAAAGATTTGTTATAACCTACTACCTACTACACTATCGCCCCTACCTATCCCTACTAGTATTAACCTATAAATACTAGATAAAAAGAACGCATCTAAAACCAACTGCTTAACCCTAAATTCACTAGTTAGTACCCCTAAAAAAAAGTTATTTAAACACCTCCTTAATCCTCCCGCCTATTCTAGTAAAAGAAGTAAGCTACGCTTTTTCCTTAACTAACTTTAGAACAAGCTAAGCGGCAATATTAATTACTACCCTACCCCTAACAGTCAACTTTGTTATACTATAAGCCGCCTAAAAAAAGATACTGCGGACACTATATACCTATTCCAACTAAGTATAGTAGAGGAACTAGTTACTATACTAAAAGCATCTTATAGCGACCCTAACTAAGTTACTATATTATAAAGGAAACTAAATAAGATAATATAGGGTTCCAAGAACTTCCTATTATACTTTACTAAATTCCACTACTATGCTAAGGAGACCAGATAGAACAAACCTGCCTTAATTAATCGCTTAGTAGAATCTCTAAACCCTAAATTAAAAGCATCTCTTATAGGAGTTAAACTGCCAGGTACTGTTACTGCCTATGCTAACATTATTAATGGCCTATATAACAACTTACTACGCCTTACCCTAAAATATACACTTTAATACTCTACCCCTTAACCGCCTAAGACCCGTAAGGACTTAGACGCCATAAATATTAACACTAGGACCCTTTTCTATACCCTAAAAGGATCTACTAAATAAAAGTAACGCATTAAATATAGCCTCTATTTTAAGTGCGGAAGTAACGCTTATATCTCTAGCTACTACTCTATCCCTTTCTAAAAGAATTTATAAATAGCCAATACTAGTAGCCGTTTACCACACTAATCCTCTAGTTACTATCCCCAATCTTTACCTAGCTCCAGCCCTATATTTAGTAAGCACTACTTATAAGGATAAAGCTACAACTAATATTCTAGAGGAACCCCTTCCTGCTTACTACTAAAAGGCATATCCTAGAGTTAAGTCGCTCTCTAGGATAGCTATATTACAGGATCTTGTTAAATGCATTAGATATAGCAAATCCTAACTCTTAGGATTGTAGTATAACTATTAACTACCGTCTTTAGCAGAAAGGTTAATAGGCTAATACTTAAGTCCTAATTAACATAGGAGCTAGCAGCATAGGATTTACTAATAAGATCTTTGTGTAAGATAATAGGTTTACCCTAATACCCCTTAACCAGCATATTAACATATTTAGATCTAATAGTAAACACACTATCTTAGGCTGTATTACTTATATAGCAGCCCTAAGACTCTAATACCTAAACTATAAAAAATTAATTAAGCTCTTTATAACTACCCTAAGTTACCTAGTAATCTTTAAACAATCCTAGATAAAGCTATATAAGGTAACCATTAATTAAAATAACCTTAAGCTTCTATTTACCGCTTCCTACTATAAGTAGAAGTGCCTTATAACTTACTGCTTAAAACCTAAACTAAAACCCAAAAAATCTACTAGGATCTACTAGTCTAAAATTTCTACTAACATCTACCTTGTACCTAAAAAGTCTACCCAATTCTACCAACCTAAGAATTCTACTAAATTCCACTAATATAAGATTTCCACTAACATCTACTAAGAACCTAGAAGTTATACTAAACTATATAAACCAACACTGATTACTGTACTGCCCTAAACCAAGTAGAAGCTTAAGCTTAATATATAAAGGTACCAGAAGAACTAGTATTCCACTATAAAAAGGATACTTAAAGAACCCAAACCTAAATCTAATACTAACTCCGTATCTAATACCAAACCTAAAGTTAAATAAGAAACTATATAAGAAACTAAGGATAATCTAAGCTCGCTTAATACCTTAGATATCTATATAATTAGAGCTACTCTATTAGCATAACTTGCTAAGAAACCTAAATATACAATTTTTACTATTATAATGGCCAATATTAAAAAGGCCCTAGCACTAAAGAAGCATACTAACCCTACTATAAAAGTACCAGTATGTTACTATAAACACCTAAAGGTATTCTTATAAAAGGAAGCTAATAAGTTAGCAGAATACCTGTAACCGACTACTAGTACCATGCTGTTGTCGACCTAAGATCGGACTTGTTTACTACCGTCTCACTACCTCAGCTGCTTACCCCTGTATATCTCACCATTTCGGCTGCATACCCTTGTAATTCTTGCCACCTATCTCTATTCCCTGCATCTTCCCTATATATATATATAGAGACTCTAGAGCTATATTCAAAATCAAGTTGCTCATTTAATTCTCCCACGCTTGCACTGTTACAACACCAACTATATAACTATAAGATTATACTTAAAAAAGGAAAACAGCTAGGATTTAGACCCTTATATAGAATGTCCTAAAACAAACTTCAAGTACTGTAAAAGTACTTAGACGAACACCTAAGTAAGGGATTTATTAGAGCAAGCTCTTCGCCTATAGCTATATCTATAATCTTTATTAAGAAACCTAGCGGCGGTCTGCGCTTCTATATAGACTACTAAGCTCTTAATGCTATTACTATTAAGAATTAGTACCCACCCCTGTTAATTTAAGAGACACTAAACTAATTAAGTAAGGCTTACTATTATACAAAACGTAACCTTATTTATGCATTTAACCGCCTCTATATTGCAAAAGGGGATAAATAGCTTACTGTATTCCGTACTAGATATAGACTATTTAAATACTTAGTAACGCCATTTGGCCTAGTAAATGCCCTAAGTTTATTCTAGCACTTTATAAATAATGCTCTATAACCTTACCTAGATGTTTTCTATACTGCTTATATTAACGACATCTTAGTATATAGTAATAACCTAACTAAATATAAGAAATACGTTAACCTTATCCTAGAAGCCCTATATGGAGCTAGCCTATAGTTAGATATAGATAAATACGAATTCTATAAAATGGAAGTCCTATACCTTAGACTTATTATCTCTATAGATGGCATATAAATAGACCTAAAGAAGATTAAAGTAATTATATACTGGCAAGAACCTAAGAACGTTAAGGATATAAAGGCCTTTATAGGATTTGCTAACTTCTACTAATAGTTTATTAATAACTTCTTTACTCTAGTTTTATCCCTTATAGCTCTAACCTAAAAGGATAAAGCCTTTATCTTTAATAAGGAATATAAAAAGGCCTTTGCTTATTTAAAAGTTATGTTTACTACTGCACCTATACTCTAACACTTTAACCTAAACTAAAAGAGTGTTATAGAAGCTAATTTATCCAACTATATTATTAGAGGTATTTTGTTTTAGTATAATAAAGAAGGAGTACTATACCCTATAGCATACTTCTTAAAACAACTAAGTCCGGCTAAATGTAACTATAAGATCTATAATAAGGAATTTATTGGGAATAAGGCAAGCGGTCGTCACGTAACGCCACAGCACTAGCGTGGCGAGGAGTCTTAAGCTCCTTGCCCTTCCTCATTCCAAACATAAAAAGCTATTAACCAACATCACTATAACTTACTTAAGTAGTCGTTATTAGTGAGTCACCCTATGTAACCAACACTAATTAGTGGTTAAATACATAGTTAACTATAGAGCAGCTAGGTTATTAACAGAAGAGACAGTCTTATATAGGGGTTCCTAGCAATACTATACTACCTTAGGCTTGCGGAAAACCAGTAATAGAAGTATTACTAAGTACTAAGAGATACCAAGTTACGTCTATTATATAGAACAATCGCGTTTATAAAGATTTGGTTAAGTACTTTAGGTCAGAAGTATTACTAAACCTAGAATCCCAAGTTAACGTCTAAAACGCGTCAACTATGCCTTAAATTGCCTACCTTGTAATAGCAAACCTACGAGATCCTATAAAGCCAAAAATCCTACCTATCTTTAACGTACAACACCCCGTTAATTCTACTTCTATTATAGCGTTAACCTACCTAAAGAAGTATAAGAATGACATTAACCTAGAGATATAGGATAAAAATATTAACCCTATAAACACCAAGTAATAGGACCTAAACGGATTCTTACTATACTATATAGCACAATACACAGACAGCGAATACAATAATACTGTGCTATAGTATTGCATAAAGGAGGACTTTATTAAATAGATAAAGGAAACATAGGCCCTTGCAAAGAAGAATATTATATAAGACTTCCGTAACTTCCTTTAGGAGAACAGAGTATTTGTCCCTATAGATAGAGACACTATTAGAGATAATATTTAGGAGCAAGTTATTAACGTAAAAGAAAAGCATAAATGGACTCTATAAGAGATTAAGCACCAACTATATAATATAAAGAAGCTTAACTTATAATAGAATCTAAATAATATACTAATAGAGACACGTTCTAATTCCATTACTCTAGGTATAAGTTCTTATATGCTATACCTATTACTCCTACTAATTTAACCTATAACTTTAACTACTGCCCCCTAAGAGCAAGCGTAAGACCCCCTTGCTTTGCAATTTAATAACCTTTAAACTCTACTATAGGAAGATTAGGTACTACGCCGTATTCTATTAAGCTCTATATCTCCACTATAGCCTATAAAGCAATCTCTACCTTAATCTCTAATGCAATTTTAATATGGCCTAATACTGCTTAGAGGCACCTTAAAAATACTTACAGAGCTTATAAAACTCTATTTAGACTAAGAGAAGAGGTTTAGCAGGGAACTATATAATATCCTTAATTTAAAGCTACGTATCTTCTATAACTATTACTAGAAGGTTAGACTGGAACCTAACTAATATTATAACACTTATTCCGTTATGCTTAAGGGCCGCGCTAGTACCTTCTATTATAATTATTTAGTAGAAAAAGGATATAATTTTAACCAAATAATATATAAGACAAGATGCTATTTTAAAATAGAAGAGAATAAATAGCAGTATATATTAGAGTAGAGAGAGACTACCTTTCTAAGAATTATTACTATAAACCTAGATGCCTCTTAACTTAACTATCTTTAAAAGCTCTTTAATTAACTTTAAATAATTTAGTGTGGTTTATCTAAATTATATTAAGAGGACTTTAGCCTATATAATTAAGTTATTAGCATATACTAAGGTGTTAAAGAATACAACCTTACCCTCTTTAATCCTATAAATACTTATAAAGGAATATATACTTAATTAAGATCCTCTATTAGCACTACTCTACACTCTTAAAAAGTATAGTAATTTAATACTTAACCCTAACCTACTTTAATTAACCTAATTAACTAATATAATTATAACTGGACTAATTAAATATATAGTGGCCAGGGTAAGGGATATAATAGAGGGTATAATTAACGTTAACTATAAAGTAATTATAGAGGTCCTTGTAGAGGTTTATCTTAAAACAATTAACAGAAAAAATACTATATTTATAAGAAGCCAAATTGCTAGTTAACTAGGCACCCTCTTAATAGACAAAAGGAGGCATATAATAAGTTTCACCAGAGCGTATAAAATGTTAGAAATTGTAAGGTTACTATAGCCTACTTCTAAAACTTTCTAGTTTAATATAAAGGCAAAGAAGATCTTAAGGGTAAGGTTAATAAGGCCAAACAGCTTCTTATAAATATAGAAATTAAGGACTACTTTCCTAACCAATACTTTACTAAGTATAGTAAGGTAGATAGTATATAAACTATCGCTATTCTTAATAACCAATCTACGCTCTATACTATTACAAAGTTAGATATCTTTAATAAGCTAAAGAAGAGTTCCATATTCTCCTTTAATAATAGATACTTAGCGAACGTCTTCTATAGTATTATACCAGATACTAGAGCCGCAGAAGTATTTATAATAGAAGAACCTTAAGTTTAAGCTCTTTAGCAGCTTAATAGCTCTATTTAAATTAACTAATTAACGGCAGGCTAATATACAATTCATTTTAGTAAAGGTACTATAATCTCTCTTAATACAATTAAGGTCAAAACCCCCTTAGGGTATATTACTTTTTATATTATTCCTATAAACACCCTATTTCTATTTTATATTAGAGATATAGATAAATTAGGCATTAAACTTAATAATCTTAAGAATATACTTATTTAGGGAGATAATTAGGTGCCTATTATATGCAAATAGGGTTACCCCTAGTTGCTCCTTTATTAACTAAAAAAGAGCGTTGCTTAAAGCCACTTAACTAAGTTAGAGCTATATTAACTATACTATTATTTTAGCCACCTATCTGTTTACTAATTACTTAGGGTTCTTTAATAAGCAGGCTATAAAGTCAAGGTTAAGGTAATTAAGCATTTTATAAAGTACTACTATTACTACTAAATAAACCAAAAGTCCCCTAGCCAATTTAAGTTCACCCTTAAAGATAACTATAACTTTAACTTCTATATTATTATTAATATTATATATCTTAGTGATAAGCTAGTACTCTAAGTTATTAACCTCTTAATCTTCTTTTAAGCTATATATTTTCTAAAGGACATATTAGCTAGAAATATATAGGATACTCTTTAATTATACTAGATTAATATCTACCTAGGACCCCCTAATTAAATTATTTATAATATAGAAAAAAACTTCTTATCTATAAAGTTTTAGTAATAGGCAAAGGTAATAGAAATTAAGGTTAAGAAAGTCCCTATTAAGGCATATAATAGTATTAGAAAAGTAAAATAATATTATACGCCATTATAACAAGCATATAAGATTATTTCTTTAGAACTAAAGGGCGCTAGTAAAGAGCTTATCTTATAGATAGCTATTAAGGCTGTTAATAATTTCGCTAGCCTAAATAGGCTTATACCTATATTGCTAGTCTTTAGCGCCTACCCTTAAATAACTAATAATTCTTTACCATCCCTATCTATTATGTAATAAGCGGAGGCTATTTATAAAGTAATAAAAGAGGTATAACGTCTCTACGCTATACGCTAGGTTAATAACGTACTAGGAATAAGAAATAGCCTAAATACCTTAATTATACTTAATCTACCACTCTAATCTAAGGTACGCGTATGGCGTAAAAAGGGAGAATAGTTAGGCCTATATAAACTTATTATAATTAATAGTTAGACTTATACTTTTTAGATACCCTATAGACCTACTTAATTCCGCTTAACTATTATTAAGCCTTATTATAGAAACAATAGTTCTAAGCCTTTATAAAATACCCTAGAGGATACCTTAAAGGAGAACTATAATTAATATACTTTAGAAGGCAACTATAATCCTAATATAATTATAGTAGATATACCGTAACTATAATATAGTAGAGGTTGCCTAAAGGGATTATAAATTTACTAATACCTTATTAATTTTAAAGAGTAATTTATTACCGCTATTAAGAGTAAAGATAAGTTATTAATGGCCTTTATAATAACTAAAGAGAAGGCTAACTTTAAGCTTATAAAATAGCTCTAAAAGAAAGGCTATATTATAACTCTAGGAGCTTCTTTCTAAGTATTTAATAAATAGGAGATTAACAGTCTTATTATAAGAGAAGTTTTTAAGTTTAAGAAGTATAACCCTACTAAATTTAATAGAGTTTATATCTTTAAGTTAAGAATAGTTAATAAGATTAAGGGTAAAGCTGCTAATACCCTATTTAAGAAGTTAAGACTGGTTATTTAAGGTTATAATAATAATAGTAAGGAAGTAATTCTTATATAATCCCCTATAATTTAACAAGCTAGTTAGTGAGTTATTATTATACTAGCTCCCTTCTTAATAAAGAATAAAATAGCAGTTTATTTATAAGATATTACTTAGGCCTATACCTAATTAGAGATATACCTTTAGCGCTTAATACTAGTATACTTTCTAGAGTAAATTCGCTACTAATATCCCAAAGATATAATTATAGTTATACTTAAGCCATTATATAGAATCGTAGAGGTAGGAACTTATTAGTAGGCTACTTATAGCAAATACTATAAAGAGAAGCTCTTAATAACTACTTCTATATTTAATCCCTGCTTCTTTATTATAACTATAGGAACTCTATTTAGAATTATTAGCATATAAACTAATAATATAATTATCTTAGAAGACGACTAATTCTTAGCTCTTAAAAAAGATAAGCTAGTAAAGGCAAATCTTATAGCAAAGCTAAAGAAAAAGCTTAATTTAATAATACTATTACTTTTTAATAGATATATCCTCTCCCTAAATAAGGATTCTATTACTTTACGCTAGAAAGATTAAGGTAAGAAGATTAATATTATTAATATTAATTCTCTAAAGTAAGGATATATAGAGTAACGCGCTTATAGAGCTTATATTACTTTTATCTATTAACCTAAGACTTTATTTAATCTCTCTATTGCCGCTTAATACTAGAAACCAACTAAGAATAACGTCCTTGCCCTAAATAAGTGTCTTTTCTAGTAAATAAACCATCTTAATTAGGGACTACTCTATATACCTATTAATCTTCCTACTACTAAGCTCTTTATATTTGTTAATAGATTATTTATAAATAATAAAGATTTTAGCTTCTAGCTAGAATATAAAATTATTATTATAAATAAATCTACTAGAGAGAATAACTTTATAATCTATGGTAATCTTATTTATTAGAGCTTAACTAAGAGTAAGTATATTACCTAAAGCGTTCTAGCATTAGAGATATATAGAATAATTAGCGGAGTTAATATAGTAATTACAATTAGAACTACCCTAAAGATAATTATAGATTAACTTGAACTCCCTATTATCCCTATAATTATATATACCAACTTATATTCCCTCTATAAGTGTTTAGTTAAGCTTAGTACCATAAAGGAGAAGCGCCTTATAATTAATATTATAGCACTTTGGCAATCCTATAAATAGTAAAAACTTTTTAAGATCTAATAGATTAATAGCTAAGATAACCTAGTAGATATAATAATAAAGGCAAACCTAAATAAGGCTTTAGAAACGTTTGTTAATACAAATACTCTATATATATAGGTTAAAGGTTGGGTTAAAAGGAAGTAGGAGTATAATAATCTACAAACTCTAATTCCAACCAGCTAATTAGAATTTTCCATCCCTAGGATAGAAAATTGCTATTAGCTCGCTTATAACTAGCGCCTTGGCGGCCCTAATACAATATATACCCACGACTTTAAGTAAGAAAAGCACTACGTGCTAAGATACAAATTTTAAAACAGCGAGACTTATATTACAATAGCAATAGTAAGTAAGGAGGATTAATATTTGTTATACTAGCCAAGCAGTATTTATATATAGATAGTAACTATAAAAGAAGAGTTACTAGTATTGGGAATAAGGTAAGCGGTTATTATATAATGCCACGGCACTAGTATAGCGAGGAGTCTTAAGCTCCTCGCCCTTCCTTATTCTAAATATAAAAAGCTATTAACTAATATTACTATAACCTACTTAAGTAGTCGTTATTAGTGAGTTACCCTATATAACCAACAGAATTATTAGCCATTATTAAATATTTTAAATAATAGTGACCTAAACTAGAAGGCGCTAGATTTTTAATTAAGGTCCTTAGCAACTATAAAAACCTATAGTACTTTATAACTATAAAGTAGCTAAGCCACTATTAGGCCTACTAGTTAAAATACCTATCTTATTTCTAATTCTTAATTATATACTACCTAGGTATTCTAGGCTAGAAGCCTAATACCCTAACCTAATATTTATAAGATATATTAGTATAAAAAGAAGTGTATACCTATTATAGTCAAACCCTACTTCGCCCTAAATTATTTAATTCCCTAGCTAAAGACCTTATAGTATATATCCTTAAAATAACTAATTAATTAATATTGGTTATATAGGGTAACTCACTAATAATAACTACTTAAGTAGGTTATAGTGATATTAGTTAATAGCTTCTTTTATTAAAATAAGGAAGGGTAAGGAGTTTAAAACTCCTTACTATACTAGTGTCGCGGCGTTATGTAATGACCGCTTGCCTAATTTCCAATACTAGTAACTCTTCTTTTGTGGTTGCTATCTATATATAAATACTGCTTAACTAGTATAACAAATATTAATCCTCCTTACTTATTATTGCTATTATAATATAAGTCTTGCTGTTCTAAAATTTGCCTTTTAGCATATGGTGCTTTCTTACTTAGAGTCGCAGGTAGATATTATATTAGGGCCGCCAAGGCGCTAATTATAAGCGAGCTAATAGCGATTTTCTGTGCTAGGTATAGAAAATTCTAATTAGTTACTCTTAAATTGCTATATCTCCTACTCCCTTTTAACCCAACCTTTAACTTATATATATAGAGTATTTGTGTTAACAAATGTCTCTAGTGCCTTATTTAGGTTTGCCTTTGTTATTATATCTGCTAGGTTATCTTAGCTATTAATCTACTAGATCTTAAAGGGTTTTTAACGCTTATAGGATTGCTAAAGTACTATAATATTAATTATAAGACGCTTCTTCTTTATAGTACCAAGCTTAACTAAACACTTATAGAGGGAATATAAGTCGGTGTATATAATTATAGGGATAATAGGGAGTTTAAGTTAATCTATAATTATCTTTAGGGTAGTTCTAATTGTAATTACTATATTAACTCCGCTAACTATTTTATATATCTCTAATGCTAGAACACTTTAGGTAATGTACTTGCTCTTAGTTAAGCTCTAATAGATAAAATTACTATAGATTATAAAGTTATTCTCTCTAGTAGATTTATTTATAATAATAATTTTATATCCTAACTAGGAGCTAAAATCTTTATTATTTATAAATAATCTATTAATAAATATAAAGAGCTTAGTAGTAGGAAAATTAATAGGTATATAGAGTAGTCCCTAATTAAGATAGTTTATTTACCAGGAAAGACGCTTATTTAGGGCAAGAATGTTATCCTTAGTTAGTTTCTGGTATTAAGCAGTAACAAAGAGATTAAATAAAGCCTTAGGTTAATAGATAAAAGTAATATAAGCTCTATAAACGCGTTGCTCTATATATCCTTACTTTAGAGAATTAATATTAATAACGTTAATTTTCTTACCTTAATCTTTCTGGCGTAAAGCAATAAAATCCTTGTTTAGGGAGAGAATGCATCTATTAAAAAGTAATAGTATTATTAAATTAAGCTTTTCCTTTAGCTTTACTATAAGATTTGCCTTTACTAGCTCATCTTCTTTAAGAGCTAAGAATTGGTCGTCTCCTAAAATAATTATATTATTGGTTTGTATACTAATAATTCCAAATAGAGTTCCTATAGTTATAATAAAGAAGCAGGGATTAAATATAGAAGTAGTTATTAAAAGCTTCTCTTTATAGTGCTTACTATAAGTAGCCTACTAATAAGTTCCTACCTCTATAATTCTATATAATGGCTTAAGTACAACTATAATTGTATCTTTAGGATATTGGTAGCGAATTTACTCTAAAAGGTATACTAATATTAAGCGCTAAAGGCGTATCTCTAATTGGGTATAGGCTTAAGTAATATCTTATAAATAAACCGCTATTCTATTTTTTATTAAGGAGGGAGCTAGTATAATAATAACTTATTAACTAGCTCGTTAAATTATAGGGGATTATATAAAAATTACTTCCTTACTATTATTGTTATAACCTTAAATAACCAGTCTTAACTTCTTAAATAGGGTATTAGTAGCTTTGCCCTTAATCTTATTAACTACTTTTAACTTAAAGATGCAAACTCTATTAAACTTAATAGGGTTATACTTCTTAAATTTAAAGACTTCTCTTATAATAAGACCGTTAATCTCCTGCTTATTAGATACTTAGAAAGGAGCTCCTAAAGTTATAATATAGCTTTCCTTTTAGAGCTATTTTGCGAGCTTAAAGTTAGCCTTCTCTTTAGCTGTTATAAAGGCTATTAATAACTTATCTCTACTCTTAATAGCAGTAATAAATTACTCTTTAAAATTAATAAGGTGTTGGTAATTTTATAATTCCTTTAGGCAACCTCTACCGCATTATAGTTGCGGCATATCTACTATAATTATATTAGGATTATAGTCGCCTTCTAAAGTATATTAATTATAGTTCTTCTTTAGGGTATCCTCTGGGGCATTCTATAAAGGCTTAGAACTGTTGTTTTTATAATAGGGCTTAATAATAGTTAAGTGGAATTAAGTAGGTCTATAGGGCATTTAAAGAGTATAAGTCTAACTATTAATTATAATAAGTTTATATAGGCCTAACTATTCTCCCTTTTTATACCATATATATACCTTAGATTGGAGTGGCAGATTAAGCGTAGTTAAGGTATTTAGGCCATTTCTTATTTCTAGTGCGTTATTAACCTAGCGTATAGCGTAAAGACATCGCACCTCTTTTATTGCTTTGTAAATAGCCTCCGCTTATTATATAACAGATAGGGATAGTAGAGAATTATTAGTTATTTAAAGGTAGGCGCTAAAGACTAGTAATATAGGTACAAGCCTATCTAGGCTAGTGGAATTATTAACAGCCTTAATAGCTATCTATAAGATAAGCTCTTTACTAGCGCCCTCTAGTTTCAAAGAAATAATCTTATATATTTATTATAATAGCGTATAATATTATTCTACTTTTCTAACACTATTATATGCCTTAATAGGGACTTCCTTAACCTTAATTTCTATTGCCTTCGCCTATTACCAAAACTTTATAGATAAGAAGTTCCTTCCTATATTATAAATAACTTAATTAAGGGGTCCTAGGTAGACATTAATCTAGTATAATTAAAGAGTATTCTATACGTTCCTAGCTAATATATCCTTTAGGAAACATACGGCTTAAAAAGAGATTAAAAGGTTAATAACTTAGAGTACTAGCTTGCCGCTAAAATATATAATGTCAATAATAATACAGAAGTTAAAGTTATAGTTATCTTTAAGGGTAAACTTAAATTGGCTAGGGGACTTCTAGTTTATTTAGTAGTAATAGTAGTACTTTATAAGATGCTTAATTGTTTTAGCCTTAACTTTATAACCTGCTTATTAAAGAACCCTAAGCAATTTATAAACTAATAGGTAACTAAAGTAATAGTATAGTTAATATAACTTTAACTTAGTTAAATGGCTCTAAGCAATACTTCTTTCTAGCTATTAAAGGAGTAACTAAGGGTAACCCTACTTATATATAACGGACACCTAATTCTTTCCCTAAATAAGTATATTCTTAAGGTTATTAAGCTTAATACCTAACTTATCTATATCTTAAATATAAAATAGAAACGGGGTGTTTGCAGGAATAATATAGAAAGTAATATATTCTAACGGAGTTTAGACCTTAATTATACTAAAAGAGATTATAGTACCCTTGCTAAAGCAAATTGTATATTAGCCTGCCGTTAATTAGTTAATCTAAATAAAGCTATTAAGCTACTAAAGAGCTTAAACTTAAGGTTCTCCTACTATAGATACTCCTACGGCTCTAGTATCTAGTATAATACTATAAAAGACATTCGCTAAGTATCTATTATTAAAGGAGAACGCGGAACTTTCTTTTAGCTTATTAAAGATATCTAACTTTATAACAGAATGGAGCGTAGATTAGTTGTTAAGGATAGCAATAGTTTATATACCATTTACCTTACTATACTTGGTAAAGTATTGGTTAGGAGAGTAGTCTTTAATTTCTATATCTATAAGGAGCTGTTTAGCCTTATTAACCTTACCCTTAAAATCTTCTTCGCCTTTATATTAAACTAGGAAGCTTTAGAAGTAGGCTATAGTAACCTTATAATTTCTAACATTTTATACGCTCTGGCAAAACTTATTATATACCTCCTTTTATCTATTAAGAGGGTGCCTAGTTAACTAGTAATTTAGCTTTTTATAAACATAGCATTTCTTTTATTAATTATTTTAAGATAAACCTCTACACGGACCTCCATAATTGCTTTATAGTTAATGTTAATTATACCCTTTGCCGTATCCCCTACCCTGGCCACTATATATTTAATTAGTCCAGTTATAATTATATTAGTTAGTTGGGTTAATTAAAGTAGGTTAAGGTTAGGTATTAAATTGCTATACTTCTTAAGAGTATAGAGCGGTACTAATAGAGGATCTTAATTAAGCACACACTCCTTTATAAGTATTTGTAGGATTAAAGAGGGTAAGGTTATATTCTTTAACACCTTAGTATATACTAATAACTTAATCGTATAGGCTAAAGTCCTCTTAATATAATTTAGATAAACTACGCTAAATTATCTAAAGTTAATTAAAGAGCTTTTAAAAATAGTCAAGTTAAAAGGTATCTAGGTTTATAGTAATAATTCTTAGGAAGGTAGTCTCTCTCCACTCTAATATATACTGCTACTTATTCTCTTCTATTTTAAAGTGGCATCTTATCTTATATATTATTTGGTTAAAATTATATCCTTTTTCTACCAAATAATTATAATAGAAGGTACTAACGCGGCCCTTAAGCATAATAGAATAAGCGTTATAATATTAGTTAGGTTCCAGTCTAACCTTCTAGTAACAGTTATAGAAGATACGTAGCTTTAAATTAAGAATATTATATAGTTCCTCGCTAAACCTCTTCTCCTAGTCCAAATAGAGTTTTATAAGCTCTATAAGCATTTTTAAGGTGCCTCCAAGCGGTATTAGGCTACGTTAAAATTATATTAGAGATTAAGGTGGGGATTGTTTTATAGGCTGTAGTAGAGATATAGAGCTTAATAGAACACGGCGTAGTACCTAATCTTCCTATAGTAGAGTTTAAAGGTTATTAAATTGTAAAGTAAGGGGGTCTTACACTTGCTTTTAGGGGGTAGTAGTTAAAGTTATAAGTTAAATTAGTGGGAGCAATAGGTATAGCATGTAAGAACTTATACCTAAAGTAATAGAATTAGAACGTGTCTCTATTAGTATATTATTTAGATTCTATTATAAGTTAAGCTTCTTTATATTATATAGTTAGTGCTTAATCTCTTATAGAGTCTATTTATGCTTTTCTTTTACATTAATAACTTACTCCTAAATATTGTCTCTAATAGTATCTCTATCTATAGGGATAAATACTCTGTTTTCCTAAAGAAAGTTACAGAAGTCTTATATAATATTCTTCTTTATAAGGGCCTATGTTTCCTTTATCTATCTAACAAAGTCCTCCTTTATGTAATACTATAGCACAGTATTATTATATTCGCTATCTGTATATTATGCTATGCAGTATAGTAAGAATCTGTTTAGGTCCTATTGCTTAACGTTTATAGGGTTAATGTCTTTATCCTATATCTCTAGGTTAATGTTATTCTTATACTTCTTTAGGTAGGTTAACGCCATAATAGGAGTAGAATTAATAGGGTGTCGTACGTCAAAGGTAGGTAGGATTTTCGGCTTTATAGGATCTTATAGGTTTGCTGTCAAAAGGTAGGCAATTTAAGGCGTAGTTAATGCGTTTTGGACGTTGACTTAGGACCCTAGGTTTAGTAACACTTCTGACCTAAAGTACTTAACCAAATCTTCGTAAACGCGATTATTCTACGTAATAGATATAACTTGGTATCTCCTAGTACTTAGTAATACTTCTATTACTAGTTTTCCGTAAGCCTAAGGTAGTATAGTATCGCCAGGAACCCCTATATAAGACTATCTCTTCTGTTAATAACCTAGCTGCTCTGTAGTTAACTATATGTTTAACTACTAATTAGTATTAGTTACATAGGGTAACTCACCAATAATAACTACTTGAGTAGGTTACAGTGATGTTGGTTAATAGCTTCTTTTATTGGAATGAGGAAGGGTAAGGAGCTTAAAACTCCTCGCCACGCTAGTGCCGCGGTGTCACGTAACGACCGCTTGCCTAATTCCCAACAATTAATTAAACAGATTATAATTAATAAACACCTAAATAACGAGTTTATCTAAGAGATACTTAAGCTAATTTAGGATGGCGTTAGACGCTCTAAAAAGATCTCTTTAAGCGAATATAAAGCTTATAGAGACTACTTATACTACTAGAACCGCCTAGTTATACCTAACTATAATAAACTTAAGCTTAAGCTTCTTAAATACGTATATAACCTACTAGTAGCCAGCTACCTAGGCCGTAGAAAAACCCTAGAACTACTCTAATAAGAGTACTACTGGCTAAATATATATAATATAATACGAAGGTACGTCTCTAGCTGCTATATCTGCTAATAAGCTAAAGCTTTATATAAGATATATAATGGCTTTTTAAAGCTACTGCTTGTTCCAGACTAAAGATAGAAGGATATCTTAATTAACTTTATTATTAATCTCCCTATAAGTAAAGGCTGTATAAATATTATAGTAGTTATAGACCGACTATTTAAAATAAGACACTTAATTGCCTACCCTAATATATTAATACCTACCGTTGCCTAACTGTTTCTAGATTATATATAGAAACTCTATAGACTTTCTAAAACGATTATTTCTAATAAAGGCAGCTAGTTTATCTTAGCGTTTTAGAAAGAACTAACTACCTAGCTTTGTATTAAAGTACTATTATCTATAGTATATTACCTAGAAACAGATAGTTAAATAGAATATATAAATGCTATAATGGAATAGTATATTTGGATATATATATTGTATTTATAGGACAACTAAATAGACTGGCTTATATTTACCAAGTTTACTATAAATAACTCCGTCTTAGAACCTACAAAGGCCTCTCTATTTCTGGCTAATTATAGCTAACACCTATAAATGGATTTTAAACCCTTTAGTAATATTCCTTACCTAGCTTATTAGGCCTTATAAGTTATAGAGGTAAACAAATTTATAAAGAAGATAGAAGAACTATAAGAGTTCCTTACTAATAAAATAATATAGGCCCAATCTGTCTATAAAGCCATAGTAAATAAAAACCAAATCCTAGTACTAGCCTACTAAATTAGTAACTTTATCTAGCTAGATATAAGAAATCTAAACATAAAACGACCTACTAAAAAACTTAATTGGAAGAACGCCAGCCCTTATAAGGTTAAAAAAGTTATCTCTCCTTATGCCTACCAACTAAAGCTCTCTAATATAGTTAAAGTCTACCCTATATTCTATATGTTAGTCTTTTACCCTACCACCCCTATATTAGACGCCCTGCCTAAACAAATCTAAGACCCTCCCCTACTAGTTAAAGTAGATAGTAAAGATGAGTACCTTATTAAAAGAGTTAATAATATTAAGTATAACAAACAAAAATGTAAATATATGTACCTTATAAAATGGAGAGGCTTTATTAAGCCCTCTTAAGAACCTATTAACTCTATAGGGCTTATATAAGCTATAGAAGACTTTTACAAACTCTACCTAGAACTACTATAGCCTTACCTTGTAGAAGCTTAAGTTTAATAGGGGGGTACTATTATAGAACACCTCCGTAATACCTTATACACATCTACCTATTTCCACTATCTACCTATCTCCACTAATATAGTAAGAAGAAACTAACTGCAAGATAACAATCTAATAGCAATCTACTGGTAATCTACGGCAATCTAACAGCAATCTGCCGCATTTTGCTATATCTGCTAAGTCCACTAAATCCTGCCAAGTTCTACTAGGACCGCTCCTTAAATCCTATTCTGCTTTATATATATATTAACTAAGCAACCAAACTAATAATATATACCCTTTTTTCCTATTTCCTTACCCTCTCTCCTTATATAATGTCTTAACTTTATTATACAGTTTATATATATAGCATAATAATATCTACTTTGTTATATATTATCGTCGCTTATACTTACTCTATAATAGTTTTAAGGTATATATATAGCTCTTAATAGAAGTATATTAAGATTAGCGCTAAGATAAATAAATCTTTTAACTAGTCTCTAGCCTATTTAGTAGTTTCCCTAAAAATAAAGAGTTCTATTTTCTTACTATTTTTAAATATCTTTAATAGATTAGTAATTGGGAATACTACTCGCGTATAATAAATAATAAACATTTAGCAGAAGTTTACCATGCCTAAAAAAACCTACACTTCTCTAAATATTATGGGATAGGGCTATTTCCTAATAGCGTTTACCTGGCTTTTCTCTATTAACACTCTATTAACGCTAATAATAAAGCCTAGAAAATTAATACTAGTAGTATAAAAAAAAATTATTTAGGTTTATATAGAGCTTATATTCCTGCAGTCTTTTTAGTACTATTTACACATAATGCGTATATGCTTTATAGTTATTAGAGTAAACTATAATTTTATTATATTATTAAGGTAGACTATATATATTATATCTAATAGGCCTAAAATATTACTGGTGCGTTAGTAAGCCTAAATAGTATTACTAGGTTTACCTTAGAAGCTTAGATCAAGAAATTAATTGTGCAGATATAGAAATATCCGCACCGTCCGCTAAGCTAATTTAGGACGGAAATCGTTTTCTTGGTCTGAGGGACTTTGGCGAGTTTTATTAGGCTTACCAGCCGACCTTATATAGCGAGCAGTTACCAACTTTAACAAAATTAATCTATCCTTCTACAACACCTACACCCTTAAAAACAGCACTAACTTAATTAGCAGTACCTACTGTATAATTAATAAACATGTTAGCCCCGGCTATATCTACGTTGTTAAGTAGAAAGCGCCGCCAAATAGTTAATAAGTCTGTAATTAAACCGCCTGCCCCCACTATAAATACAACGCCAATTAACCCTTTAAGGCCCACGCCGATTCTAATAGATATGCCCGCTAAGCGGATATTAAAGCCTTCCACTAAAGAGGCTAAGATCCGCATTATTACGGAGCATTTATAGGACTGGGGATGGTCTTTTACCCAGCTATGCGTAGAATGGCTAGAACATAACAGTAGTAGAAGATAGGGCTATAAAAGGAGGAAGGCCAGGGAGCTTATTAGCACCCTAGTTACTAATAATAACATCCAAAGCGTAATAAAAGAGACAGATAAAGTCTATCCGATCCTAATTAGCTGTATTATTAGTATTATTTATAAAGAGCTTTATAACCTACACAAGAATACTATAGTCTTTAGCCTATAGAACAAGGACCTAGAGTTTAAAGACCTCAACCTTACACACAGTTATACCCTAGTGCAGCAGCATGCTCCCTTACTATGTTAGTTAATTAAAGGACTATTAGTACTAAGTAGAGAGGGTGGACAATAAGCTCCGCAATATAGACGGAATGTTATAATTACTTCTGTCTTTTTATTAGGACTTATAAGGAACTCTACTAACTGTTTTGCCCGCCTACTTAGTCTTTATCTATAGGGCCTTAGTGTTAAACGCTAGGTGCTATCTCTTCTTTATGGACTTGGGCTTATTAATAGATATTAAACGCTTAACAGTTAAAAGATAGAGTTAGCTAAGCGCTCTAAAAAAGGTCCTAGTACTAGCTGCGGATATACCAGCACTAATAATATCAAAAATGGTAATTAAGTTAATATCCGCTCTTAATAATATCTGCATTATATATAACAATTTCAACTATTTTAAGTGGGCATAGCACTAGGTAATTGGCGACACTAGCCTTTTTCACTCTTATACTACTAGGAAGATTATACGCGGACATTATATACCCCCCAATAGCCTTTAACAAAGTATGCTAAATGAGCGTGCGGTCCTCCATATAGAAGATATTACTAAGGCCCTAGGAAATATATACAATAATATTTAAGCGCAGATCTTAATAAGTATTATTATAGACGCTATTTGGTGCGCGTATCCAGCCACAGTAGATAGTCTATTTAAATCTAATTTAGACTGTAAATATCCGCGCATGCCTTAGCTTAAGATTCTAAAATCCATAATAACGACGTATATAACCCTAGGGCCCATCCTAGACAGTAAGGCATTAATTAGCGGCAATTATCGCGTTCTTAAAACTATTTTTCTAGAGCAGCTATACCTTAACCATGACGAGGATTTTAAGGACCGCCTATTCCTTATATATGGCGACTAGAAGACCACAAAACTTATTTACACTTATAAGTGGGAGCGGACGGAGTTGGAATCCGCATATAACAGCTATAGGTAGGTGCTACCCATTCTAGGGCTTTAGCATCTGCGTCTAAACTTCCTATATATAATTATAAGGACCTTTTTTGGCAGCAAGAAGCACACTTAGTAATATTTAACGCTTTACACCCATATAAATTATCTTAGATAAAGGAATATTCCTATAGAGCGCGCTCCTTTCTATTATCTTAAGGAGCTAATACTCCACAGCTTTAATATATATATTATAGCACTATTTCTAATTAATATTCGGGATAAGTATAACACTAAGAAAATGGGTAAGGTAGAAGACTATATAAGGAACCTAACTCCGCAGTGGTTTTTGTAGTTTATTAAGGATATCTGCATAGCAGGTTTTAGATAGGAGGTTGGCTGTGACATAAATAGGCTTATCCCTTAGCCATCCTCTACTAAGGCAGGTTGTTAACTAATAATATAGTTGTCCGCTAGTATACCTAGCTCCTCTAACAGCTAGACTACTTAACCTATTAATACAGAGTTCCTTAATTATGTTTAATATATACAGGTTATTAAGACATATAAGATATTAAAATACGCCATTAAGTATGCAGATATCAGTCTTTTAAAGCGGACGATTACGCGCGTCTATCTATATTTCACTAGCTTAAGCTCCAGAAACTACGCCTTTAATATATTATATTTCTAGTAGTTAATTATAATAGACGCTTGTAATCCTATTTTTTAACAAGCCGTGCTTGCTAATAGCCTAGTAAATAATTACGGTAATTTGGATAGCTTCTTTAAGGCCAATTATCTTAACAAATTACTAAACCTCTAACTTAAAGACCTACTTTAATCGCGCGGTAACTTAACCTTTAGGGTAGACACCTTATTTAAGTGGAGCGTTCTTATAATAAGCTATACTAAACCGCTTTATAATAAGTTTAAGCGTGCCTTTAGTAAGAAGATAAACACCTCTTATATAATTAAATCTCCTACTATAGATATCTAATCCCTTACGGATATAATAGTAAGAGATTTAATAGTATGTCGCCGTGTGCAAAACATTGGCTTTAAAGCGCCTGCTATTCTTTAGATTGGATTAGAGCGGCTTATAAAGGGTAGCCTTATAAGTTTTAACATGCAGATATCTAATGCGGCTAGATTATTAAACGACTCATTTAACAATAGTCCTAGTAATTCTACAGATAATGTAGATGTACTAGATAATTTCAATGTCTTTAGGCTTATAGTATATTGCCGTTTTATAAGCTGTATAAGACTCCTGCTAATATATATTAGCCAATATATAAGCTGCTTAATAAGTAGCAAGAGCGCTATAACTGGATATTTTGCCTTGCGGATATTAAACTCCGCAGACTTACTAGTATATGGACGTCACAATGCTTATTAAGTGGATATTCTTAATATAAGGCAATATCTTTATTTCTATAAGTATAATAGTCACTCTAGAACAGTCCCTTTAGAATAACTATTTATTAGTCTAATCCTTCTTTAATAGCCTAGAGTATCCTAAGAGTATCTAAATACTGCCCTTAACCTCTATAAAGCCATTATAGGAGTTTTAGAAGATATTAATTACGGCAAATCCGCCTATATTTTAAAGGGTGCTTATTAGCAATTAAATTGCCACTAATTGAAGCAAATAGTCGCCGTTAAGTTGATCTACGGCACAGGTTTTAAGCAGACATTTTAGAGAATTGAGGCATTAAGTAGGAGGCCTATGCTGGCGTGTCTCTATCCTAAAAGGCGGATATCTAGGTCGGCTAAGTTATACAGGCGGACTTTGATTGTGTTGCTTAGTAAGGGTAAGTAGATATAGATTAAGGATCTTAGGGTGCTACTAATTAAGAATAGTAGGCTAACTGTAGTATAGAGTACAGATAAATACCCGATTTTAAATAACAAGTAAAGCTCCACTGGTAAGGCGGCAAGCCACTAAAATTAGCGTGCTAAAGTGGAAGAGTGCCCTATAGATATAGCAATACTTTGCTAGATCCGTTAGGACTACAGCGTAGAGATTAAGTAGGGCTTTAATAAGAGACCTATAAATCATTAAAATGGCGGTGCGGAGATTACTAAGAGTGCTGCAGATCTCTCTACAAGGCTTACATTAAGATAGGCTAAGAAGACTAAGAAGTAATAAACTCCGCCTGTGAACTCTAAGCTAATATTAGTTAAAAGGACTGCGCTGCTGGTATATACGGATATTAAATCTGCACTAACCCACTAGATAATGCACTGATATTTATTCCTTACCCTCTTCTAAGCTGCGACAAACCCTATAATAGGCCCTATAACAGACCCTATAACAAACCCTATAATAAATTAGTTATATATAGATTAGCCATAGAGAGAACCTGCAGAGCTTTAGTACCATAAAATTAATTATTCTCTTTTTAAAGAAACTAGATAAACGCGCTTAAGTCCTTACTAAGCTGTTTATAATTCCAGTTAGGTAGAAACTACTTAAAGCTCTCTAGGCTAGTAAGGAGCCACCCATTTATATAAAGGACGTTAATCTATTAATTAGATATAATATACTCTAAAAAGGCAATCTAAATAATACCCTAATACTTCTTATCCGCCCAGTCGCTAAACCACTTTTTAATATTTATAAACATTAACTAGCGTTGCTGCGGCGCAATAATATCCGCTTTAGACTCTATATAGATATTAAACTTATTATACGCCTGTAATGACAAATTGCAATTTAAGCAATACCCATAGGTACTAGTCCTACAGCTTATCTCTCTATAGTTATTTAATAAAAGCTAACGCAGATAGGCCCTCTCCTTGTTAGCAAAAGCGGATAGACAATTAGGCAGAGCTGCCTATCTTTTAGCATCTGTTCTTAAGCGCTAGGTTGGCTTAATAGCTAGGATATTTGCTAGCAGAATTATAGTAGTGCCCCTAGGACTTAGCTGTCGCCTCTTAATAGTAGCGGATATATCTAAACCTATATTACTGCTAATAGATACTCTAGGGGATATATTGCTGGCGAAATCCGCAGCTCTATCTTTTTATAGCATGCCCCTAGCAACAAGATACTTATAACTAAGTTAACTAAGCTAAGGCCGAAAACCTCTACGAGCATAAGCATAAGTCTTATTTGGCCTACTAGCAGCTTTATAAGGACCCTTATACTAAGGGTTAAGCAGAAATATTACCTCCCCAGTTTACCCACTAGCTTAAGCAGCCCGTCTAAATTGCTGTAATAGTATATTTAAGGATATATCTAACAGTATGCCGTATAGTACAACTTAATTAATATCCGGAATATCCACACTGTGGGCAAGCGCGTTAAAGGAAATTATAATGCGGGTTTTTAAATCAGGCTAGTAAAACTCCTTATATAGTCTCATCTTGTTAAACTCAACTAAGGACATATAGTAGAGCTAGACAGTTTCCCTAGCAAGGGCTTTATTATAGCCGTAGTATACCAGCTATAAGCGGATGCAATCCCTACATAATATTATTCTATCTTTAAAATTAAGAAAAATAATTATTTTAGGGATCTGGTGCAGAGTTAGAATATAATAATCCATCCGCTTAGCGGATATTCCTAACCCCTATACAGAGGATATAGATAGTTGGCTCTTATTTAAAATCCTCCTATACGCCCGGCATATAATAAAGTATAGCGCCTTAAAGCTAAGCTTATCCCCCCTCTTAATATACTCCCTAATAATAGACAGGTCTTGTTAGTTAATTAAAATACAGAGTAGACGCATATTAGGTTGAAAATGGGCCAGCTCCTATACAATCTTAAGCGTCTTATTATTAAGCGTCGCTATATAAGCAAACCATAGCTTTAGACCTAGGAGCGACCGTACTTTATAGAGCATTGTATATATAGATTAAAAGGCCCTCCCCTAGTTGGCAACTAGATGGACCTTATTAACTATAACTAACCCTATATACGCACAAAAGGTAAGGCAAGTTAGAATATTATAGAACTTCTTGCTAGCCAGCAGCTCTAGAGATAGTAGGATATATGTATATTTGCCTATACAGATATTATCTAATATTGCTACGGATATTGTCTTAAAGTATATATAAACTAAATAGGTACCTAGGAGTTCTTTAATCTTATTCTTCTACTCCGTTCCAATTACATTTAATAGCAAAATAACAATTATAATAAAGCCCTAACAAAGACACGGCATCGCCTATAGTATTATGCTCTTTCTAAAGGAAGTCCTTACTATAAGTATCATATCTTCTTTCTAGAATAATAGCCACCTTAGCACTTTAAGTTGCTTTAGGCGTCCGCTATACGGATATAGGAATGCAATAACTTTATTAAGCTTGCTTAGCTACTAAGCTTTATCCCCTTCTTAAAGCGCTTAAAGCTTGTCTTATAAGTCCTATAGCTGTCTATTTTACTATATTCTAAGACCCTCCTAAAACTAATTATCTAGTAGCTAGATATCTGGATTACTTCTCCTAGTTCTACCTAGCTTTCTACCCCATTATTTAATAGCTTTTAGAGGTGGCATGGTGTAGAGGGGTTACGGATAGGTAGCCGTATGTAGCGGACGCGGTGTTAAACATGGTGTTAGACTTAGGACAGGTATAGGACGTAAAAGTAGCGGGTCTATAAAGTAGAAATAGGTGCTAGTAGCCGTTATTGCAGACCTATATAGATTATATATATATTAGCGGGTTTTTTTATTGCGTTATATAGAGGGTTAATACGTTAATATATCTTTAACAACGCGTTTTTTAACTTAAAAAGAATTAATCACCTACCCAAGCAATTACCAAAATATAATAATTAGTTCTTCTAAAAGCCTATATACTAGTGTATAATTAATAAACTTTTTAAACCAATATTATATATTGTAACGGGACTCCCGTTACAAGCGCTACGCCGTACGCGTAGCTGGTTCCTTTTCTTGTTCGACGATGTTGGCAGATAGTTTATCCGCCCCGACGCCCTTATATAGATTCAGCCGCAGCTGTATTCCTGTTAAGTTCTCTAGCAATCCTCTTAAGTCTCTACAACAGCCGTATATAGCTATCAATTCTACGAATCTGATGCTTATTTATCTAGCGTTTGCATATAATACATCGTCATTATAACATTAGGATTGCTCGCCCCGTTCAGCCAGATGTTAACAATAGCGCAGAGCTATTACGGACTTTTTATATAGAGTCTTTAACGTATCTAGTCCAGATTTTTTCTTTCTTCTTTCTAAATAGCTACTATATCTAACCCAGCTCTTCTCCTACTAGTACAGCAGCTACAGCAGGAACTCTAGAACCAGCGTACTAAGATCCAGTCGCTCTAATCAGACCTCGATGCCTTACGCGTTAACGTCCACTAGCTCCAGCTCCAGCTCCAGCTTTACCTCTAGACCCGCCCTACGCCTGCCCTAACTACTCGTCCGCATCTCCCTAATCCACTACGCTTTAATGGTAAGCCTCTTACGTTACATACATGGCTCCTATTAATTAGGGCAAAGCTCTAATCTAACTAGCTTAACAGTGCTAACGCGTTTAACTATATATGGGATCGCCTTAAGCAGTCCCAGCAGGCTTCTGTCCTACACCTCCACCAGTCAGCCGAAGATACCCAGTCCTAGGACCCTAAGGATATCTTCTCTTTCTTCTAGCGCCTCTGCCACAACCCAAGAGAACAACAGGAGGCTATCTAGTGCTTTTCGTCTATACGCCAGAGAGAAGAGGAGTCGCTTATTGCGTACCTTGCTCGCTTCGAACAATTCGTATATAAGGCCAATGCTTCCTCTTGGCCAGACGTATTACGCGTTATAGCGCTCCACCGTGGCTTCCGTCCTGCCCTCCGCCAGTCTCTTAAGGAGTCGAGCGATACCCTATTCAGCCTATTATATAGTAAGTACATCAAGCTCGTCCAGCGCCTTAATCGCCACTCCCATCGCCTAATCCAGAACCCGCCAGTCCAGAACCTGCCAGTCCAGAACCTGCCAGTCCAAAACCCACCAGTCCAGAAACTAGCCCAGAAACCTATTGCCGCCTATAAGCCTATGGACGTTAACCTCTAGCTCCAGACCGCTAGTCTTGCCCCTGCTTCCCAGTCCAGAAACAAGTTAAGGGCCCCGCCTAGTTTCTGCTCCTGTCCACCATCTACTGCCTTATTGCGATCGCGATCGTCCTCTGCTGAGTCTACTAAGCGTCGCGTATATCGCATAAAGAACGGATTCTGTCTCTATTATAGTGCACGCGATTACTGGATTGCCTAGTGTCCACACTCCCGTGATAACTCCTGACTCTACCCTGTTAGACCTGTCACCCCCTAAAAGGGGGGTACTGTAACAGGACTCCCGTTATAAGCGCTATGCCGTACACGTAGCTGGTTCCTTTTCTTGTTTGATGATGTCGGCAGATAGTTTATCCGCCCTAACGCCCTTATATAGATTCAGCCGCAGCTGCGTTCCTGTTAAGTTCTCTAGCAATCCTCTTGAGTCTCCACAACAGCCGTATATAGCTATCAATTCTACGAATCTGATGCTTGTTTATCTAGCGTTCGCATGTGATACATCGTCATTATGACATATATTATGGTTGAACAATTTAAATATCCACACCGTCTATAATGCGGACATTGATATAAGTTCTACAAACCTTGCGAAACAGGCTTAGATGTAATTTTGGCAACGCGTCTATAAAGAGTTTAGTTAGCGTAGCGGACCGATAGAATATCCGCGCCAACCAAAATCACGTCTAAGCTCGCTGAGGTAATTACTAGGTATTTAAAGCAGCTATACTATATTTAGAACGCCGTTTTCTATTTATTACCAGCTTTAATCTAGATTTAATAGTATATATCTTTTAGACCTAATTTTATAAATATCTTTATGTCTAACAGTCTATTAATAAGCTCCTCTATTAAGGGTAGTAGGTAGTAATTCTTTATAGTAATCCTATTAAGCGCCTAATAGTTAATATAGAGATATAAAAGTCCTATCCTTTTTAGGTATAAATATAATTAATACCCCTACTAGGCTTATAAAAGGCTAAATCCATCCTCTCTAAAAATTATCTACTATATATTAATGTAATACCGCTAGCTTGTTTTCTAATAGGTTATATAATAGTCTAAAAAAAGGTTACTTATCCCCTATATTTATTTCGTATTTAACTAATATAGAGTTAGGCAAGGTTTATGCAGCCTCTTTATTAGAAATATCTTTTAAGTCTATATATTCCTATAAAATCTCTAGTTTATTAACTGCGTATAGCCAGATATCTAAAAATAAATACTCTATATCCCTATTTTTGGTATTAAAAGTAGTATATATAATATATACCCATCCTTCTTTATATATATAGCTTAAAAAGGTCTTTTAATCTTTAACTATAATACGGGGTTAAGACTTCTAGTATTCATACAAGGCTAAAGGCCAATTAATGTCTCAATTAACTTGTTAAAGCTATAGGCATCCTAAAATAAGGTTCTACTCCTTAATTTCTGCGGCGCAAAAGCGTATCTGCTGCGTATTCTATAGACTATTACGGTCCTAGCTAGCCATAGAAAAAGTTTATTCCCTATAGTATAGAATCTAGTAGCCTTTAATACTTTAAATAGTGCATAGCTGTAAGCTGCTAAGGTCCAAATCTAATTCCCTTACTAGTAATTAAGAAATAAACCCTACTTAACACATTTAAAAGTTAAATAACACGTAGTTAACCAACTTAATAACTTTTAGAGCTAACTGTATATTTCTTAATATGCAATTAGCCAACTTAACAACTTTTAAAGCTAACTATATATTTCTTAATATGCAATTAAGGTAAAGTTATAACGTATTCCATCACCGAGTGTCCGACACCACCAAGTGTCCGATAATTTCTTGGCACAACCAACTCAAGTGACGCGATCCTCATTATCACTACTAGAACTATCTAAAAATATATACTAAGTACTTGCCTTAGACTTAGAAGAAGGCTCTCTATCCTTCTAACATATTTGCGCATTGTGCCTAGTCTCGCCGCACTTCCCACAGCAATATTAAGTCGCTGGTGCCCTATCTTAACCATTACCACCACTACCTCTCCGAGCCTTCTTAACCGCCACTGACGCTTTAGAAGCTACTTAATCAGCTATTGCACTAAACTCTAGGGTGCCACCTATCTGGAGACGCTTCCTTTTACGACCCTTCCGCTTAGTTATTACTGCTAATTGCTCTTTAAGCTTAGTAATCCGTGACTCTTAAAGCGCGTTTTGGTGCAGCATTAGTTTAGCACCTTTAATGAGCTGCTAGAAGCAAGACTGGGCCGTTATAGGCGATTTAGTAAAGGATTTCTTTACTAGCTTTAACTGCGATCCAAACTTAAGCGTATTAGACGGAGTCTTTAACTGCTAGGGGGTCTCTGGTAATGGGGGTGCTGGTAGGGTACATAACTATACTTTAAGACGGTTAAGTACTGTTAATGGGTTTAGTGGAACAAGACCTAACGCTTTAAAGGCCTTTTAATAGTTCTTTATTATAAACACATTAAAAAACGCGTCTTTAAAGACTGGCAAGAAGGCTTCCTTATTAATATAGAAGACGCGCCGGCGTGCTAAGTCTTAAACGCGCTAGGAGTACTTTAGCTTTAATGGCATAAAGCAGACTACATCTAGAGGCTGTAGTATATGTAACGAATAGGCGGGTATATAGAGTGTAAGGATTCTGTTTTTAAGGCAGTAGTCTTTAAAATCTTAAAATTAGTGGCTCTTATAACCGTCTAAAATAAGGAGCCTCTAAGACCCCACTATTTGATCCTTTATATACGCGTTAAAGTGCTTTAACCACGCAACTCTAAGCTCATTGTTGGTCCAGCCGTTCTCTAAGACAGAGAGTTTCTAATTGCGTGGTATCCCAGCTTCTTTATACTATGTAGAGATATAGATGCGCCCTTTGTAGATAATAAACAGTAGGATTACGTACCCCGCGGCGCAGATACTCTGGATAATAGTAACCTACTCTTAATTACCTGGCTAAATAAGCTCTGGTTAAGTACGTCTCTTAGAGCTAGTAACCACTTTTATAGACCCAATAATGCCTATTTGGAAGCCAGTCTTATTAAAGTTGTGTATATCGTTGTCCAGAACACTATACTTGTCTTTAGTTTCCTTAACAAGCTTAAACCACGCGCTAATAACCTCTAGATCTTTCTGCTATATTCTCTAACGGTCCTTTACTCGGTTAAAAGCTATCTTAAGCTTATCTAAATGCGTTACAAACCTCTCTACCTAGTTTTTGCCTATTGGCTCTTTACCCCGCGCACCTAATAGTTTATTTGCTATATCTTCCACCTTATACTATTGAGGAGGAAACCCTTGCGAATTAAGGTTAAGAATGTATTAGACGATCGTCTGCTCTTCGGTCTGGGTAAGCTTGCGGCAGTTTGGGACACAATCGCGTCATACCTACATTCCGTTGACGCGTCGGCGGAGGGTGCGGGGATTAATATTAAACGATTTAGCAGCAGCTTTGGCACTTAAAAATTGGCCTTAAAGATAGGCCTATAAAGCTAGATTAATTCTACCGTCTTTTTAAATAGATTGTATATTGTTTTGTTAAGACATAGTTGTGTAAAGGTAGATGGTGGACGCCAAGGAAATTATTGGACATTCGGTGGTGTTGGACACTTAGTGATGGAATACGTTACAGTGCCAAGACATTAGTTTCCTGACACGCGAATTTTCACCAAAATCAACCCAACTTTAAACAGTCGCATAACGTCGCAGCAATTGAATACAGCCAAATGAGTATGTAGATAATTTAATTGTAGTTAATACTTTGTCTGCCAGCCCTTTGCTTTTCGTACTGCCTTTAGCCTTCATTCCATACTATCAATTAAGCGCCGCATAAGGCGTTGATTAAGGGCCATCCACGCCTCCTTGTATGCCTTAATTAAGCGCTCTAGATCCTCCTTACTTTATCCCATCTATTTAAGCTCTGGATGAAGCTTAAGGACCTTCCTTTTTAGTGCCAGCTAAAGGTGCTTAATTGGGTTTAAATTGGGTGAGTAGGGGGGGAAATCTAGGGTCTAAACACCGTGCGTCTCTAGCCACTCCTTTATGAGATTTGAAGTATGGATTAGAGCGTTATCTATCTAGTAGATATCCAAAGGCTTATAGATTGGTATAAGACCTTTTTCTAAGGCCCAGATATAGCTTCGGGCGCTATAGCCTTCTTTTACTGCTAGAGGATCCCTTTCCATAGCAATTAACTCTAAGTAACCGTTATACCAAAAATAAGCATAGATTATCTGCGTAGGATCCTTTCCATTAGATACCTCTTCAATAAACTTATAATACTACTTTTGTAGAGGCGTTTGGAAGACCTAAATAGGCTTTTTTCTAGAGCCATATTTATAGGAACATTTATTAGAAAACTTAACTCGTCTCCAAGGGAACCCCTTATACTTTTAGGCCCAACGAAGCCTCAATTAAGCTACCGCTAGCGTTAGCTTTAGTCTCTTTTTGGCGCGCCAGTTTGTAATATAGTGTTTTTTAAGGAGATGGTATAAAGTTTTATGCAAAACGGTTAGCTCTGTGACTTGGCACTTAAGAGCTGTATAGTTGATTCGGGGGTGTATGCGTATAATTTAAATAAGCAGACGCTTCTGGTATCGAGTAAGCTTTTCGGGCTCTCTAGGCCTTGGTAGAGATTCTAGCGTATAGTGGTTTTTCCATTGATTGATTATATTGTAAACAGTTAACCAATTCACGCGATATTCTGTGGCGATTTTAAGCTTTGACACCCTAGCTTCCAACGCGGCAATAATTCTAGCTCTTGCAGTCTCTGAAAGCTCAGCTCCAGGCCTCCTATTTCCACTAATTTCGGTGCCAAACGAGCGTTGCATTGTGGTGCAGTAAGCTCGCGATCTTGGTGTTGGAATTTTGACGATCGCGATTTTGTGTTCGTGTCGGGAAACTAATGTCTTGGCACTGTATGCCAATTGCGTAAATAAATTTTTACTATTTTCTTAGCCTGCAATATACTAGCTTATAATATATATTAGGATTAAAACAATTTTATATAATCTTATATAGTCTAATATAGTCTTATTACTTAGAGGCTTTGCATAAGGCTCTATATAAAACTCTATATAAAGCTCTATATAAAGCTCTACACAAAGCTCTACATAAAGCTCTACATAAAGCTCTATACAAAGCTTGACACAAAGCCCTATACAAAGCTCTGCATAAAGCTCCGCCCAAAGCTCTGCAATAGAGGCTTTGCATAAAGGTCTGCACAAAGCTCTATATAAAGCTCTACATAAAGCTCTGTACAAAGCTCTGCATAAAGCTCTATGACAGAGGCTCTGCATAAGGGTCTATATAAAACTCTCTACAAAGCTCTGCACGAAGCTCTATACAAAGCTCTACATAAAGCTCTACAAAAAGCTTTGCATAAAGCTCTGCACAAAGCTCTGCACAAAGCTCTACATAAAGCTCTATATAAAGCTCTACACAAAGCTCTGCACAAAGCTCTACACAAAGCTCTACATATAGAGGCTCTGTACGAAGCTCTATATAAAGCTCTATACGAAGCTCTACGTACAGAGGCTCTATATAAGGCTCTATATAAAGCTTTGCGTATAGAGGCTCTATATAAAGCTCTGCATCTATTAGATAATCTATATTCTCTATAAGGCATAGGTTATATATATAGGTCACGTGCATAGTAAAATCTCTTTATAGCTTAAAGCCCTAGGGGCCCCAAATAAGATTAATTAATTAACCTATTTTATTAACAAATAGCTATATATGCACTATCTAATAGCATTAAGTCCCCGCTATATTTTAATAGCCTATATATACCTCTACTAAGTTACCCCCTTTACAGCCACCTTATTTTTTACCCTTCCTTATATCCTTCCTAACTTAAGAGGTACTAAAACAGTAGCTAGTAGAGGACTGTTATCAGAACCAAACAACTATTACTAAAACTAGACAACTGTTGCTAGAACTAGATAACTATTGCCAAACTAGACAACTATCGCTAGAACTAGACAACTATTACTAAAACTTAACAACTATTAGATAACCGTTACTAGAACTAAACAACTATTACTAGAACTAGATAACTATTATTAAAACTAGATAACTATTATTAAAACTAGATAACTATTATTAAAACTAGATAACTATTACTAGAACTAGATAATTATTCTAGAGCTAGATAACTATCCTAAGGCCAAATAACCATTACTATAACTAAATAATGACCTTTTAAATAACTAGCTAGCAAATACCATAAACAATTTAATTAATTAATTAAATTCAATATCGGCCTATTACTAAATTAAATTAAGGCCTCCTAGGGAGGCACCCTAAATAATGTAAGGGATCTTTTGGCGGCTGCCAAGGCTAGCCTTCGGCTAGTCCTTGGCACCTCCCTATAAGCTCCCTTGGGTTTATAGCTCTTCCCTCCTTATTGGTTTGTCTTAGTACTAGGGTATTGCCATACCTACTCTTTACCATATCGTCCTCTTCCATCAACTCTTCTTATAACTTATGCTCGGCTTGCCTGCTCCCTACTATACACCTAGGCAATAGCCTTACAAATAACTACTATTTAAATATATAGCTAGCGAATGGCTATAGAGAATAATCTAAATTAATTAGAGCCTTTAATTAGGCCAACCTCTCCCCTAAATTGAATTAGATACTAATATAGGTAGGTAGGCAGGCAGGTAGGTAGGCAGGCAGGTAGGTAAATAGGCAGGCAGGTAGGTAGGCAGGTAGGTAGGTAAATAAGTAGATAAATAGGTAGGTAAATAGGTAGGTAGGTAAGTAAATAGAAAAAAACCATTGCCAAAACTAGATAATAATTACTAAAACTAAATAACTGTTACTAGAACTAGATAACTATTGCTAAAACTAGATAACTATTACTAGAACTAAACAACCGTCGCTAAAACTAAATAACCGTTGCTAGAACTAGATAACTGTCGCCAGAACTAAACAACTATTGCTAAAACTAGATAACGACTATTTAAATAACTAGCTAATAAACACTATAAACAATTTAATTAATTAATCAATTAAATTAAACCAGAGCTTTAATATTGGCCTATTACCAAATCAAATCAAAACCTCCTAGGGAGGCACCTTAGATTAGTATAGATTTCAATAATCCGACGGTCAATATTATTGGCCAATATTTGGTATTAGCCAATATCGCTAAATTACTTAATATTGGCCAATATCGGCTAATAATTCTTGGCATTCCCCACAACCCTAAATTTCTTTTACAATATTTATTATATATATAATAAAATGGCTTCTAATAATAAAATATTAAGTTCTACACTATCTGCTAGTATAAAGAGATTTAAAGATAAAAGGAACCCTAAAATCTAGTACTATATATAAGATCTATATAATAATAAGCCAAAAAAATACTGGGATAAGCAATATATTTTATATTGCAAATACTATACGGAAGAACTATATAGCGTAAAGTATATTACAAATTTCTAAAATCATTTTATAAAAAAGCATAAGATTACTATTTCTAAAACTCCAGGTATTATTTATTAGGGTGCTAAAAAAAAGCTTTAAGATCTATATATGCAGCTTTATATAAAACATAATTATATAAAGGTTAATTCTCTTATATTTAAAAATGCTCTTAATAAGGAGGCTATTACGGCTGCCCTTATTTCCCTTATTACCATACAAAATCTTCTACTTTAACTTATTAAGTGGCCAGGGTTCTATATATTCTGCCAGGTCCTTAATCCAGAGGTAGAGGGTTTTATTATAATAACTTATACACAAATAAAAAAGAGGATTAAAGAATTATAGGAATTAACAAAAGACATTATATAAAAAAAGCTTTAGTTAGCAATATTAAGTATTTATCTTTTAGTTAATATTTGGACCTCTCCTAATCGGCATCTTCTTCTTAAAGTCTACGCCCACTTTATTAAGCAAACTTAAAAGGACTCTTTAGAGCTCTTTTTGCTCTTTATATAGTATAATCTCATAGTAGAGAGGATTAGTTCTTAACTCTGCTTTTTATACTAAAGGACTACAGAATTATATAAAAGCTTAGTGCAGTTGTCTTAGATAATGTGGGAACAAATAATACTCTTTATTATATAATTAAAAAGTATATAAAAGAGGAGGAAGCTATTTGTTTGAATGCGAATAGGTTACAGGACCCAGTCATGTGACCTATTTCGCTTCTGTCGCTTAGACCACTTTCCATAGAGTATATAGAGGCCTACGCGGCCTACTTAATACAACTCAGTCACATCCACACCAAGCATACTAGCACTATACGTCTATAGTGCTACGTGCCCCGTGAAAGACTCACCACCTGGGAGACGCTTTATATCACACGGAGTGATACAAACATTGATCAATGAGCGCCATAGATTAAAAGCGTACTCTAACAAGGGGCTCATTTCAAAGAGCTTCGTGTGCAAAGGTTACGAGATTTTATATATAAAGCATCAAATAGCCAACGAGGCTCGTATACGAAATATCAGAGTAACCATAAAACGTCCTCAAACCCCTTATACCTACCTACCTTCCTTCACCCGCTTCGAAAGACACTCCTGGCGCCTAAAGGAGAGCGGTCGCGAAGCAGTTTTAAGCCTTAACTCGGTCCACCAAATCAATTGACCTATATACGCCAGACGATCCTTTCCTTGACAGACTATGGGCCCTCAAGCAACGTAGTCCCTAAACAAGCAATACGAGCAAGCCTTGAAACACTCTCAATACCCTACAGCTTCGCAGACCTTAAAGCCCCTACACACCCGCCACCCGCCACCCCTTATACCCTCTACCCATTCGCAGACCTGCAACGCTCTTAGTAGAGTAGTTGCAGGGAACCCTAAATCCCTCCCTTTAAATATTATAACATACAGTTAATCTACGCACCTACGAACGATCGACCTATTGCTCCACTTAGTAGACTTCGGACCCGTGCCGGGGCCTTTATGGCTACATGTTCCTATACCCTTAGCGCCCCCAGTTTAATCCCAGGGGTAGCCCTTTATTGCGTTACCAGGGAACATACACAAGAGGGTACTAGAGTTAGAGTTACGGAGTCACTGAATAAGCGGACAATAATTGATGTACAAATAGGCTTTTTAGGGAGATACGGGGAGGAGAGTAGAAAGGGAGAAAAAGGATATAAGGGGTTATACGTTAATACAGTTAATATATAGGCCGTGACGAGTCGATATATAAATCATAACGAGTCTACGTTACGATTTATACGTTACGGTCTTATACGGACGCTATACGGACTACAACAGGCTGAACTTTAAAGTGTTCCCAGTGTTTAAATGCGAATAGGTTATAGGACCTAGTTATATAACCTATTTCGCTTCTGTCGCTTAGACCACTTTCCATAGAGTATATAGAGGCCTACGCGGCCTACTTAATACAACTCAGTCACATCCACACCAAGCATACTAGCACTATACGTCTATAGTGCTACGTGCCCCGTGAAAGACTCACCACCTGGGAGACGCTTTATATCACACGGAGTGATACAAACACTATTGTATAGAAATCTTTATATAAACAAATCCGTTACAATAGCTATATTATTAATCTTACCGTCTAAGCCTTTCTTTTTAAGGTTAAAGTTAAGCAGATTAATTTATATAAAGCTAAAGATAAAGATAAAATTTTTAAGATATAGGCGCCCTTAGAAAGCTCTATAATATTATTATATATATATAAAGCTCTCCTGGCCGTATAAAGGCTATTAAAGAGCTAGTAGGAAGACAAATTCTACTTAATAATTATATAAGATAGAATAGCTAGTGTAAGATATTGTAGGTTACTATTTAATATAAGCCTATAATAGATTAATACCCAAAGAAGTATAACTTAGAAAATAATTTTCTAAATCCTATAGACTAGAAATAGCTTTATATAATAATAGGCTTTCTTCCTATCTTTAAAAAAGCAACTCTTATAACTTAAGGGCATAATGCAATAATCTTAAATATACTTTTTTAAATAGACCTCCTTATGCACTACTTTAAAACAGCTTAGTAAGGTATATATATTTAGAGGGAGTATATATAGGCTAATATTATATAATAGGAAGATTATAAAGAAGACAAATTCTTTTATAAGCGGACTAAGGCTGGTTAGGAGGTATTTAATAAATACTACCTAAAGTCTAATAAGTCTCCGCTATATGCTACAGTAATTATTCTTTATCTATAACGTTATATAGAGTATATCAAAGCAAATTAGAGTAAGAAGTAGCGAAAGCTAGCGTTTAATATAGTAGAGCAACTTTAGAATAAGTATTAAAGTTAGTATTAAGGCCCCCAGCCTTTACCACAAGCATTAAGTACTATATTATATAAGAAGGTCTTATCTAAAGAAGATCTTAATCCATATAAGTAGCTTATTAAGAACTTTAATAAGCTTAATTACCTAAAGCGCTAAGATAAGTATAAGAACTATATCGCTAAGAACCTACTTTATATTAAGGTTTCTCCTCTTAAATAGTAGTATTAAGACAAGCAATATAAGCGTTAGCCACAACTCTTATGTAAGAGTATATATATTAGGTCCCGCCGCGCTTGCGACAAGTTCGCAAGCACTCTCAGTCTTTTTGGCCGTATGGCGACGTGGAGGCGGGCCACGTTACATCTTATTAATAGCTATTAATATTCTATTAATTCTAGCTATAAGTAATAACCTAGAGCGGGTATTTTTAGGGGCATATTATACGGTTTTATGGAAGCGAGTAAAGCTTAGAGTTAATATAATTAAGATACTTAAATACTTAAAAAATTGGAAGTAGAATTAAATGGCAATAAAAGAGTTCTAGTAGAGAAGAGTTAATTATATAGATAAGAAAGGAAAAAAAAGAATACTCTAAGCTAGATATAGAAGAGAATAGAATATATATATATATATTTCTTTATACAACACGTAATTATGCGCTCCTTCTTTATATAGTACTTTACCTTATTTAACCTCTCTTCTTCCTTTATCTTTAACCCAGCTACTATTTACTACTATAACTAGTTCTAGCTTATTAGCTACTATTAAAATATAAGTGTCCTGGCTTTATATAAGCATTACCTAAGCCTCTAGCCTTACTAATATACTCTTAACTGCTTGCCTTATATAAATATTAAGCACTAATAAGTAAAGTAGCAATAGTAGCACTACTACTATAACCACTACCACCATCACTACCACTACTACTACCACTACTAGTTCATTAACTACCAATATGTAAGTATTCTTACTTTATATAAGCATTACTTAAGCCTAGCCCTTTACTAATCTACCCTAGTTGCTTGCTTTATATAAATACTAACATATATATAGGGTCCTTATTCTCTAAAATGCCGCCACTATTACCTAAGCCCTTACTACCGCCGCCCAGAACCCCTAAGCCCCCATTCTCTTTATAGGACAGCAGCAGTTAGCCCTATATATATATAGTCTATAGGGCTAAGCACTTCTAGCCCTTCCTAGGCAGAATGTGGTGTTTATATATAGGAGCATTTACCTATATTAAATAGAAATGCATTAGCCCTTATATATTAACGCCATCCTTATACAATCTTACGGAAGGGTAGTGGATTAACCTTACCAGTGGTGCCGCGGCGCTATGCTAGGCCTATAATCCTTCCCGTTATGCCATTAGGCTAATAGTCACTTTAGTAGTTACTACACCAATTACAAATAGCCTAACTATACTAGTTAGTGCACTATATAAGATAGGGGTAATAATGCACCTATGCCAGCCAACTATAGCTTACCCCTAGCAGGGAGAGGGGGGTCTAGAATAGTAATAAATCTTCTCTTAATAGAGGATAATAAGCTTAGGGCTACGGCCCAAAATGCAATTGTTTTAGCTTAGGTATATATAATTTTTCTCTTTTATATACCTTAGTACATAGCTAACTATTAAGATTATTATCAGTAACCTATATATACCTAGTTGGTTAGGGGTGTCTCCAGTACCTAAATCTAATCTATATCTCTATGTGGTATCTAGGATAAGTAGCTATATAGCAAAACCAAACAGATTACTATATACACAGTTATATTAGTTTAATTTATTTTAATATTGCGGAAATATAATTTTCCAGTCTATATTAACTAATAACCCAATATTACCCAATATTTTATTAGCTAATAAGCGATATTGGATTAATATTATATTTACTTATTTTTACTAAGCCTGCCCTAGATAACTACTGTTTAAATATATAGCTAACAAACGGCTATAGAGAACGATTTAAATTAATAAAAGCCTTTAATTAGGCCAACTCTTCCCCTAAATCAAACTAAACACTAATATAGGCAGATAGGTAGGTAGGTAGAAGAGGACTATTACTAGAACTAAAGACTATCGCTAAAACTAAACCACCATCGCTAGAACTAGACCACTATCGCCAGAACTGGATAATTATACCCTAGATAACTACCGTTTAAATATATAGCCAGTAAATAGCAATAGAGAATAATTTAAATAAATTAGAGCCTTTAATCAGGCCAACCCCTCCCCTAAATTAAATCTAACACTAATATAGGTAGGTAAATGTATAATTACAGCACCTGGTGTACGAACGCGTACTTACGCGTTCGGTGCACCAACCACCTACATGCTAACTAATTAGGGGGGAGGCGCGTCAGTATATAGACCACGTAGTCTACCTCAATAGAATCGACAGTCACCACCATCCAAACGAGCATACAATACTATACGTATTTCGTGCCCCTAGATACGACTTAATTATACCATTAAGTTGGTACAAATACTGATCAGTAAGCGCGCACAGATTAGCAATCACTCAACACCTCCCCCTAAGCGATACTTGATAGCGACCACCCGTTCAATCCCAGTACGACCTGCCGGAAGGTCAGAAGGTGAAGGATTACAGACTTATCACCAACTCTGTATACTTGTTTAAGTCTTAGTACGGTTTACCAGAAGTTATAGACGCGAATATAGACCTATACGGAACCCCCTACCATTATTTGAACCTCAAACCCCCTATCCTTCTACGAACCGTTACGGACATCAACCGCCTTTACGGACCACTACAAGACCCTCCCCACCCGCTACGCACTACACTACATAGCATGGCAGACATAAGTAAGCAAATTAACGAAGGCCAAGAGAAGTGGAGTCAGGGAGTCGACCTTACGTCTATAAACAACGTTAATAACTATATTAAGTTCAAAGTCCTTAAATACGGACATTACAAGCTTATAAACGACGACCTATGGGAGCAATATAAGGAAGACTTTGCAGACTTTACGGAAGCTACTTTTAAGGCTTGCAGCATTATACCTGTCCGTAACCTACGAAACCTTTTGCGTCACCAAGGCGTATGGGTTAAAAAAGATAAACAAGTTACTATTACACAGTCTCTACACAATACACTATATAAGGAAGACCAAACGGAATGAACCAAAGAGCAGATCTTAGACCACATTAGAACTAACGGACTCTTCGCCTACTTTAAACTTAATAGGATCTCTGGCCTTATACCTAACCCATTCAACCAAATTCGCCCTACAGACCTAAGGGGTTTTGGAATCGACCTTACTAGCTAAAGCACACCCAGTACCCAAGTCACAGACCGCAATACCCCTATAACCCAAAATACGGGCTAAAACCCTTCCACCACTACCCAAGTTACAGATCCGCAACCCGCCCAAGTTACAGATCCGCAACCCATCTAAGTTATAGATCCGCAACCCACCCAAGCAAAGACCTACGGCGAGGAGCTAGCTAACCTAGCTAAGCTCTATACCGACAAATCTAAGTACAGCGGTAAAAACGATAACTTTAACTTCAAACTGACTATCTTTACGGACCTCTGTTAAAAGGCCAATATTCCTAAATAGGAGTTCAGCCAAGCCTACTCTACCATACTGCGTGGCCTAGCACTTAACCACTACTATACTAACCTCAAGAGCAACCCCCTTGGTGTTCCCTTTAATAAGCTATGCGAAGCTATATATAACTACTTTAAAGGACCGGAATATAAGCGTAATATCCTTACCTAATAGAATGCGACTAAGCTACAGACCGTAATTAACAAGAACACTGAAAAATCGACTATAGAGTGTCTGCAGATCCTTATTAAAGACCTCCAACACCTATAGTATGGCCTTAACGCTAAGCTTCGAATAGACGACTTCCTGCATAATAAACTTATTACGGCTTGCCAGGAAGTAGAGCCCTATAAGTATACCTGCTACAAGCCTATAGATACCTTAGCTGGCCTTATTAATGATTTATACTCCTCTATTATAATATACAAAGTCTTAAACCCACCGAGCGGCACTTAAGCCTTTACTACAGATATTTAATATCCGTAAACAGACTTAGATGTCTACTTTACGGACCACCATTACCGCTAGCAGCACCCATACCGACCAAGTCCCACTTATAACCCCCGTAGCAACTCCCATATAAAAGTATACCCCCATAGACAAACAAGCCAGAAATGCTTCGTGTGTGGTAAGGAAGGATGTTGGTCTATAAGGCATACCTAGAAAGAATGTAATAGGTCTAAGAAGAGATTTAATAAACGAATTAACTAGTTTATCTTAGAGTACAAAGGAGAGGAAGCAGAGGAGTCTCTTAATAAGTTAATAAAAGCCCTTATAATTAACTTTAACTTAAACACCTAGGAATAAAAGACCTTAGAAACATTCCTAACCACTTTTAGACCTTTTACGGACGGCTAAGCCTTTAATATTACGACCGTATTAGCCAACCACTCCTTTATACACTTAATTGCACCTAAAAACTAGCCCGCAAGCATACCCATTGGACCTATTATGGACGTTATAGACCGCGAACAGAACCCATTTGCATATATCACCACAGAACACTACACCCCTAAAGAATTCTATGGCGTTATAATTAATATAGGTGCCTCTAAGAAGTCTACTATAGGTTACAGACAATACCTTATATATAAGACCACCATAAATAACAATATGGACATTAATACTATATAAACTGGGGCCGTAAATGTCTAATTTGGCATTAGCTTAACCGCATTAATTAAATTAGTTAAAGTCAAGACTCCAATTAACCCAGTTAACTTCTATATAGTAAAAGCGAATACCCCTTTCCTACTCTACCTTGCGGACATAGATAGGTTATAGGTCTACTACAACAACGTTACAGACACCTTAATTAGCCCTGCAACTGCCCTAGGAAGCAAGCATATTACCCTACTAATTATACAACGATTCGGACACCCGTTCCTTATATAGGGAGAGACTTTACGGACCTACATTTAGGAATCTTTTGACTACAACCTATACTACCTTACCAGTACTGAGATCCACCGCCTACACTGCCGCTTTAGCCACCTATTAGCCAAAAAGCTATATAGAATCCTTAAACGCTCTAGATACGATGATGTTAATAGGAAGGCAATCGACCACCTAACCAAATACTACTCTTTTGCCAGAAATACGGACGTTCCCTAGGCCGATTTAAGTTTACCCTTTACAAGGACCTTAACTTCAACCACTTAGTATACGTGGACATTATGTATATTAATGGCAGTCCAGTATTATATATAATTAACGAGGCAACCCGCTATTAAGCCGCCTATTGGTTATAAAATATATCTGCAAAATATACTTGGGATATTTTATGGACCTGCTAAATTAACATATACCTTAGACCTCCTAAGTATATTACCTACAACGCCGGCAGGAACTTTATCAGTAAGGAATTCCAACAGTACGCTACGGCTATAGCTATTTTAACAAAAGCCGTTCTAGTTAAGGCGTATTGGTCTATTGGGCTTATTAAGCGAGCTTACCTAGCTCTACGGAGAGCTTACCAGATTATTATAGACGAGTGTAAGAATATCTAAAAAGAACTAGCTTTACAGATGGCCGTAAAAGCCGTTAACGACACCACTAGCCCTAACAAACTAGTACCTACCCTCCTAGTCTATAGAGCCTACCTAAGGATAAGCAAACTGGACCCTTCTACCCCGTCCGTTACGGATCGAGCAGCTGTAATACAGAAGGCAATGGCCGAAATAGTCAAATTACGGGCTAAACAAACTGTTAATAACGCCCTACACTACCGCAACGGACCTAATACGACCCCAGTATATAACCTTCCGCTTAATTCTGAAGTCCTTGTGTGGCGTAAAAGCGGTAATTGGACTAGACCTTACCGTCTATTAGCCGTAGAAAACGAGACCTACTGTATACAGCTCCTTAGCGGACTAATAAGCTTTAGAAGCACATCCATAAAACCCTATTTTCGGTCTAAAAACACCTATAACGCCAAGCTAGACGAACCAGAAGCACCCGCCAAATTAGGTAAACTAAAAACACCCGCCAAATTAAATAAACTGGAAGCACCCTTGCCTACCCTAGAGGTCCCCTAGAAACCTACTAAACCTACTAAACCTGCCGTAAAGCGTAGCCAAGGACGCCCCCGTAAGAACCCTATAACGGAGAATCACCTAACCTCCGTAGGTATATCCGCAAGGCAATCTCCGCCTGCGGATATATTAGTTCTAGTATAGGAAACCCCTTTTACGGACTCACAACGCAAAGAGATTAACGGACTACTTAAAAAGGGCGTCTTTGCGGTTATAACGGAGAGAGACGTCCCGCAAGGCGTCCGTATATTCAACTCGCGCTTCGTTAACAAAATTAAGCACCCTAGTACTGACAAAGCCTTTAAAAAGTTAAGGCTTGTTGTATAAGCTTATAACAACTAGGGAAAGGACTTAGTCCTTATATAATTGCCCATAATCTAATGAGTTAGCTAATAGATTATACTTGTACTTATACCTGGCCTACAGCAAAGCAAACCCGTAGCTCTTTACCTATGGGATATCTTATAAGCCTACGTACAATCCAATACCTACCTAAGTAGGGATATCTTTATATAACCACCGCTGGAGCTTAATTTGCAACTAGGAACAATTTTATAGGTTATAAAACCACTCTACGGAGTGCCAGAAGCTAGAAACCATTAGTTTAAGATATACCACCAGCACCACATCCATAAACTTAAGATAGAGTAGTCGACCTATAACCCTTGCCTCCTATACACCCTATCAAACGGCCTTGGTATTGTTGGACTCTAAATAGACGATACCCTCTTTTTAGCAAACCGGACATTTACAGACGCTAAAGAGACTAAACTATAAGAAGCTAAGTTCCTGGTAAAGCCGTAAGAGTAGTTAACTAAGCAGACTCCAATTAAGTTTAACGGAGGCTTAATTATATAAAAGGGCAACTTAATCTAGCTAACCCAAAAATGCCAAGCTTAAAACCTAAAGCTTATTATAGCAAAGCCTACGGACCTCACTAGTTCCCGCGGAGAGACCTATAAGACCGTAAATACGAAGGACCAATACGCTGTATAGCGTGCAAGAGGCGCCTATATTGCCATAGTCTACTAACCCGAATCTGCCTATAACTTGTCCTTTACGGCCCAGGCAGTAGATCCGCAAGAAGAAAATATTAAGCAGCTTAATAAGCGCATTTAATAGCAGATTAATAATGCGACAAGAGGACTTACTTTTATACCACTAGACCTAAATTCCATTAGCGTAATAGTATTTACGGACGCCTCCTTCGCTAATAATAGGGACCTATTATCGCAAATCGGCTTTATAATTATACTTACGGACCGTAATCAAGATGCAAATATACTGTATTAGTCTTTAATTAAATGTAAGCAAGTAACCCGCAGTGTACTAGCTTCTAAACTATATGCACTAGCCCATGGCTTTAATATAGCAGCCGTAATTAAATTAGCAATCCAGAAGATCCTACAATTGGAACAGTTACCCCTAGTTTTATGCACCGATTTAAAGTCCCTCTACGACTGCCTAGTCAAACTAGGTATGACACAGGAGAAGAGGCTTATAATCAACCTAATATGCTTACATTAGGCCTACGAACGATGTGAGATTATAGAGGTTAAATAAATCAGCAGCGAAGATAACCCAGTAGACGCCATAACTAAGGCAAAGCTGTATTAAGCCCTAAAACCCCTAATTAATACGAATAAGCTTAATCTAAAGGTTACAGAATGGGTGGAACGAGACTAACGGAGCACTTATAGTTTATTTACGGCCCGTCAAAAGGCCGCACAGTTCATTTACGGCCCGTTGGAAGGCCGTACGGTTCATTTTACGGACCGTAAGCAGGACTTACGGCCGACTTGGAGCACCGTTTGGGAGGCAGCCCAGAGGGCACCTCGGGAAGGATCTCCCATGTATTTTCCTTTGTGTTTTATGGTTCTATTAAAGCAATTACGGAGGCTATATATATAAGTGGTCTCATTTTCCAAGTACCGCTAGTGTATAATTACAGCACCTAGTGTACAAACGCGTACTTACGCGTTCGGTGCACCAACCACCTACGTGCTAACTAATTAGGGGGGAGGCGCGTCAGTATATAGACCACGTAGTGTAACAGTTCACCAGCACTACGCTGAGACACAAGATCGTCACCTAAGAGGCTCCGAGACAGGATCGACCCTACCCTTGTATGTCTCGGATACGGTCAAATATTAAGTCATAGACTACGGAGTTCCGGGTCTACTTTCATGTATTTAGTTCACTTGATTTCCATAGATTTACAATAAAGTTGCTCATTCAATTCCCACACTGCACTGTTACACGTAGTCTACCTCAATAGAATCGACAGTTATTACTATCCAAACGAGCATACAATACTATACGTATTTCGTGCCCCTGGATACGACTCAATTGTACCATTAAGTTGGTACAAACAGTAAATTAACAGGTAGGTAGGTAGGTAAGTAGGTAGGTAGGTAAGTAGGTAGACAGGTAGGTAGGCAGGTAGGTTGTGACGGTGCTGGGGCAACGCCACCTGCTATACTTAGTGGACCCTAACTCCTGCCAACTAATTAGGATTTTCCATCCCCGGGATGGAAAATCGCCATTGGCTCGCTTACTACTAGCGCCTTAGCAACCCCTTTATATCTTGCCAGTCTCTAACAGACTTCTTCTTCTCCTTAGCTTAGTATTCTTGTATGGTAGCAATCTACAAGCTTCGGTTTAAAAGCATTTATATAAGCCCATTATATTATACTAAGCTCTCCCTATATTGCCTAGGAAGGCCTCAATAATATCCTACCCCAAAAAGACCTTTGTCTGCAACGACGCGTTAACGCGTTATACTCAAATATCAAAAAACTTACACTACTACGCCTAAGAAGGCCCTAACAATATCCCACTTTATAGGCCAGACTGTACTTAACCTACACCTATAAAAGAACCCTAGAATCGAAACCGAATTATACAATTCCAATGAACCTTAGGAAGCCGATAATGGCACCTAAAGCAAGCTTATCTAAAAGACCTACCTCTACCCGAGAGGAACACAAGGTCCAGTTAGGATCAGAAATTAAAGATAATAATAACGTTATAGGTGTATATAAGCAGATTTATGCCCTTATAGCTAATTAGAAGGTCAATTGTCTTTAAGCCTAAAGTATATAAGAGACTTTAAAGGAGATCCTAGAAAGCCTTACTGCCTTACAAAATAGCCTAGCCTCCCCTTTACAAAGCCTTAGTTAACCCATTTGCTCTACCAAATATAATACACTAGAGAGTATGGATACAATAACGAAGTAATTAAAGTCCATTAAGCTCCCTAACCCCCTATTATTATTAAACGGCGTAGACCCGACCTTTAAGAACTGGAGAATCTAGGTATAAGGAAAGCTTCGTATTAACTATAACCATTTCCCCTCTAAAGAAGCTAAAATGCTCTACCTCTTTGGTTAAACCATTAGGGACGCCTAGCAACACCTTTAGGCTAAGTTTAAGGACGAGTTACCTATTCGGTTTATATCTATTAACGAGATAATACAGCACCTAGCTACTATCTATGTCAATCTAAATAAAGTATGGGATGCCCGTTACGACTATAATCGCCTAATAATGAAATTAAACTAATCCTTTACCGAGTTCCAGACTTAATTCTTACACCTAGTAGGCAAAGGCTAGGTCCCCCCTAAGAACTATCGTTTGGACCTATATAATAAGCTAACGGTCCAACTATAAAAGAAGATCGCGGTAGCCTTAGATAACCTATTAACCTACCAAAGACTCGCAGCCTAATGTTTGTTACTGGATTTAGAACTAAAACGAATTAATGCTCGTTCTAATTAACTAAAGAGGTCCTATAGCGACCGCAACCTATCCGCTATACTAACGGGAGCTGGCGTCGGAAGATAAACCACAACTGCCCTTACACTAAAAGCGGTTATGACTACCTACTAGCGAACCTCGCCTGACCTACTATATACTATACCTTCAACCAATGCTTGTCGCAATACCCTAATTAACCCTACCACGGTCACGTGCTTTAATTATGGAAAGAATAGTTACTTTACTACGTCCTACCTAGAGCTAAAGGATACGGGTAATATTAAGGAGATAGAGGAAGAAGAAACGCCCAATAAGTTAGGAAAAGAAGAACCCTAGGGAAAGACTCCCCCCTAGGGTATCCTATTAATCTTAAAGAGATTAATCTAAGTTAGCTAATAGGTGGAAAACACTTTATGGTTCCATGTACAGTATCTTAAAATAGATATAGAGTTAATATAACTGCCCTTATTAACACTAGAGTAAATGGCTTTGCCTTTATAAACACTGCTTATATGAATGACGTTGCTAAGTTCTTAAATATAAATGCTACCCGACTAGAGAAGCCTGTTTAAGTAAAAGGCTATAACAGCCAAGCTGGTAAGCCGGTTACCCATATCTTAAAGCTATATATTGCTATTGATAGATAACGCCAGTTTGGTATCCCCTTTTGTATCCTAGACCTAGGGTCCTATAATATAATCCTTAGCCGAAAATAGATGTCCTACTTTGATATTTAGCTAAACGTTTGACAAAGACAGTTTGTCTAGCTGGAGAGTAGACCAAAGTTACCCTCCTTCGTTAGAGAGATCCGTACCGACCATAAGACATTAGCCGCAAAGGCCGATCCTACCTACTAGTAGGATATTAGGGACCGCGACCTAGCTTTCGCTTAAGAAAATGCCTGTTGTAAGGCCGGTAAGAAATCCGTACCGACAAGGATACTCCCCCGAAGGACTGCAGTTAAGGAGGACTCTACTTACGGAAGTGGAACGGATAGTAACGTAAACAACTTCTAAATTACGGAGATCCGGCCAATGGGGAAGAGGACATACCAATAGGACTTAAAGAATAACCTTTAGAAGATGTAATAAGAGCTAAAAGAAGTAAAGACAACGCCAATACGCTAAAAGCCCCTAAGGCTACGGATACCCCTACTACCACATAACCTCCCTATAGTAGATATCGCGGCAATTAGCGCTATAGGTTTCCACTTTAATATATATTAGAAGGATAACAAGGTCTTTATAACTAGCTTATACAAAATTAACCGGATTATTAATGAGAAGAAAGAAGGGCTAGTAGAGGAAACTAATAAGGAGTTAGTTAAGCGCCTCCTCCCTATATACCTCTTAGACTATAGAGACGCGTTCTTAAAAGCAGCCTTAGATATACTGCCCCCCCACTAAACCTATAATTATAAGATTTAACTAGAGGCTGATAACTCTCTAGGCTATAGCCCCCTTTACTAGCAAACTATAGAGGAACTAAAAGTAACCAAGTAGTACTTAATTGATAACCTCCATAAGGGGTTTATTAAGCCAAGTTAGGCCCCTTTTACTTCCCCTATCCTCTTTGTAAAGAAACCTAATAAAGGCCTCCGCTTTTATATCGACTATTAGAAACTAAACGCCATTACTTAGAAAGATTATTACCCTCTCCCCCTAATTAACGAGACCCTTATACGTCTAAGCCAAGCCAAAATCTTTACTAAGCTTAATATCCGCCAAGCTTTCTACTAAATTAGGATGGACCCTGTATTAGAGGATCTAATAATATTCCGTACCCGCTACGGTTCTTATAAATGTAAAGTTTTTCCTTTTGGACTAATAAATGGGCCAGCTATATACCAACGGTATATAAATAATGTTCTTTTCGACTACCTTAACAAATTCTATACGGCATACCTAGACGATATTCTTATATACTCGGATAATGAACTTAAGCACTAAGTTCACGTTAAAAAGGTCCTAAAGAGGCTGCGGAATATAGGCCTATAAGTTAATATTAAGAAATGCGAATTTGGAGTAAAACGAATAAAGTACCTTAGGTTTATTATTAGCACAGAAGGAATTAAAGTTAACCCTAAGAAGGTTAAGGCGATACGCAACTAGAAACCCTCTTATACTATAAAAGGCATTTAGTCCTTTCTAGGCTTCTGTAACTTCTACTATTAGTTTATCTATAACTATAGGGTTGTGGCTAAGCCTCTTATACAACTAACAAAGAACAATACGCCTTTTGTTTTTAATAATAATTATACAGAAGCTTTTAAGGAGTTAAAAAACCAACTTACCTCCTCCCTAATTCTCTGTTACTATAACCCAGACCTTAAATTAATACTAGAAACGGACGCCTCTAATAGAGTAGTAGCGGGAGTTCTCTCACAGTTATACCTAGATGGTAAGTGGTACCCTATGGCGTTTTTCTTAAAGATAATAGCCCTAGCTAAGTATAACTACGAGGTATACGATAAGGAAATACTAGCTATTATACAATTATTATCCCAGTGGCGCGTAGAGCTTGGAAGCATAGACTCTTAGATTAAAATCTATACTAATTATAAAGCCCTTAAGTATTTTATAATAATAAAGCAGCTTACCGGTTAACAGGCCAGGTAGGCTAAAATACTCTCCTAATTCTTCTTTACGATTATATACCGCCCTAGTAGATAAAATTCTAAAGCTAATGCCCTTACCCGGAGAGAACAGGACATGGAACTATAGGATAAGCTAAAGGCTTAGCACCAGACACGTGCCCTCCTCTATCCCAAATAGCTCGACCTATATATCCTTAAGGAACTAAACTCTGAACAGAATAAGCTGGTGCCTATAGAAGGAGAGATCCTGGATAAACTAATAGGACTAATTAACCGCATTCTAATTGTGAACCGCATAGCTAAATTCTTAAAAGCCCTCCGCGACTAAGCTACGGAAGGCGACCCTAATTTAGAAATAGAAGACAGACTGCTCTTATACTAAGAACGGCTTATAGTTCCAGACGTTAACAACCTATAAATAGAGCTAATCCGTGAAGCCTACTGTTAAGTCTCTATAGCGCACCCTAGTTGAGATAAGACCTACTAACTACTAGCGCCTTGCTACTACTGGCGAGGACTCCTATCCGATATAGAACGGTTTATCAGAAATTGTTATGCTTATAAACGGGCAGATACCCCCAGGGATTAAACCCCTAGATAGTTATAACCACTGCCAGTTTCTAAACGCCCTTAGCAGCATATTATAATAGACTTTAAATTATTCCTAAAGGATAAATATGGCTATAATATGGCCTTTGTGGTAGTTAACCGACTAAGTAAGTAAGCTATTTCCCTCCCCTACTTTAAGACTATAACCGCAAAAGATATAGCCTGTATATATATTAACAACATTTACTGGATCTATGGCGCTCCTAAGTTAATTATCTCTAACTGTGGACCCTAATTTATATTGGACTTCTAGGATGAATTCTGCTGTATCCTTAAAATTAAAATTAAGCTCTCTACCGTATTTTACCCTTAGACTAACGGCCAAACTAAGATTATAAACTAGTACCTTAACTAATAACTTCGCCCCTTTATTAATTACTACTAGGACAACTGGTTGGAACTACTACCTATAATAGACTACGTACAGCTTACGCTCCCTTATAATAGTATAGGAATGTTGCTATTTAAGTTAATCTATAGATACAAGCCACGAATATTCTTTAATTGGGATAGACCTATAGGACCTATAATGGCCCGCGAACGCCTTAGCTATAAAGAGGCCCAGACATTTGCTAAGAGAATGTATAGAGCCTAGGAGACTACCCAAGCAATTATAAAAAAAGCACAAAAGAAGAAAGAGGCTGACATAAACTAATATTGTCGCGAGGTAGACTTTCACGTAGGAGATAAGGTATGGGTGTTAATAAAAAACTAAAAGACCTAGAGGCCGAGCTATAAGCTAGACTACTAAATAGCTAGCCCCTATAAGATCCCTAAGAAGGTAGGGCACTCTTTTAAGGTTAAGCTACTAGAGTTAATAAAGATCCACCCTATCTTCTCTCTAGACCGACTGTGGAAGGCCGCGGACAACCTGTTGCCTGGACAGTACAACGACCCCCTACCACCAATTCAGATTGCAGAGGATGAGGAATGGGAAGTTAAAGAGATCTTAGTAGTTAAGAAAGACCGCGGTACCCTAAAATACTGTGCGAGCTAGGTAGGTCATAATGAAGATCTAGAATAGTACCCTATATTTAATTTTAAGTACTCTCCCTATAAGCTACGGGACTTCCACCTAGCCTACCCTAACCTCCCTGGACCACTACGCCAATTAGAAAGCTAGATTAAATGCTAGGAAGAAGGGGTGGATAACTATAACAATTTAGATAATAATAAGGAGCTTAGACAACGCCTAAGGGTAGGCTTTTTTGGGAGGGGGGGGTGATGTGATGGTGCTGGGGCAACGCTACCTGCTATACTTAGTGGACCCTGACTTCTGCCAACTAATTAGGATTTTCCATTCCTGGGATGGAAAATCGCCATTGGCTCGCTTACTACTAGCGCCTTAGCGACCCCTTTGTATCTTGCCAGTCTTTAACAGACTTCTTCTTCTCCTTAGCTTAGTATTCTTGTATAGTAGCAATCTACAAGCTTCGGTTCAGAAGCATTTGTACGAGCCCGTTATATAGGTAGGCAGGTAGGTAGGCAAGTAGGTAGATAAGTTAATAGGTAGATAGGTAGAAGAGAACCGTCGCTATATTATATTAAATTATCTAAAATAATATAATTTATTTTGCTAGCCTTATAAATAGCCTTAAAGTAGCCTTTATTTATTTAAAATATACTATTAGTATAAAAGAGGTAGATGGCTTTAAATACTTTACTAAATGCATAGGTTATATATAGGCTATATATTAAAAAAATATAACATAGGCTAGTTAGTTAGGTTGCTAAATGCCCTTAACTGCGCGCTAATTACGTTAACTACTAACTATTAAAGCCATTTAGAGAGGACTATATTTTGCTAATATAGCGTTACTCCTTTAAGTCCGCTTTATGTCTAGGGTATCTATACTTCTCCTATTTATCCTTATAATTGTTTTTAGTAGTCTTAATATACTTATCTTAATTATATCTCTAACTCCTTTATTTTTTATAGGGTTTTATATCCCTTACACTAATAATTTATACCCTAAGGTAGTGGCCAAAGCTTAGCTAATTAGATAGTATTATTTAGAGGCGGTTAGTATTCTACTAGGAACTTTAAAATATTGTTACCCTAAGACTTATGTGGATAGAGCAAACTTTATATATATTATATTACTAACGTACTCCACAAGCGAGTCGGCTATACAAGCGAGTCGGCCATATAAGCGAGTCGGCCACCTTAAAAACTTACCAAAAATCAGAAAAATCGCATCTTAGCATCTTGACAACCACTTAATAATAAATTCTAATAATTTGGATTCAGACTTTTATATACGCTGTATAGCTGCTATTTAAGTTATATAGTATATAGTTTAGTAGTTTTTAAGATATTAAAATTTAGGGGCTAAAACAAGGCTAAATTATTATATATTGCCATATCTTAAAAACCACTTAACTATATACTATATAACTTAAATAGCAGCTATAGAGCGTATATAAAAGTCTAAATCAAAATTATTAGAATTTATTACTAAGTGGTTGTCGAGATGCTAAGGTGCGATTTTTCTGATTTTTGGTGAGTTTTAAGGTGGCCGACTCGCTTGTGGAGTACGTTACTTACAGTTTAAAATAAAGGTTTTAATGACGAGGACTTTGTTCCATTAACCCAATATCCTAAACAGCCAATAAGAACGAAGAAAAGAGATCCTCCAGAGCCTAAACCTGTCCCTAACTTTAACCCTCTCCTAATTAATAATAGCAACCTCTATAGACGTCTAAATATACTAAAAAAAAGTTGACGCGGGCAATCCTTATGCTATATTTAAGCTGTTCTTTACAGATAAGCTCTTAAATTAGCTGGTAGAATATATAAATCGCAATATAGAGCTAAATCCGACTCTAAAAGAGCGACAACTAAAGGAGTCCTCTAGGGCGTAGAAACCGATACATAGGAAGGAACTTCTAGCGTACTTAGCAGTTTAGATTTATATAGGACTATACGGCGAATTAATAATAGAGGACTACTGGTATAAGGACCTAAGCAGTGGAACGATTTATATTGTTTAGGATTATATAGGTTGCACCTACTGGCACTAGATTAACTGCTACTTCTACTATATAATACCAAGGGAGGATAATAATAAGCCCTTCCATAATATATTTGAGCTGATAGAGAAACTTAGTAAGTACCTTTAGCTTTATTGCCGGAAGTTCTACCAGCTAGAAACCCACCTTACTATTAACAAGTCAATTAAATAATTTACTAGCCACGCGAGTACGATTATAAATATACCAACTAAGCTAATACCTAAGGGCTTTAAGATTTGGATGCTAGCTAATTAGGGCTATGTTCTTGACTAGCTATTCTATTTAAAAGGTTTAGATAAAGGCCTATATAATTTAGATATGTCCTTTATAAAATTAGAGAAGTTTTTAAAAACTGAAGCAGTTATCCTTAACTTGCCACTGTAGGAAGACACTAAAAGTAAAGCACGCCTCTACCTACCTTATACGCATATTGTTTGGCTTAATAACCTTTTTACAAGCATTAGATTACTACAGCGGCTTTAAGAGGAAGGAATTGGGGCAGCAGGGACTGTTTAAACAGTAAAAATAAGAAGGGAGGAGTAGGAAGGCAAGGACGACAATACCAAGCACCACCTTAGGGAACATATGAGCTCTAAGCTTGTCGACCTACAATTATACTACAATAACTAAATTCTATGGGGCAAACTGTATACAGGCGTCTTAAAGGACGGTCAGGTAATAGAGCTTGCTTAAAAAGATACTTAGGTTATATTATTTATAAGTACTGTTAGTAATGGTAAGTTTATTTAAATCTAAAACTCAATACTATGGCGCTGACGTTATACATCACCAGCTTCTAAAGAGATGACAAGGCTCTAATAACGGCCAGCCAGAACTTCTAGCGGAGCCTCATATACTTACAAGGTCTTCGGCAATAATACTAGAGCTTAGCTACCGATTCTAACGCTTATAGATCACTACAATTACTTTATAAAGGGTGTTAATACTACAGATTAACTGAAGTCATATTATCTAACTTATAGGCGCTTTCGAAGGACCTAGCAACCGCTATTTAACTTCCTCCTTACTACTATCACGACAAATGGTTATAAGCTCTTATCCTTTACGTCCCCTGACTGGCCGCATAAAGCCAGCCATAAAGCTTTCCTCTAGAAACTCATTTACCGTCTATTTAAATTCTTTACTTAAGCAACAAAGCCTACCCAATTATACCCTCCCACAGGTTTAATTGTTCTAAAACCGGCGGTAGAACACGGATATAAGCCAGAGAAGATTAATATAAAGCACCTCTCTTGCGCAGAGTGCTTGGAGGAAGGCAGAAAAACTACTAAGGTAGTAGGGTCTCGCAGGAAGTCTCTTGATAAGCTTTCAAAGAACACAGTAAGGAAGGCATAAAATAGTAATAGCTAAAACAGGAAACAGAGAGCGCCAAGAACACGATTTAGCTGCCGACTATATCGAATTCCGCTCTGCAAGGACGGAGACTGTTAGAGGGCTCATATAGCACGAATAAACACTAAACAATGAGCTTGTATGCGCTTTGTTCTATATACTTATAGCCTCATTTAGTGACGACGTCGATTCTAGTATTCGCTCGCACGGACCACCACTTTGGGGCACCTATCGGTGCAAGGGATAATAACCGCTCTAATAACTTTCTAGCAGTAATCGTTTCTAAAGATTTTATAAGGTTAGACAGACCAGCTATAGCTTCTTAATCTACTCCTTTATAAATAGAGGGGATGCGCTCCTCTAGGGAGACTTTATTAGCCTCTTATAGTAAGGGCGTTATTTTAGGGGGTAAGGAGGTATAGCCCGTTGTTATTAATTAATAGCCGTACATTCCTTCTGTAAAGGATTATAAGAGGCTAGTCTAACTAGAACGTATAATTATCTAATTAACAGTATAGAATGAGAGTTATAGGTATATAGAAGGTAAGTTAAAGGTAAAACAAGCTTTATATATTAAAGGACAAATACTCTTTAACCTTTTCTATTTAAAGACTAATTGCTAGTTCTTCTCTAAAGGAGAACCAGCTCCCTTTATAATCCTTTTAAAACACTAATAAAACCCTTTACCCCTTATCTGTCTAACCATGTCTTCCCTAGGACATTGGTAGGATATTAGTAAAACCTTTATCTATCTTATCTAATATATACCTTTTAGGAGAGCCCGTTACAGGGGTATATAATTAGTAGTGACCTATATATATATATTTTTTAGAAAAACCTATTTATGTAATATAAATATAAATATAAATATAAAAAAATATTTTTCATATTTTTAATGGATCTATAAAATCTGCTAGTTCGTTTGCTGTATGAATCAGTTTGATCGTAGTTTGCTGATAACTCACTATTGCCCGAGCTCGCTTCGGGCCTCTCATTTCGGAGATCGCTCTTGGTTAAGGGAAGGTTTGCTGTTGCAACTTCCTTGTCTAAGTTCATATGATTCCTTGAACTCCCTCTGGCTTGGCTCGTTCTTTCTGAAAAACTTGGTTGTTGGCTTGGAAGTAGGTTGCGATCTGATACTCCGACCTCCGGTAATGGGTAAGAGCTCTCGTAGCCTTCATAAAATAAGTCTGGGGTTCATTGGACAAGCATGGAGTTCTCCTCGGCTTTACGTACTTAGAAAAATGGGCTGTTGTTAGCGCGGGGTTTGTATACCACTCGTAAATTAAGTCAAACTCCTCGTCGGACTCATCATTAGACTGCTTGTTAGGAGGCTGAGTTAGTTGAGCGGGAGAACCCTGTGCTATCGACATATGAGCCGGATTCGTGATATTTGAAGGATCTTGGCCCGCAGATATTGGAGCAGGCGGCAAGGAAGCTGTCTGACGAGCAAACGAAGTGTCTCTCAGCCTTTGCTTAGATGGTTGTGGCCGCACTTCTTGGGTGCGACCGAACCGCGTATTAAGTAGAGCGAGAGGCACTTGTCGGCGCCCACTGTCTCCCCTCTGGAAGTGCTCAGTGGAGCTGGCGAGAAGATTGTATTCTGGGTTGAGAGAAACATTAGATATTCTTTGCATTTTGCTGGCTTTTGATGGAGCGAAGATCCAACCATTGAGGTTCGTAGTGAAGAACGAGAGTAAAAGTGAAGGTAGTCCACAATCGTGACAAATTCGGTGCGTGGATGGGGATATATAATATAGAATTATATTGTGTTATCAGAGAACAAAGGCGTTGTTTGCAAGGAACAACTCGCACGCTGCAGATATACATTGCGAACACGACGGCGTGCATGAATATAGACGGCATCAAGTAAACAAAGAAATCCTCTGATTTTTTCAGTCCTGTCTTCAACAGTTTAGGATGGTAATCTTACATTGTGCCGACAAATTTTTGTTGAACTCCAGGACAACGTCTTGAAGCGGTTTAAGGTCGAGAAACACTGCACCTGTCTTAAAATGCAGATAGGCGACTCTTTTTGCGTCGTGCTGCCATACGGTGGCGTGTAGTCTCAGGCTATTCTATTTCAACCATTGCCATTCATTATTTTCCTTCTTTCTATCTCAGCCTCTACATCGTCTACGGTCATTGGGACTTTCCTCTTCCCCCATTTTGCCTTTTCCTCTACCACAAATCCTTCCATGCTCATCAGTCCAACGACTAAAAACCCAAGCTCTTCCCGATCTGTATCAAAGACCTCCCACCACTCATTATCAGGTAGCTTAACTCCAACCTCCCTAGCTGCCAGGTAAATAGCAGCAGTGGCAAGACAAGGAGGCTGATGCGTAAGATATAATAGTTGCGGACTAAGGAGTGCTGTGTTGAGGTGCGCAAACGCTCGTTTCGCGAGTTCCGAGGCACGCGGTTGGTTGAACACATCAAGAGTCTGGAGGTAATTAATGCATAGAGTGTACGGCAGAGATACGTGTGTTTGGAAGCTAAGGATGCGGAGAATATGAGCTTCTGTCCTTAGAAGGAGAGTGCGCTGAGCATGGTATGATCCCTCTGAAAGATAGTATGATTCAGTATTGTTCGTTTGCAACTTCTCAGGTTCGATGAATGTAGAAGGGAATGAATCCAGGTAAGCGTAAACGTTCAAGATACTGCGGGGTGATTTAGGATATGCAGAGAGCTTCGCGATGAGGTATAAGGAGGCCGAGGAAACTTGCTATGGTCTATATTAGCTCAATCTGAGCTCGAAATTGATGATACGCAACCCTACCTCAGCACCATATTCGGCGAGACTCCCACCTTCTGATCCTATCCAGAATCTCGTGAATATCACAATTGCCTGTGCTATTATCTCTTGAGGAAGTCGAAGTAATATTCCAGCGGCCTGCATGAGTCTTGCGCCTGCGAACTGAATGGAGTTTTCAAGGTCAGTGGGAATGCCATCTAGTTGGGATCCCGAAGATGAAATCTGCTCTGCTGTGGCAAGAGAGTTTGCCAACTGGGAAGTTTGCATGGCTGCGAGAATGATATCACGAAGCTTGAATTCCAGCTTTAGCTTGTTGGACCTTGAGTTGATGTTCGGTCCTATCTTGGCGGAGATTGGCGAATTAAATCTGTCACGTCCGTATTCCGCAGGCTCGCGGCATTTCACGTTCTGATACATGTAGTTATTTAGGCTTCGGTAAGGTTCAAGGACCCGCCCTCTTAAATTTAAATTTTATTGGTCCCTTTACAATTATTCTTGTAGTGACATTACGGTTCAAATTGCTGCTAGAAATCTTTAGAGGGAGTAATATCCCCGAATTTTTAGACGATATTTGAGTTCCAATATCTGCTTCTGGCTGGTTGACTACAAGTCGCTAATATCCACCATGGTGACTCAAAGTAACCCTTCCGAAAGTACTCCCAAGTAAGTATTCTAGAAATTGATATAGTGATATCCTCTTGGGTACTCTGTTTCAGTCCTCATCGAAAACACCACTGTAGTCAGTGTTCGGATCTACCATACTCTCCGCATCATCCTCGTTCATTTCTGTGGCGCCGGGAGTCTCTAAGTCAATTCCCTGCTGAATTTCGAACTCCCGATACATTGTGCGTAACACCCAGCCTTCAACATAGTCTTTATCTTTAAAGTCCCGAACCTTCTGTCTAAGAGTAAGACCCCACTTAACATTGACGGACTTAGGAATTGCTGCAACAAGGTCCCTGAAAATGGCCTTGTACTTCCAGTCAACCTGTCCCCAATCACTGAGCTCAATCCTACCCCAACGCGAAGGATCCGGAAGCGTAACAAATACTTGAAGCCTCCTTAAGGCTGGCATAGCTTTAGTGAGACCAACCCAATTGACGCGTGTGGCAAGGTTAGCATGCCAATCTATAGAGAGCTCCAGCTGTAAGTTTGTGATTCGGGGGAAATCCCAACCGTAAAGACCGCAATCCAACTGCATGTACTCAGGACTGTTGTCCCACTTGAAGTTTCGAATGGCTATGCGAAATGAGTTCTTCCTATAGAGGATATCCTTTGCCTCGTCGTGAATTTGTTTGCAGGCAGAAAGAATGCTGATGTATGCAAGTGGTTCGGTAGTCGGCGCCCTGCGTTGAAGGGGTTTCTTCCCTTCCTCTTCTCTCTTTTTGGATAGAGTTTGCCTCCTTCTATTGATGGCTTTACGCTTCCTCATACCTTTCTTTATTTCCGGGGCACTGAAGACGGGATCGTTCTTTCGACGATTGTTGATGAGAAGGTATCCATAAACCATATTGCGAAGCTCAGCTGGGAGGTTGAGGAATCGGAAAGGTCTAGGTTTCCGTAATGACTGCTTCCTGAAATGAGGCCTATTAGTGCTTAGCATCTAGTGTAGATGCTGATAATGATTAACTCACTTTACTGGCCTCTCCACATCTTCACTGTCTGAACCGCTGATGTCTAATATCGCTACTCGGCGCGCCTTGCGTGGTGGATTTCGTCGCAACCCGACCAGGCTTTCTGTATTCTGTCGTGGTTGGATAGGGGGCGCCATTGGAGGCGTTGAAGAGCCTGTTGGAAGAGCCGTTGAAGACACCGTCACAGGCAGAGATCTAGATATGATCTTGTCGTTGGATGCATTTCTAGTAAACAACCTGTGCATGATTTGAAGAGTACTGTCCATTTGACTACTACCCGCAGAAGATGGAGACTCCTCAAGGTGAGGTGAGAGGTAGTTGGAAGAATGTGTCAAAGTGGAAAGAGAAGTGCCATTGATAAGGGCCCATGTGTGAATGAATTAGCGAGATGCGATTATAGTGATTAAATGGCAGGTGGAGATGTGGAGACGCTAGGCGCTGGAGTGAATATGGAACGCCAAAGATTCAGACCAACCCCGGTTTGTTAATGATATCATGGCTTCATCTTGAGCTGTGAAACGACCTCCTTTCCAAATCTACCTTATCCATCCTCTCCAACAACTTTAGCATGCCTGAAATATTTCATGCCCACCCAGGCCACCACAACCCACACCCAGGCCATAATAGCAGTGAGCACCATCAAAGCGGGATAGTAGCCGGTAATTGGCAATGTCGGATCATCTTCCAGCTCTGGCGGCGCATATGGCGTCTCTCCTACATCCCAAGCCCAGCTCCAGATGCCAAGACATGATCCCATGCCCACCACGAAGACAATCCAAGTTACAATGAGCACAACCCAGCCCCACCATTCTGTCTCGCTGTAGTCCCATTCCTCCTCTAAAACGGTGGTAGATGGCGTGTGTGGAAGCGGGATGGAAGATGTAGTCTTGTTAGAACGGCGGCGTTGGATAGACGATGATTGACCCGGTGGTTGAAGTTGTACAGGGTAATACGAGCTGTTGTTACCAGAAAGGGCACGTCGAGAGAAGGAAAGACCGTCATCATCGTCAGTTGTGGAGGCATATGCGCCGAGAGGGCTGGTGAGTGGAGACGCAAGCGCGCGAGGTGTTGCGTGGTCGCGAATCTCTTGTGTTTGCGTGGTATCAGTGTTGAGAGTAAGTTTCTGGGAAGGTGTCCAGCCGTTTTCTGAGGAAGATGTTAGGGATGGGTTCTCATAGCTAAACCGGCGAGGAGTTGTCTCCTCATCTGGAGATGTAGGGCTCGTGTCGTCATGAGGGTCAGCTGTTTGCTTCGAAGGACTTCGAGGGCCATCAAATCTTTTCTGGTGATCGAGCACAGAGTTACGTCGTTCACGTAGCTTGCCAGTTCCCAAAATAGCGGTTTTTCTCAATGAGCCTTTACGTTTACGTCCCTTACTCTGGCGCATCGCGTTAGCCATCGCGGAGCTTCGCTTAGGGATATCATCGTCATGGTCATTTTCGGGAGGATCATCTTCGCCTTTCGGTGGTGATCGCGGAGTGTTATCTTCGGTGGAGGACCGCAGGAAGGGTAACTTGGCCATTATACTCCCAGATAGACTTCGCTTGTGTCCTCCGGGACCCGCATCGCTGGCTTTGCTGCTCACATCTCCGTTTGCAAGCAAATTATGGAGCACGCCAACGCCGCCGTTTTGTGTTGCGGCTTGCCCATTTTCCATGCTCTTGTCTTGCCGAACCCATCCGCTACCCAATGTTGGGCTATTTATTGTTGTTCATCGTTGAGGGGTTGCCATCAGCACCAATCCGCCTGGGCAGGATGCGGTGATAATTGCGGAGAACGAGCGAAGAAGTCTGAAATGCAGCAACGATTGCCGAAGTAACCCCGCACCGTTGGCGTCCAAAACAGTCTCCCTTCTTTATATTTCACCACCACATTATAGCAATTCGATTGCTTGATTATATTACTGATGGAGTACACATGACCCGTAATTGTACCTTACCATATATTTTCGACATCATGGCATCTGGAATGCCTATTCCAGCCCCGCCGCGGACACCTACACCACCCCCCGAAGACGACGAGAAGCCAGTTGGCTTAGGATTGGACCAGCCATACTCCCCTGCACGACTAAGATTCAACCCAGATGCTTTGTCTCCACTATCTGCCACCTTTCCCCCTGAGCGGCTTAGCACTCTTGGTGGTCCTGGTGCCTCAATGTCCCAACGACCTACACCGAGTACTATCTTCAGCCCGGCTAGCTCGACATTCCCGTACAGTCCTATGAGTGCCATGGGTGGAGGGAGCGAGAACGATACGCCATCTCTAAGTGGATCTGAAAAAGTCCAGAACCCATTCAACTTCCAGCCTGTACAGTATACCGCTGGAAAGCCAGCTGCAAATAAAGCCGTATGTATATTCACCACTTGAATTATATATTCTGACATTAACAGGATATTGGACGGCGTCGCGGTCACAAATACAAACATAGTAGCGTATCTCATCAGATATTCTTAGAGCCGCCTCCTCGTGCGCCTCTCCAATTACCCGCCTCTCTCCCAATACCCACATTCAAAGAATATCGGTCGAGCATGTCAAGGGAGCAGACTCTAAGAGGAGTATGGTGCTTCTGCCATCTCTTCGTAGCAGGCTTTGTTCAATGGAGCGCCCATGAATCCTTAGCACTAACAGTGCTATCACGATTACTCTGCTATGATGCTTTGGGAGCATTCCTCTGCGTCGCCGTAGATGTAGGCGGGAACTTTGAGGTGTGGAAACGGTCAAGCATACGACACCCCTTTGGGTTTGAGCGCTCTGAAGTCGTCGCAGGCCTCGGCATGTCCGTAGGACTCCTCTTTTTGGGCCTCGACTTGATCTCGCACAGCCTCACACACGCCCTGGAGGACAAAGGTGGGCATGAAGCGCATCATCCGCACGAACACAAACGCGTTTCGCCTGGAAGCATTGATCTTGCTGCTCTATGCGCCATCATGTCCACCCTCGTTTCTGCCATTTTACTTAAGAATCATGCACGGATTGGCAAGGTGACGAGATTAGGGGCCATCGCCTCGCTTCCCTCCGTTCTCAGCAACCCTTCGCACTTCCTCACTCTCTCGTGCTCGGCTCTGCTCCTCCTCCTACCTCTTTTGAGTATTCAGATGTATGTCTGGCTAGACCGGACCCTCTCCTTTGCCGTCGCCATCTCGATGGTCGCACTAGGCTGGCGACTTGGCTGGACTCTTGGAAAGATGCTTATGATGTCATACTCCGGACCTGGAGTTGCGGGAGTCATCCACGACATCGAAACGGACCCGGCTGTCATTGCTGTTGAGGAGGCCAAATTCTGGCAAGTGCACTATGGGCTATGCCAGGCAAACCTGAAGCTCAGAGTAAGGAGTCTGGAGGAAATCGGCCGACTTAGGGATCGCGTAGGTAGTCTGGTTCGGAACAGGTTAGGAGGCGGTTATGGGAGTGGGGGGCAGAAATGGGAGGTCTCAACCCAGATCAGTTTAGAGAAGGATTGAGTGGAGAACTGGTGTTCCTGCTGGGCCTATTTTGGGATCGGGCCTTTTTTTCGGGGGTGGGGTTTCTGCTATGTAAGTGGGAAATGGATACCCATGAACGCTACTCTCCATGTATGTTCCCTTTGTGGCTGCCAGGTCGGAAGGGCATTGGGAATGGCAGAAAGTTTTGGCCCTCTCAGACTGCATATATACCCGACAGCAGCAGCTTGCTCTGCCGTGACCGGCCCACAAACATATCAGACGGACAACGACAGGCGGCCCAACAGATGGCTTGCAGGCCCAACTCAGATGATGTCCCTAAAGGGTGTCGGGTGACGGATTCAGTGACGAATGGCCCGAGCCGTGGTCGCAACTCGCGCCCTTCCCCCTGCCCTAAGCCCTAAGCTCAACACACGGACCCTGCCCGACCCGCGCTTCTCACCGCCCTACACATCAACCCAACTCGCACGGCCGGCCGGCCGGCGACGCCCTCGCCCAGGTATCAGTCAGCGCACCATACGGACTCTCACGCCCACACACCAAACCCTTTTTTTTGCCTCGCTTTCGCCGCCGCGAGGCTCCCATGGATCACGCACTCTGCACTTATGGCCAGAAACCTGGACTCTTATACCGACGAGCACCGTCCAAGGCGTCGCACCAGGCGCCACAGACCCTACCACGAGAAGCGCGACGACGATTTCGAGCGGGACCCGGCTGGGCTGGGTTTAGATGAATTGAGAAGGGCACGGTCTGAATATTATAGTCGCCCGGAAGACGAGAGGATGAGAGCTAGAAGTGTGAGGCACATGGCGCAGGAAGTTCACATGAGAGAGCGGGAGCGGGATATTGTCGAGAGGTCGAGGGAGCGGAGGGCAGATAGTCGGCGAAGGGAATGGCGCAGGGAGAGAGATGTAGTACAGCGCAAGAAGAAAAAGGAGCCAGAAGAGGACGAGGGCAGTGAAGTCTACGTGTACGGCAGGCCAAGAGAGGTTCGAGAGCGGAGGGAGCCTCGTTCGGTTCGGGATACTTCACCTTCACGAGAGCAGCGCAGAGCAAGACGGCCAGTTGAGACTGTGAGGGTGTCAAGAGTAAGGGCTGTAAAGAGGAATGGAGACACGATGCACGGCGTAGCTGGCTCTTCAAGACGTGTTGCAGAAGAGGAGCCAGATTTGCGAAGTCGTGAAGCAAGGAGCAGGCAGGAATCGCGACCGCGGAGTGAACCCCGGGCAGCTCCAAGGAGTGTCTCCATTCGACAAGTTGAAGCCCCCAAATTAAATAGGTATATATCCCTTCCTGATACTCGCTCTGAGAACTGGCCGCTGACTTCTTCTAAAAGCATTTCTGCTCGCGAGGCCCCCAGAGTGTATATGACAAGACCTTCTTTGAAGCGGGGCAACACAACAGCTCGAGTTGTGAAAATTCCCGTGACAGCTCCTCCATCCGTTCGACCTTCTCGCGCTCCGTCGGTTGTCAGAAGGACGGGTACACCAGGAAACCTAAGCGCCACGCCCGGTCGCAGAAGTTCCGGCCTTCTAGCTACACTTTTCAAGCCGTCACCTTCAAGATCAGCGCCAACAATAGTACAAAAGGCCGAGCTTAAGTAAGTTGTGGGCATATACTTGCCTCGACACCACTAACCCCCTTGCCAGGGTCGAATGTATAATCTGCATGGCCGATGACCTCCCAGCCTCTAAAACCGCTAAGCTCTCCTGCGGTCACCGAATGTGCTATCCCTGCCTCAAACGCCAATTTGCTCTCTCCGTCAACGACCCTCAACACATGCCCCCCACCTGCTGCTCCTCCGAGCATATCCCCCTGAAGTACGTCGAGCGGCTTTTCGACGATAAATTCAAGAAGTTATGGAATCAGAAATATAAAGAGTACACAACGAAGGATCGGTTATACTGTCCAATGAAGGGGTGCGGGGAGTGGGTCAAGCCATCAAGCATCCGCATGGACCTTACGGTCGGACGGAAGTATGCAAAATGCGGACGGTGTAGAACGAAGGTGTGTGTACTGTGCAATGGGATCTGGCACATCCGGAAAGACTGCCCTAAGGATGAAGAAACGAAACAGATAGTACAGATGGCGAAGCAAAAGGGCTGGCAGAGATGCTATAACTGCAAAACAATGGTTGAGCTGAAAGAGGGTTGCAACCACATGACTTGGTCAGTTCTTTTGCCCCTATCTTACATTCACTCCCTTAAGAACGCCTAAAGCAGCTAGATGTGACAAAATTATGCTAACAAAGGTGACTACAGCCGTTGCACAGCCCAATTCTGCATGCTCTGCGCTGCCAAATGGAAAACCTGCAACTGTCCCTGGTTCAACTACTCCAACATCGACAACAGCGACCGTATCAATGAAATGCGTGTCCACCAAAACCCCACCATCAACATTGTCGAAGTCTTCGAAAACGAAGCTTCTTGGGACGAAATTCCCCGCGGCCGCGGCCGCAACCACACCATCTACACCTCTCGCACGACCGACCGCCGCGTCCAAGAGCGTGCAGACGAGGCACTAGCAGCCCATCTGCAGGCCCAGCTTTTACTCAACCCAACTCCTACTGCCTCAGAGGGCGGGGTAAACGTGCAGGTCTTTAGCCTTGGAAACGCCGGTTCGCACCATCTGAACGAGTCATACACGGTCCGCTATCCCACTGCCGGAGGTGCCCACACAGCCGCATCCAATCCACCGCCGGTCCTGCCAAGAGTCAACAGGCGGAGGATAGTTCGGGAAAGAGTGCAAGTGGAAGAAGAGACCGAGCCAGCACCTGAGCCGGCACCCGTGAATGCAGCCGTGATGGCTGGCCTGGCGAAAGATGGCAGCAGGCGCGGTGCTGCGCGCGTCGGGCCGTGGCTGCAGCACGTTGAGCTCGATCCGGCCGAGCTGGAGGCGCGGCGAACCGCTGTGGAGGCGGAGGCAGCGGGGTATGGGAGTGCCGGGTGGATCTAGCCTTACAGATTTATCTAATGAAGTTTTTGACTATATTTATCATGGATCGGGGAAGGGCTGGGTACGGTTTTGTATACGGGTTGGGCTGTGTTTTTACGTTCATGGATTGGATGACACGGCAGATTGCGTATGACACGATACCCCCTTTCCCTTGGTTTCTGGCTGTGAGCCCTTAAAGGGCATGATGGATATTGGAAGGTGGCTAAAGATGGTATTTATACAGAATGATAGGGTATGCTTTGCAACATCAGATTTATCAGATGGTAACGGTTTCAGAGAAGCCGGTCGGGCACCAGGCACACATGAAGAATAAATAGTGGGAGGACTTCAGAACGTTTCATTAGGAGTCTGCCACCGAGATATCTCATTGCCAACAACTTCACTATTATACTCTCCACGATATTAGGGGTGCGGACGTTACCTTTTTTTATTTTTTTTATTTTATATATCCATTGTATTGTACTACGTACAATACTGCACATGCAGCCTCTAGGCTATGGCGCTATAGTTCTATATATATGAATCCTTTCTAGGCAGCTTAACATGTACTAGTAGCTATGTCCTAGTAGTTTTTAAACCCCTAGACTAGGGGTTTACAGCTTCCTAGTAAATACTAGGCTGCTAGCAACTATTAGGTGGTAAGAAAATGGTAGAAAAACAGTAGAAAAAATCGAAATAAAATCATAAGTAATCCTATCGCCCGTCCCTGTCCTATTTGTAGGTTCTTCTGTCCTTTTGCTTTGTATGGTCTATCTACTATGATTCTAGTAGGAGTCACCTCCTTTTGGACGTTACTATAAAAGAGACCAAACTGTATGCTTATGCTGGAGAGTTATCTAGGAGAAAGTGAGTGCCTTTAACGCCCTTCCGATTGGAAAATGCACGCCTTACGCCCTGTAGATCCCGACGTGTATGTTTCACGAAGTGCGTCTATAATAACCAGGCTTGGTAAAAATAAGCAAATACAATGTCGATCCAATATAGACCGGAAAATTATATTTCTATAACATTAAAATAAATTAAACTAATATAACTGTGTATATAGTGATCTGTTTGGTTTTGCGATATAGCTACTTATCCTAGATACTATGTAGAGGTACAGATCAGATCTAGGTACTAGAGACACCCCTAACTAGCTAGGTATATATAGGTTACTGCCAATAATCCTAATAGTTAGCTATATGCTAATATATATAAGAGAGAAAATTTGTATATACCTAAGCTAAAACAATTACATTTTGGGCCATAGCCCTAGGCTTATTATCCTCTATTAAGAGAGGATCTGTTACCGTCCTAGATCTCCCTCCCCCTGCTAGGGGCAAGCCATAGTTAGCTAGCGCAGGTATATTATACCCCTGTCTTATATAGTGCACTAACTAGTATAGTTAGGCTATTTATAATTAGCGTAGTAACTGCTAAAGTAACTATTAGCCTAACAGTATAATAGGAAGGGTTGTGGGCCTAGCATAGCGCCGCAGCACCACTAGTAAGGTTAATCTACTACCCTTCCACAAGATTATATAAGGATGGCATTAACATATAAGGGCTAATGCATTTCTATCTAATATAGATAAATACTCCTATATATAAACACTATATCCTGCCTATAAAGGGCTAGAAGTGCTCGGCCTTATAGACTATATATATATAGGGCCAGCTGCTACTATCCTATAAAGATAATAAGGGCTTAGGGGTTCTGGGCAGTAGTAGTAAGAGCTTAAATAGTAATAGCGGTATTTAGAGAATAAAGGCCCTATATATATATTAGTATTTATATAAAGTAAGCAATAATGTTATGGACGCTTTAAGTACAATGTTATGACTACTTAGGGAAGAGTCGCAGGAAGCTAGTTAGTTAATACGGGCACGGTCCAGAATAGATCCGGTGGAACCATGTAACGAGGAATGGTAAGCGAGTCACATAATGTTATACGCAGTGTACGAGGTATACGCAGTATACGTCCACGTATAATACGTATAACACGTACCTTACGTACAAGAGAGGATTTCTTAGGAGTACAGTTGTGTATTTAAAGGACCTTAGTCCCTACCATAGATAGTTCTCTCTTTGTAGTAAATCTCAGAATATAATTAAAGTTAATCTATTAGGCAACCACTCCACCAGTTATTATTACATTGTTATTTTGTTCTTACCTACATACCTAACCTAATAATAGAACCCATTGTAGTTCCTACTATAAGGTTCCATTACACATTCACTACCAAGGTTACAGTATTGGAACAAACTTAAATAACATGCCACTAAGAGCAGCACTAGTCACAACGGCATTAGCAATAGCCACAACCTTAGGGCCAGGTAATACTAGTATAAATAAGGGGGATTCTTAAGTAGTTACGCGAGGTCAGTTATAAGAAATGGTTAATCACTTATAAGATAATAATAGGATACTTAAAGAACGCATTAATGGAATCAGAGCAGCAAAGATTAAGTTACCTTTAATTAAACAATTCTTAGGAGAGAAGTTAAAGCTCAAAGGATTTCTTACGTAGATACACTTTAAGGTAGTACAGGAAGGAGCGAAGTTAGTAATATTATTAGATTAAGTAGCCTATGCAGGATTGTTCCTAATAGGGAGGGCACTTAAGTGGTTTAAGCTATATCTTATAGAAATATAGGCTAATAGCATAACAACTACTAACTAGGACGTACGGTATATATTTACCAGTTAGAACAGGTTTGTAGAGCAATTAACGCAGATATTTAGAGACCTAGAGGCCACAACTACAGCGGAATAAAAGCTTCAGAACTTAGTACAACGCACTTTAGCAATTAAGTATATAACACAGTTTTAAACACTAGCTATATAGGTTAAGTGGAATAACAAGGCGCTTATAACACAGTATAAATAGGGACTTAAGGCTAAAGTCTAGAACACAATCATCCTAATAGAAGATGCGGATACTCTAAGAGAGTTAATAGATTAGTTAATAAAGATTAATAACAGAATCTACCAAAGGGAACAAGCTAAGAGAGGGCAAGATAGAGTTCCATAGTTATATAAGGCGCAGAGTACGCAACGACAGACATAGAGTTAAAAACTATAGAATGGCGCAGAGCCAATAGACCTAAGTGGTACTAAAGAAACCTAAAGATGGGAAAAAAAACCATAGAAACCTAGAGGTTAAGGATTAAGTAATTAAAGGACCTAGGAGCAGAGGCTAAACCAGGGATCTTAGCAGCAGAAAACATTTAGGCGGACTCTATAGTAAGAAAAATAGTTCAAAAATAGAGCTTGCATAAATTATAGAAAACAAGGTTATTTTACTAGAGATTATAGAGGTGGTTAGAGTAACCATATAGTAAAAGAAACTAGACTAGCAGACGGCACGTATATACAAAGGGATAATGGTGCACTATAAGAAACAAAAGAATGTTCAATTAACAGTTTTATGTATTATTACAACAACGTATACCAAATTTATAAAGACGCTAAGTATGGCGCAAGCTATTGGCTATAAGAGCCAGAGTTAAGAGGACTTAAAAAAACCAGAGAGTTAAATAAAAAATAAGATTAACTCTATAAGCTAGATTAAGATGTCACAGTAATATACAGACAAAGATTAGCAGTAATAATAATAGAGTTAAAGTACTTATTAATCACCAGCAATAAGGACAAAAAGGAGGCTAACTAGGAGCACTTAAACCTTAATAACGCAATAAAAGCAGAGGCTGAGACCATTACCAAACAAGGTTTAGTAACGGATATTATAATACCATTAGATACAATTTCCATCGCTTTATAAAACAATAGGAGTAACGTTTAGAAGAAACTAAGTAAGTAAATAACTGCTAGTGCTAGCTTATTACTTAATAAAGGCAAAAGGCCACAGGCTTAAGATTCTCAAGAAGAGATAAGAGAAGCTTAAAATTCTTAAAGTAAGATAAAACATACCCAAGGACCCACAACAGACGAAAACTAATAGGAAAGGGTAGTAACTTAGTTTAGTAACAAACAAATAAGTATAGGACGCAAGTTTAAGAACTACAAGTTCGGAGAATAAATAAAAACGTTAGCAATCCTAGGTAAACGTAGTATTCAGCCTAAAGATTAAACAGTTAATACTAGAATTAAAAAGTAAGACAACTACGAAGATTTAGCTGCAAGACATAGAAAACAGGAAACTATAGATAAGTTTAGGATAAGAATTATTATATAGCAAGAGCAGAAGCTAGATAAGAGGTCAGCTATACTAGGTTATATAAGGAATAGAGCACCCATATAAAGAGTTACTAATAGGCCGAGTGCAGGGATACCTAGGGCAAAATGGTTAGATAAACTAGAACAAGAAGAGGATCTAGATATTCCAACTAGGTTCAAAGAACGACATACTAAAGGATGTCACAGTGTAGTAATAATAAGGTACTTTCTAACAGATAGACCATACACACTAAACCAGTTATATAGAAAGTGGTATAGGCAACAACACAGTAACGAATAGAAAGACTTTTATATATAGCTAGATAAAAAAGTTGTCTAAGACCAACCCATTACAGAAAAACGCATAAGTCACATTAAAGGAGTATTAATTATAATGTTAAGGAACCTAGAAGAGGGATCTAGGGACTAGAGAAGTAAGCAACAAGTCTTAATACCCGCAGTGGAAATACTAGTAGTTAGGTCAACTAGGTATAGGTTTAAACTTAAGAATAAAGATAAACTAAGAGTTAACCTAAAACATATAGCGCATTATACACTATCGTAGATAGCTTATATAGATAACATATGCAATATACATAGAGCACCTAAAGACAAAAACCGAAAGTACCTAGTAAGGATATATTGGGCACTAGAGGAAAAGCGGTTTAGGAACGCCAAGTATATATATAGTTGGCACCCAGTAGAAGTATAAGGTTAAGGAGACTTAACACTTTAACTAGAGAGATTCCTTACGGAAGAATACCTAGACGGACAACAGTAGTAGGAGTGCCTAGAAAACACTTATCTATAGCATATAGAGGAAAAGAAACAAACTAAGTATTAGCCTAAGTTAGACCAAGTACAGACAGGATCTAGCAGCCAACAGTTAAGAAAAGGGGAGGCATATAGGACTAGAGGGAACCAGCATTAGAGCCTTAGACCCTTAAAGAAATTTAAGGTTAATACCTAAATTTAAGAGCTAAGTGGCAAGATCAGCAGTTTAAAGCGTTAGTAGATAGTAGAGCAACTAGGAACCATATATCACCAAAGGCAGTAAAAAGGATAGGGTTACTACACAGATAGAAGGAACACCTATATCCACTTATAATAATTTTAGGAGATTAAATAGCCTATAGAGGAGGCATTATTAATCTTAAAACAGAACCTATTCAGATAACTATTAAAGGGAGACTAGTTAGAATGTCTTTTAATATCCTACTATTAGGACAGGATAAGGCGATACTAGGAATGCCTTGGTTACAAAAGTATAATCTAAAGATTAATTGGGTTATAGGTTAGGTCAATATTAAGAATATATAATAGCGCAAAGTGCGATAGTAAACCAAGTTGGTATAGTACCAAGTTAGAGCAATATACGAAGAGACTAAGTGAGGCTTAAGTTATATACCAAAGAGATACTACAAGTATGGTAAAAAGTTATAGTTACTAGAAAGTAAAAAGCTATTAAAGCATGCAGTATAGAACTATAAAATAGAATTAGAAGAGAAAATAAGTCTAAAGTTCTTTCTAATTTATAAGCTTACTGAAATAGAGTTAGTAGCGCTTAAGGAGTTTGTTCAGGAGAACTTATAAAAGGGATATATCAGACTATTATAGTCATTAGTAGGATATCTAGTGTTGTTTATCCTAAAGAAAAACAGAAAACTTAGAATATGTATAGACTATAAATAGTTAAATAGCATTATTAGGAAGGATAGGTATCCTTTACCCTTAATTAGCAAAATCCAAGACAGAATAGGCAACGCAAAGATCTTTATAAAAATAGATCTAAGATAGGTATACCATTAGATTAGAATTAAGGAAGGCAACAAATAGAAGGCAGCCTTTAGGTTAAAGGAAGGACTATATAAACCATTAGTTATGTAATTTAGGCTTATAAACGTACTAGCAACGTTCCAGAAGCGAATTAATAGTATATTAAAAGAACACCTAGATAAATTTATTATGGCATACCTTAATAACATTATTATCTACTTAGAGAGTAAGGAAGAGCATAGAGAACACATTAAATAGGTCTTAAAGAGACTACAAGAAAAACAGATACTAGTAGCAATTAAAAAATGCGAGTTCTTTACTAGGAAGACTAATTTTGTTAGATTTATTATTAAACTAGGCTAACTTAGCATAGATCCAAAGAAGATTAAGGCTATAGTAAATTGGCAGGAACTAGAGAATATTATGTAATTAAGATCGTTCCTAGGGTTTTACAATTATTATAGAAGGTTCATAGCGCAATAGTTATAGGATATTAAGCCATTTACACAGTTAATGAAGAAAGAAGAACTATAGGCATAGAAAAGGGAATAATAAGAACTATTTAAAAGAGTTAAAGAGTTATTTACCTAGGAGCTAGTTCTTAAGATCTATTAACTAGGTCTAGAGACGGTTATAAAAACGGATACATTAGACTTTATACTAGGGGCGTACTTCCTATAGAAATATTAAGACGGATGGCACCCAGTGGCATACTATAGTCGGAAGATAATACTACTAGAGTTAAACTATAATATCTACAACAAGGAGTTGTTAGGTATAGTTATAACGCTTAAGGAATAGAGAGCATTTTTATAAGGCACAGAGAAACCATTTATGGTTAAAACAGACTATAAGAACCTTACAGGATTCCTAGCGATAAAGGAACTTAACTAAAGACAGGTTAGATAGGCGGAAATACTTATAAAATACTATTTCGAAATTTAGTATACCAAGGGTATAGATAATGCGCGAGCGGACGCTCTAAGCAGGAAGGCTGAACTACAAAGTAATAAAAAGCTATTAGGAGCTTTATTGCGAAAGGATTAAAACAGATTAATTAGGTATAATTATCTAAAGATTATAGTAACCAAGAAAAGTCAGATCCATGAATTACTAAAAAGTAATTAGATATAGAAGATCTAAGAAGCATAGGTAGAGGATCCAGACTTAAAGCAATATAAAAACAGAGAAGCAACGTATATGCCTAAGTCTATTACAGAAGAATTTATTAAGGAATTCCATAAGGAAATAACATAAGAACATAACAGAGCTATAGGCTTAGTGTTAAGACTTTAAGAAGAGTACATTATTTAAGAAATCTGGGGACTAGTATAATAAGTTATAAAGGAATATCTAGATTGCCAAAGAAATAAACTAATGAGGTATAAGCCGTATAGAGGGCTACAACCTATTAAGACACCAGGAAGACCATAGGAGGTTATATTATAGGACTTTATTATTAAGTTACTAAAGTTAAGAGATCCTATTATAGGACAAGATTATAACGTAATTTTAGTAATAGTAGATAAGCTAATAAAGTGGGGATACTTTATAGCATGCACTAAAGAGATATTAGTAGAAGATATTGCTAGAATCTATATAAAAGAAGTATTCGTAAGATATAGAGCACTAGATAAGATTATATCAGACAGAGATCTAAGATTTATAGCAGCATTTTAGGAAGTATTTCTGGCAGAATAGGGAGTTTGCGCAGTAACATCTATAGCGTATTATCCGCAGACGGACGGATAAATGGAAAGACTAAACTAAATACTAGAGCAGTATCTAAGGCATTATATTAATTACGTATAGAACAATTGGGTATTGTTATTACTAGTTATATAGTTTGTATATAATACAACACTATAAGAAGAAATGGGGATATTACTATTTAAGGCGAATTACGGATATAAGCCAAGAACATTATTATTACCACATTAAGCAAAAAAGACGAGTAGCACAGCTAAGCAAAAAATAGAGACGTTAATAAATCTTTATACAGACCTTAAAGAAATAGCTAAACTAGTACGAAAATAAATAAAAAGGTACTATAATACTAAGAGATCTAAGGGACCAGATCTTAAGGAGGGGGATAAAGTATGGCTACTATATAAAAGTTTTAAGAGTTAACGACTAAGCAAGAAATTAGACTATGTTAGACTAGGACCTTTTAAAGTTAAGTAAAGAATTTTATTGGTTATATATAAGTTAAACCTACTAGCCAAAATAAAAATCTACCCTATATAATATATTGCAATGCTAGAGCTAGTATACGGGAATATTAAGCCACCAGTCTATAAGGCAGACATATATAGAGGATAAAAGGAAGATAAATAGCCAGTTTTAAAGATTATTAGTTATAAGGATGTAGATAACAAAACATAGTATAAAGTAAAGTAGATAGGCTATAGCGAGACTACCTAGGAACCACTAAGTAACCTAAGGAACGCTATAGGAAAGATACAGGAGTATTAAAAGAAAGTAGGTTAGGTAATATTAATAAAGAAGGATCGCTAAAGAATAAGTTACCTAAGGGGGACCTAAGAGGAGTAATTGCCAAGCTACTTAGAGTTATTTCCCTTACAGGAGGAGAGCCAGTTCTTTTATTACCTAGCTTAGATAAACCCTATTAAACTAGTTTCTACTCCTTAGAACAGACCTTCTTACAGACACATTTAAGATAAAGAAGACGGGTAGAGGCCAATAGATAGGCTTTAAGGGCATACTGTTAAGCAGCTATAGCCTCCTGCTCCGCTTTCTGTGAACAACAAAGCTTATCTAAGGCGCTTAAGAGCTTACCGTTAAGCTTCACAGCGGTAGATTAAATATAAGACCCTATAACAAGTTACTTAGGGAACTTAAAGACTATTAAAAGTTATAGAACGCGTACACTTAGCGTTAGAGATAGAGCGAATATTATAGGACAATTAAACGTTTGCTTTAGTGCACTCTAAGTAAAATAAGGGTTATTAAGACAAGGGACTCGCTATCGCAATATATACTAACCCTGCTTTCGCATAACGAGAACACGGAGACAATATTATCTTATTAAGCGACAGTATGGCAGCCACGGTACGAGCACAACGTTGCGCTTATAAAGAAGAAGAAGCTTTAGGTATAATAAGTAAGGATATTAACTAGACTAATTAAACGGACATCACACCTCTAGTGGACGACTTGGAGATGTTAGGAATCTTTAAGGACGAAGATAAAGAGAAGGGAAATAGTATTACGGACGCTTTAAGTATGATATTACAACTACTTAGGGAAGAGTTGTAGGAAGCTAGTTAGTTAATATAGGTATAGTCTAGAATGGATCTAGTGGAACTATATAACAAGAAATAGTAAGTAAGTCACATAATATTATACGCAGTATACGAGGTATACGCAGTGTATGTCTATATATAATACGTATAACACGTACCTTATGTATAAGAGAGGATTTCTTAGGAGTATGGTTGTGTATTTAAAGGACCTTAGTCCCTACCGTAGATAGTTCTCTCCTTGTAGTAAATCTTAGAATACAATTGGAGTTAATCTATTAGGCAACTACTCCACCAGTTATTATTATGTTGTTGTTTTGTTCTTACCTATATACCCAGCCTAATAATAGAACCCACCGTAGTTCCTGCTATAAGGTTCCGTTACAAATAAGGTAGATTAGTAAAGGGCAAGGCTTAAGTAATACTTATATATTAGTAGTTAATGAACTAGTAGTAGTAGTAGTAGTGGTGGTGGTGGTGGTGGTAATAGTGGTAGTAGTAGTAGTAGTGATTATAGTAGTGGTGCTACTATTACTGCTTCACTTATTAGTGCTTAACACTTATATAAGGTAAGTAGTTAAGAGTATATTAGTAAGGCTAGAGGCTTAGGTAATACTTATATAAAGCTAGGATACTTATATTTTAATAGTAGCTAATAAGCTAGAACTAGTTATAGTAATAAATAGTAGCTGGGTTAAAAATAAAGGAAGAAGAGAGGTTAAATAAGGTAAAGTACTGTATAAAGAAGGAGCACATAATTATATATTCTATTCTCTTCTATATCTAGCTTAAAGTATTCTTTTTTTTCCTTTCTTATCTATATAATTAACTCTTTTCTATTAAAACTCTTCTATTACTATTTAATTCTGCTTTTAATTTTTTAAGTATTTAAGTATCTTAATATGAGGGCGCGAAGAGGCTTTGGGGAAGATTTAAAGGAACAATATAAATTCTATCTAAATCTATGGGTATATAGCTCTTGCTAGATATAAGACGTTATATAAAGAAGAGAAAGGAACATAGGAAATGTGTAACTAAATATTTGGGGTCTTGGCAGTAGATGCGTGGGCATAAGCCTATACGGATTTTAACAGGTTTTAACTAAATTCCATTACATTAGTAGAACTTAGTAGAATTTAGTTAAGTTAGTAGAATTTGGCAGAATTTAATTAACTTTAGCAGAATTTAGTAGAATTTAATTAAAGCATTAAAATTTATCTGTTAAGTGTTTCACTAAGACATTCCTACTATAACTGGGCTAGTCCCGTTACAGTACCCCCCCATTTAACTAAAGGTCTAAATAATTTAATTTTAGTTAAGACTTATAACTTATCGCGTTATAAGCGTTATAGTATATTTTAAGTTCTTTTTAATTTTAAGTTTCCTACTATTATATTTTATATATTTGTGTTAGGTGGCAATTATTTACCTTTATATTATGTCCATTTAGCCAAAGCAGGCCGTAAAGGATGGTCTTTATAGAATTCTTTTACTAGGAAAGGCGCGTTATCCTTAATTTAGTTATAGGTCTCCTAAGTTTATATTTTATATCCTTCCCACTTAATAAGAAGTTTAAATTGTTTAGATTATGTTTTCTATTGTATATTATTAATTAAGTTAATAAAGTAAGAACTGTTACTGTTGTTAATAATTATAGAAAGTAGCAGCGGCACTTTATAAGTTATAGGATTATCTTTTAAAGGTTGTAGTAAGCTTATATAAAACGTTAGGTATATTTTTATTTTAGTTAGCAGTTTAAGCTTATAGGTGTATAGGCTTAGTTTCTTCTTAATTTAGTATAGGCCTACAAATTTCTAATTAAGTTTCTTTAAAGGCTGTTAAGTCTTTAGGTTTTGTATACTTAGGTAAGCTATATTACCTTCTTTAAAGTTCTATATAGGAGCTTATCCTTTATTTGCATGCTATTCCTATAATATTTAAGCGTACATTAATTCGCTTTATAATAGTTCTGTTAACTACTTTATTTAATTAATAAAGTTATATATATTAATTAACTAGATCTATTTAATTATGGGTCCTATTATATTAATTTTAGGTTATAGTTTAAATCTAAGTTAAGGGTCTTATCTATAGGTTGCGTAAAATGGCGTTACGCCTATTAATACATTTATTATATTATTTGCAGTAAACTTAGCTAAAGGTAGCCATTTTTCCTAGTCGTCTTATAGGTAGGAGTAGTATATTTATAAGTATTGTTCTATAATTACGTTTGCAATTTTAGTTTAACTATCTATCTCTAGATAGAATGCGGTTAAGAGTTATATTTAAATACTTAATTGTTTATATAAAGCTTACTAAAAGTCTAAAATAAACTAGCTTTTATAGTTAGATATTATTAAGTTAGGAAGTCTATATAGCTTAAAGACGTACTTAATAAAATATTTAGCTACTAATATTGCATTAATTAAGTCCATAAGAATTATATATTATATTTTTATAAGGTAGTTAATAACTATTATAACATTTATAAATCTATTACTGTTAGGTAAGTTAACTATAAATTTAATTAAGATGTCGCGCCATCTTTATATTAGAATTGGTAGCAGTTAAAGTACTCCTTACTTCTTTATATAAGAGGTCTTTCCATACACACACATTCTATATGCTTAAATATATTTTCTAATATAGTCGTGCATTATAGGCTAGTAGTATACTTATTAAACAATTTTATAAGTCTTTATACAGCCAGGATGTCCTACTATAGGGGAGTTATATATAAATTTAAGTATCTTAAATTATAAAGGTTTGGAATTCGGAACTACTATCTTCTATTAATAGTATAATTAATTATTTTATATTTTATATTTAGCGAGTATAATATCCTTATACTATTGTTTTCCTATTTAAATTACTTTTATTATATTAATTATCTATATATTATTTTTATATTTATATTCTATTAGCTTATTAATTTCTATTAAGTTCCATATCTAGAAATATAAAATATAGTTTTTTAAAATGTTTAGGGGGTAATAAGATTTATAAATAATTTATAATTTGTTTATTTAAAGCATTTATAGGTAGGTCCTATAATTGTTATATTAATATATATATTATTCATTGCTTAACATCCGATTCGGATCCCTATTAGGCCCACGCGGACTACTCCTTATTTATATATAGGGAGAAAACTCTATTTGAGAAAACCCCGTAATCTATCTCCCCGCCTTTTGGGACTCGCCTACTTAGCGCCTACGAGTTACCGGTGGTACTCTTCTACCTTACTTTTTAACCTCCTTAGGAACCACTGCTGCCGTAACAAGCCTACGGACGCGCTAGTATTGTAAACTTTACTCTACTACTATAGAGTTATTAGGGGGCGCCTATAACTCGCCCCTTTACCCTCTATTACTATTTCCTTTACAACCCAGAACTGGTCTAGTATATTTTAGCTAATAAGCTACTAGGTAACCGCTTTAAGGCCTTTTTATATTAAGAGTAGTATAGTATAGTTCTTTGTGCTAGCTACTAAGAGTATTACTTCTCGGTTAGTGTGTAGGGGGCATAATAGTATTATGTGTTTTAGTGTCTGTCTTAGCTAGCTACATTCGCATATTGGGCTACCTACTAGAACACCTACCTAGTAGAGCCAATCTTTTAGTCCTATTATTCCTATTCTTAAAAATATTGCTATTATATTTTCTGCCTTTATTAGGCCTTTTTAGAGCCCTTAAGTGTTTACCCCCTATAGCGTTAACCATACTACGGCTTAGGTTCCTCTTGCCTAAGTTAGCCTCTATACCTTTAACTCCTATATACCTCTCTAGCATTAGTCCAACCAGTATTACATTATAGTGGATAGTTTCCTAGCATTCCTTTATACTCTACTTTAGCTCCTTTCTTTCTCTTACTGTTATCTTTACTAGCCTCTTACACGTCTCCCTTTCTCCTCTATATAGGCCTAGGCCCTAAAGCAGTACTATTCTTCTTCTACTTTCTTCGCCTATTTTTTTAATATATCTTCCCTACTTTAGGGTTATTAGTTTATTCTCCTATGGGGCATCCTTAGGTCCCTTTATAGTTTATTTAGGCGTGTCTTAATATACTTTATAACATTAAAGTTACGTTTATTTTACGCCCTTTATATTATAGCGGCTTTAATATATAGTTATAGGGGGGGGGATATTGGCTTCCTTCTCTAGCAGTGCTGTGGCCGTTCGCTTATACCCGCCTGTTATACTCTAGAGGTAGGCTGTTTGGACCTTTTAGAGTAGTTTAAGGAGCGATTTAGGGGGGCCTTTCTTAGTTTCTCTAATGGCCCAAACACTAGATCTATATGTTATGGTTAGCCGGATAACTACTGTATATAATAGGCGTAACCTCTGGAAGCATAGGCCCTATATAAAATTAACAATCCTAGATAATGTAATGTACTATGCTTGGCCCTTATAGGCCGCTTGCGCTGTATATATACTCTACTAGAGCTTACTGTCTACCTATACTCCTAATACCCTTAGGCCCTAAACTGGTTAACCCCTAAAGCCTTAAATATAGATTATATGCTAGAGATCTGCAGATTGGTTACGTTTTCTTATAAAGTAGATTAGCTAGTATTTCTCTGGTAAGAATTAGACTCTATATTGTCTTACCTATTCTATATAGGTGTTATAGGCTTTCTTTAGTGTTCTACAATTCTCTGCGGCTATTAGCCCGTATGTAATTAGGTTTATGTCATCAATAAAGCCTATCTCCTAGGTTACCCCTTCCTTAAAGGAGTTAAGCAGGTTACTTATAAAGAAGAGGAAGAGTATAGGCGAGAGGGGTAATCCTTATAGTATTCCTGTTGTGACTACAATAGGGGGGCTTTAGTATCCGCTAAAGACTAGTAATATTTCTTTCTGGCCTATAAACCCTTAAATAAATTATATAATCTATTCTAGAAAGCCCTTTGCCCTAAAGATATATAGGAGACGCTTATAGGGCACGTTGTTGTAGGCGCCACTAATATCTAGGCTAAGTATTAATACTATAAAGTCCCTTCGCATCGCCTATGTAGATTTAATGGTGGCAGTAAGTAGCGTAAGTGCTAATAGTGTTAAGCGGTTCTTTCTTGCCCCTATTTAGCTTTATAGTAGTAGGGCGTGTTCCTTAGCTATATCTACTATATAGTCCGCTATTACCCTTTCTAAGATCTTACTAAGGGTGTTTTTTAAGGCAATAGGGCGGTAGCTTCCTAGGACTAAGTAATTTACTTTACCTTCTTTTCGCAGGATAACCGTCGTTATAGATCTTCTAAATTATAGGTAGTAGCCTATAGTAAAGTATACTCTAGCTATATCTATAAGCTAGGGTGCTATAAGTGGTCCACAGGTCTTTAAGGCCTTATTTAGAATCCCATCTAGTCCTAGTGCTATATTATTTAAAAGGCGGCTAATAGTTCTAGCCATTTCCTTTGTTGTTATATTACTATTAACCCATAGGCGAGTCACCGGTGTTTTACCCATGATATTACTAAGGTCTGCTAGAGCTAGTTAGGGGAAGAACCTTTTTATAAGGATCTTTACCTTCTTATTATTATCGTTAGTGGCCTGTAATTCCCCTGCTCTTTATAGGGGTAGTAGGTGTGGGTCTTCTACTGGGCGCCCTGCCTTTTTTTTTGCCCATTTCGCCATAGCCCAAAGGCCTTTGTTATGGGGGAGGCTTAGGTTAGAAGTATGCTCGTTTATAAACCGTCTCCAGTTATTCCTTGCTTCTTTTTTTAGGGTATTCTTTAACTGGTTTCTTGTGTCTTTGTATCGTCTCTCGTCTTCAGGGTCGTGGCTGCTTGTGTATTTCCTTCTTGCTCGTCGTTGGCTGGCGACGAGAACCGCGCATTGTGCGGACCATGCGTGTCGCGCGTAGGGGCCCGGTCGTGAGCAGGTAGTTATATAGTAGAGTTTAACGTGCCTGCTTATCCAAGCCTCCACCCTAGTTTTCTAGTGTCGTCCCACCTTTGGGCGTATAGACCTTCTACGGTTGAGGCCCGGCCAAAAGCCTCCCCCGCCTAGGTAACTCCTGTTTGCTCCTTAAGCGTACC
>Ga0307507_10000255_pt1 | contig 103671 bp, 20 predicted proteins | sample 7_EM_MG_FD_207223 | JGI IMG/M metagenome (GOLD analysis project Ga0307507, IMG submission 207223) | Populus trichocarpa ectomycorrhiza microbial communities from riparian zone in the Pacific Northwest, United States - 7_EM | ecosystem: Host-associated > Plants > Roots > Unclassified | place... | reverse complement strand
GAGTATATATAAAAGTCCAAATTTAAATTATTAAAATTTATTATTAAGTGGTTGTTAAGATATTAAAGTGTGATTTTTCCATTTTTTGGTGTGTTTTTGAAGTGATCAGCTTACCCGTTTGACCAGCCCACCCGTGAAATACGTTAATAATAATTAATTAAAAAGCTTATTAATAAAATGGGCCTTTTAGGAGCAATTAATATATAAAATATTAAGAAATATATATATATATTTAGTATCCTATAAAGACATGGAAGCAAAGAAGTGTTCTTAAGCGTCTATATAGAAAATTTATATATAAATACTAGAGATTGGGCTTTATTATAATACTAGTAGATTATAGCAGAATTTAATAGAACTTAATAGATAGCTATAGTTATATAACTAAAGGACCGTATAAAAACCCCACTTTAAACGGCGCTGCCCTTTTTCTCCTTTCCTTTCTCTAGCTTTAGATCTCCGTTAATAGGTATAAAGGCGTAAAAAGGCTTTGGGGTAGATTCAAAAGAATAGTATAAATTTTACCTAAATCTAGGAATATAGCTCTTACTAAAAATCAGACCTTACGTAAAAAACAGAAAGGAATAACGCGAGGATCTTATAATTAAATAATTAAGGATCTTAGTGGTAGATATGTAGATATATATATATATATATAGCATTTAACAGCCTTCGGTAGATTCGATTAATTAGTAAAACTTAGTAAAATTTTGTTTAAGCGTTAGTTTCTATCTATGTTATATTTTACTAAGATATTTATTAGCAGTTTAGTAGAATTTAATTAAAGCTTTAGTTTTTATCTATTAAGTATTTTATTACAATATTCTTACTATAACTAGGCTAATTCTCTTATAGTACTCCCCTCCCCCCTTTTAGCTAGAGGTTTAAATAATTTAATAATTTAAGGTTTTTTTATAAGGGGACTTTACAGATAGGAGGCTGTAAAGGGGGAAATAAAATAGATTATAGAGGAGATAAATCCTTAAAAAGGTATGGCCTCTAGGATTACGGAGACTATATACTATAGGTATATGCCTTTAGTATATAACTAATAACTATTTAAAGGGTATCTGGGTATTATTATAAGGGCATCTTAAGGTAACCACAATAATATCCCCCCCCTTTTTATAATAGGCCCCTAATCGCCATTACCTTATAATAAAGGGAGATTATAAAGGCTCGTCCCGGAAGGGGTTTAGAGAGATATTAATATACTATTATATATAATCTATCTATCTAGCCCCTACTTTAAACTCCTAAAAAAAACATTAATAAGGAAAAAATATAACTAGAAAAAAGACGTAAGAATTGCTAGGAAACCTATTAGAAGCCTATTAGAAACCTAGTAGTAACTACCTAGGCTAACCTAAGGATTTTTATACAACTTCTTATCTAAGCCTTTATGCCAGTCTGTAATTAATTATAAGGGAAGCTCTTGCTGTACCTAGCCCCAAAAGACTAAAACCAATTAAAAGAACCCTGCAAAACTTTTAGAGAGTCCCCCTAAGATATATATATTGTAGGGGAGGCACACGTCAAATAATAGTGGTTTGCACTTATACGCGACCGCCAGAACTATGCCTAGTAATAGTCCTCTATAATAAATATAGGTAAATACCACACTATAAAGCGGAAATACCTCTATTAAAAAGGTATCTAATAAAATATAAAGCCTATTGGACGTGTCTAGTATCTATAATTATAGGGGAGTAACTGTTAGCTATAATAAACTAATAGGGCTAGCAAAATAGCTCCGCTAGTTTAGTAAACCTTAGGCACCCCTCTAGTAAACCCTTAATTAAATTCTCTAATAGCTAAGCAAAATTAAAAATAAATAAAATCCCCCCTTACTGGTAAACTGAACCTAGGCTGCTATAGCTGCGCTTCTATAGCATAGGGAACCTATCTCCCTTAAGATAATAACTGGGTATATAATTATAATATAACTAAATATAAAAAAAGTAGGGGGGCTTAAGGGATAATTAGAAACAGAAGTCCTTGTAGAGATTTGCAAAGAGGTCTATAATGCTATTATAGTTTAATACCTTAGAAGTGGAGATATTAAAGTTACCCTAAAGGACTAATAGGTAAAGGAATAAGCTATAAGGGTAGGGGATAGGCTAGGAGAATGTATTAGCATAAAAGTGCTCTATAAAGATTACCTAGTTAAAGTCCTAGCGGTTTTTATAAGCCTTAAGGTAGAAAAGGGACGCTAGGTAGATAATATAGTAACTATATAAGAGATAGTAAAACAAATAGAACGCCTTATATTAGGTCTTAAGATTACCTAAATCTAATAGCTTTAATAGGAAAATATAAACTAGGTATATAATAAAAACAATAAGAGGATATAAGGGTTGCTAGAGACTTGTTAGGGAGACGCTAGATAAATATATAGCTCCCTTATTATTAGTATATATATACTAGAAATGCAAAAACTTCTTATCTAAAAAGGAATAATTATAAATAGCCTTATATATATTATAAGGCTCTATAACTATAGACTATACCTAGAATAATACTATCGCTATATATAATAGGGATATACCTAATCTATATACATAGTATAGGTATGCTACGGCCACTATACAGGCCCCTATAATATAAGATACTGCTTAAATTAAGACTAAATAAAATATATAAACTGCTACTAAAGTATATATAAGGCGTGGGAAAGAGAAGACTATATTAAATATAGGAGATAGAAGGTAAGGGCTTAATAGCTATAGGAATAACTATATGCTAGGTTATATAAATAGAAATAATAGGTAATAAGCTAAGGGGATATAGATGCCTTTCTAGCGTTTCCTACCTTTAATACTAGGGGGCTAGGCTAGCCATTCTAAGCCTTAACGGGCTAGAAGTAATGCCGCGCGATATTACTAGACTAAATAAAGATATAAGGGTTATAGAAGATATAAGGGAGAGGACGTCCTATAGAAAGACCCTTATAAATAGCTATAGTAAGCTTAAAACCAGGACAATTAAGAATTAGACTTAACGTGGCAAATATAATATTTATAGCTAACCTATAAAGGGTATATAGCCAACTAATAGGATTAGGGGAAGAACTAAAGATAATAATAGAATTAGATATAAAAGCGCTAGTAGGAACATAAAGTATAGAAATAGAAAGCTCTATATAAAATAAGTAGTAATTAGGGTACAGATATAAGAGATAGAAGTTCTAAAAATCCTAGAGAAAGTGGAAATAGAAAAAGTAAAGAACGAAGGAGACGAAGGACCCTCGCTAGGGGTCCGCCACCTATCTATTATATAGTATAACTACGGCAATATAAACTACTGTTTTATAAGGCCCCTACTAGATAGTTTAGACTTAAAGAAATACTATATCCTTGCTATATAAGAGCCATATTATAATACCTATATATAATTAATATACTGCCCCTAAGGATTTTAGCTCCTATATAAACTAAAAGCAGCTATATATATATGCTTTATAATTAGCAAGGCTATTAGCCTATCCTTATAGTTATAGCAGGCAGTTAACTTAGATATTATAGTTATAACAATCTAGACATATAGAGGACCTATATAAATTATTAATATATATAACTCTAGGCTTAAAAGGGTCTTATAAACAGAGAACATTATATTAATAATAAGCTTACTAAAAACTAAAGGTATAAAGTTTATCCTACTAGGAGATATAAACCTCTACTACCTATAGTAGGGGGGTATTTATTTTGCTGCTAAATAATAAGCAGAGTGCCTACTAAGAGCTATAGATATTTAGGGCCTTAAGCTAGCTACCCCCCTAGAAGCAATTATATGGCAATAAGGCACTGCTAAAAGTATAATTAACCTTATATTTATGGATAAAGGCCTATACCAGAGACTTAAAAGATGTAACCCTAAAGAAGAATAGGCACTTACTTTAGACTATATCTCTATCTAGATATAGCTAGACCTAGATATTAAGGCGTAACTAAAAAGCAAAAGATATATAATAAGGAAGCTTAAAATAGATAGTTTTCTTAATATAGTTAAACAATAACTTTAAGACCTAGAAAAAATCCATCTAATACTAAATAAGTAAGGCTTATTAGCCACCCCTAAGGAAATTAACTAAGGACTAGAAAGGATCTAAGTAGTAATTAAAAATAGGCTAGAAAAGCACTGCCTGGTTTTAAAACTAGGCCCCTATATATAATATATATAGTCCGCATAATACGCGGTTTTTATTACTAGCTAATAATAAGCAAGAAGGAAATATATAAGCAGCCATAACCCTAAAGATAAGAGATAATATAAAGATATAAGAAACTAATTAAAGAATACCCTAAAAAAAGAAGTAAGGAATAACTGGAGACGGTTTATAAATAAGTATACTTTTAACCCAAGCCTCCCCTATAATAAGGGCCTTTAGGCTATAGCAAAATAGGTAAAGAAAAAGGTAGGGCGCCTAGTAGAAGATCTATACCTACTACCCCTATAAAAAGTAGGGGAATTATAGGCCACTAATAATAATAATAAGAAGGCAAAGATTCTTATAGAAAGGTTCTTCCCCTAACTAGCTCTAGCAGACCTTAGTAATATTATAAGTAAAACACTAGTAACTTGCCTATAGGTTAACAGCAACATAATAATAGAGGAAATGGCTAGAACTATTAGCTGTCTTTTAAATAATATAGTACTAGGACTAGATAGGATTCTAAATAAGGCCTTAAAGATCTATAGTTTACTTATAGCACTATAGCTTACAGATATAGCTAGAGCATACTTTGCTATAGGCTACTACCTATAACTTGGAAGATCTATAATAATGATTATTTTATAAAAAGAAGGTAAAGCAAATTACTTAATCCTAGCAAGCTACCGCCCTATTACCTTAGAAAATACCCTTAGTAAAATCTTAGAGGGGGTAATAGCAAACTATATAGCAGATATAGCTAAGGAACACGCCCTACTATTATAAAGCCAAATAGAGGCAAGAAAGAACCGCTTAATACTATTAGTACTTACATTACTTACTACTACCATTAAATCTGCATAGGCGATGCGAAGGGACTTTATAGTATTAATGCTTAGCCTAGATATTAGTGATGCCTATAATAATATACCCTATAGGCGCCTCCTATATATCCTTAGGGCAAAGGGGTTCCTAAAATGGATTATATAATTTATTTAAGGGTTTATAAGCTGGAAAGAAATATTATTAGTCTTTAGCGGATACCAGAGCCCCCCTATTATAGTTATAATAGGAATACTATAAGGATTACCCCTCTCGCCTATACTCTTCCTCTTCTTTATAAGCAGCCTACTTAATTTCTTTAAAGAAGGGGCGACCTAGGGAATAGGCTTTGTTAATAACATAAACCTAATTACATATAGGCTAATAGCTGCAGAGAATTATAGAATACTAGAGAAAGCCTATCCCTTAGCACGATAAAATTTGCCCTACGGTTATCGATAAGGGCTAGCTAATAGAATTAATAGGATTAAGGCTTCGTGATCATACGCGTGCTTTTAATTCTAGTATTCGCGCACAGACCACATTCTTATAGGGTCCTATCGTGCTAAGGGATAATACTTATATAGAATGGGCAAGATAATATAGAGTCTAATTCTTACTAGAGAAATACTAGCTAATCTATTTTATAAGAAAATGCAACTAATCTATAAATCTTTAGCATATAATTTATATCTAAGGCTTTAGGGGTTAATTAGTTTAAGGTCTAAGGGTATTAGGAGTATAGGTAAACAGTAAGCTTTACTAGAGCGCATATACATTACAAGCGGCCTATAAGGGCCAAGTATAGTATATTATAATGTCTAGGATTGTTAATTTTATATAGGATCCATACTTCTAGAGGTTACGCTTACTATATATAGCAGTTGTCTAGCTAACTATAACGTATAATTTAGTATTTGGGCTATAGGAGAAACTAAAAAAGGCCTAAGTAGCTAACCTCTAAAGTATAATAGGTGGGTATAAGTAAACGGCTACAGCACTGCTTAAGAAGGAAGCTAATATCCCCCCCCTATAATTATATATTAAAGCTACTATAATATAAAGGGTGTAAAAGGAGCGTAACTCTAATATTATAAAGTATATTAAGACATGCCTAAACAAACTATAGAGGGACCCTAGGGTGCCCTATAGGAGAGCAAATCAATAACCCTAAAACAGGGGAAATATGTTAGAGAAATAGGTAGAGAAAGCAGAAGAAGAATGGTACTATGCTAAGGCCTAGGTCTATATAGAGGAGGAAGGGAGACGCGTAAGAGACCAGTAAAGGTAATAATAAGAGAGAGAAAAGAGCTAAAGTAGAGTATAAAAGAGTACTAGGAAACCTTCTACTATAATATAATACTGTTTAAACTAACACTAAAGAGGTATATAGGAGTTAAAGGTACAGAGGCTAACTTAGGCAAGAGGAACCTAAGCTATAGTATGGTTAATACTATAGGGGGTAAACACCTAAGGGCTCTAAGAAGGCTTAATAAAGACAGAAAATATAATAGTAATTCTTTTAAGAATAGGAATAATAGGACTAAAAGATTGGCTCTACTAGGTGAGTATCCTAGTAGGTAGCCTAAGATATAAATATAGCTAGCTAAGATAGACACTAAAATATATAATGCTATTACGCCCTTTACGCACTAACTAAGAAGTAATACTCTTAGTGGCTAGCATAGAGAACTATAATACACTGCTCTTAATATAAAAAGGTCTTAAGGCGGTCACCTAGTGGCTTATTAGCTAAAATATACTAGACCAGTTCTAGGTTGCAAGGGAAATGGTAATAGAAGGCAAAGGGGCGAGTAATAGGCGCCCCCTAATAACTCTATAGTAGTAAAGTAAAGTTTACAATACTAGTGTATCCATAGGCTTATTACGGCAGTAGTAGTTCCTAAGGAGGTTAAAAAGTAAGGTAGTAGAGCACTATAGGTAACTTATAGGTGTTAAGTAGGCGAGTCCTAAAAGGCAGGGAAATGGATTATAGGGTTTTCTTAAATGGAGTTTTCTCCCTATATGTAAATAAGGAGTAGTCCGCGTAGGCCCAATAGGGATCCAAATTGGACATTAAGTAATAAATAAATATTATTAATTAATTATAAGTATTATAGATAATTTAGTGCTCCTAATGTAGTTCTGTAAAACCTTTTAGTATAGGGTTTTAATATATAAAGCCTTAGCTTATCGCCGTCTTTTAACTACTAAAATATTAATTTATAATCTTTTTTAATAATCTCCTGCGTTACTAACGCCTTACTTCTATATTTACCCTTAGGCTATTATATATTGTTAGGTAATTAATTAGTTAATTAAAGAGACTTATCTCTTAAGATTTAATGCGTATACTTCCAAATATTATAGTCCTATGCTATATTTTAGCATAGCTCTACTACCTAGTAAATAGAAGAGACACTTTATAATAGCATTTTATAGCTATTATATAATTATTAGAAACGTTTATAACGTTATTCTTTAATACTATAGTATAATTTAGGTATAATTTAACCTATATACGTCTATAATTAACGTCTTAATTGCCTTCCCTGGCCACGTAATTCGTTTTTATAAGAAAGTAATAGCTAAATAGCTTATATGCGTATTTCCTTTCTTCTAAATTGCGCTATTATAATATAGTTATATTAGTAAGGTCATAACTATATACCGGAAGGGTATTAAAAGGTAAAGTATAAGGACACCTTACTTATCAAGCTTAATCCTTTTCCTTAACACCTTACTTTCTTATTATTAACCTTTGTCTAATTCTAGACCTTTATTTAATATATTATAAAGATTTTCTTCTTTTTTATTATTATTTTAATATACCTCTTTGTTCTTTTACTAACTGCTCTTTTAAGCCAATTTCTTAGCGTATTTTAGTCCTATCGCTATATATAAAACCTTAACCTCCGCTAACCCACAACTAGTACTAGTCCTACCTAAATAATTTTATTTATACGTCCTTAAAAGATCACAAGTCTAATAAGAAGATTTTCGATACTTATAATAACACTTACTATATAAGGTCTACTACCTTTAGTCCTTATAATTAATATATATGTACTAAGAGCAACAGTTGCGTTAAGGTAAGCTTTTCTATCCTTAATAGATTTCTATTACTAACTTTAAGCTTTAATAGCCTAGGCCTAAGTGGCGACGTTTCTTTAATGTCTTTAACTACTATATTGCCTACACTCTCTCTTATTCTAGCGCCAATACTAAACGTTTAGGTTAAATTTAAGACTATACTATAGCTATCTATACCGCCCACAATCCCTAGTAAGCTAGCTAGTAACGCCTAATATAGGAGTAAGGTTAGTATACTAAGGATAGGGTAAAAGATAAGTGTAATAAGAAGAAGGTCGCCGTTTACTATAAAAAGGAGTTTGTATATATACGTTAAGTTTCTAAAGAGCATAATATAATGCGCTATTAGGTAGGTTACCCTTTAGGTACCTAGCAGATAGGTAACTAATAGTTATTATAATAAGGCTTTAGTGGTTCTAGTCTATACTAGCTAGCTAATATTTCCGTTTATTTTAGGCTTAAGCGTATCTTTATTAACCATAAGCTTATGCCTTAAGAACTTCGTTAGTACTAGTTTAGACCTAATATTAGTGTTAAGCGTTTAAGAGTCTCTGCTCCTTCTACACCTTATTATCTTACCCCTATTTTTATACCTACTCGCACTTCTATAAAGGGATCTTATTCCTATTAGCCGTTACTTAATAGGCTGATAGATACTAATCCTACTCCTAAGGATAAGGCATAGTGGCTTTTAATTAGGCATTTGGGATTATTCTTATATATAGTAGCAATTAAAGATCTTAATTAGTGCTCGGGAAAGCCTTATAAGGTATTTAAGAAGGTATAAAAACACTATTCCTAATATAGACTAATAAATAGGAATGCAATTCTAGTAAAATACCTTATTAATTCTATACTATATACGTAAAAAGGCTAAGGACCTATTCTACCTTAGGCCGTAGCCCTAATCCTTACAGTTTCCAGAGCCTATCTATTATCGGCAAAATATGGTACCCTACCAATAGCCTTAATGGTTAGTGGTTGACGCAATTGGCGCGCAGTTAAGGGCATTTGGCAACTCGACCGACTAGCCTATATTGTGTTTTTTTGACATATAGCCTGCGCATAGCCTGCGCGCAGCCTATACGCAACCTATACGCAACCTACACGCAACCTATAACCATAATTGTATTTAGAGCTATTTACCTCTTTTATATTAATAGTATATTTTAGATAATAAACAAAGGCTACTTTAAAGCTATTTATAAGGCTAGCAAGGCAAATTATATACACTTCTTTATATAATCTATTATATTATTTTAGATAATTTAATATAATATCCTAACTGTTTTATAATATATTTTAAAAGTATAAAACCTTTCCTGCTCTCCCTATAACAATAATATACTATAAGTATTTAGCTTTACTAGTATAGCACATATATATAGCTAAAAAGTAATTACTAAGAGTAGTAGATATAGGCCGATAGAAAGGTAGATTAAGAGCTAGTATATATAATAAAGAAGCCGCAGTTATCCTATAGGAGAGTATAGAAAGTCCTACACCTAATCTCCTACTAAAAACTCTACTGGCTCCTCTATACTAAAGTCCAGAGTATATATTATAAACTTTATATACTGCCCCTTATTCTTAATTAAATTTAATATTGCTTTCCCATTACTATACTAGCTATAACTATCCTCTATAAGGCTATAGTACTGCTTAAATTATATAAATAACTTATTAAATTTAAACCTTTTTGGCCTAGGCTTACTAGTTTCTATATTTAGAACAAAGTGGTATACTAGGGCAGAGGATATATATTTTACTAAATCTAATAAACTTAGCTAGTTCTAAAAGTTAAATTAGCAAATATTATAGTGTGGGAGGGTACGGGCTCTCGTAGATAGGAAGTCACGGTGCCTTTAGTGAGAAGCCGTCAATAAGCACGCAGTCTGTAGAGAGAGAAGAAAGGAGTGTATTTAAAGAAAGAAACTATTTGTCTGTCGGCCATGTCTGAGTTGTTGAAGACTCTAAGGGCTCTAGACCAATCTATATAAAATATATAGAAGGCCTAGGCTCTCCTGAAGCTACGCCTAATCTAGATGTTGAATCTAGGGGGCTAAATTATACTACCATATACCTCCTTTACCCAAGTTGTTGTCCCCTAACGACTTCCGAAACTCTAAAACTCCTTATCTTTAAAATGAAGGCGCGGTAGGTAATCGCATGCGTTCCTTACCTTTACTATAAACCCGAGATAGTAAATAAGGAGACTCCGTTCTGGTTAAATAAGACCGTTCTTGTCCGCCTGGCTAAGTAGTACAAGATGTATTAGACTGGCGGCTCTTGGATAATATAGCTCTTTTACATCCTTCCACTTACTCAGTTCTGTCCTATAATTCTTTAGGCAGCTCTGTATGACTCTATCCTTCTGTAACAATTAGGGGTACTCTACTTGGATTTACTGTAATAGTTAAAGGCTCAATTCCATTGTTAACGCAGTAGAAGTATAAGCGGCTATTAAAGCGCTCCACTTTAGTTATATGTATAAGCTGAAACGCATCCTTATAGTTCTCAACGGCCTTTAGATAATAGGAATGTATCTATTTTATAACTTTGTTTCTGTTACTAGTAAGAAGAAGATTATGATTTTAGATTACTGCTAGAGAATCCTATTGTTGTTTACTAAGAAGGGCGTTGGATAGAGCGTTGGCAGCTATGAGCTTAACTGCTGCAGGGAAGTAATATGGAATTGTGCCGTAGAGATTGGCATGTCCAGACGGCGTATGGGGCGGCGCTTTTAAGTCTTGGTGTGTATCTACCAACTCTATCTAAGTACCTCCTTTAGTGACCTTAAGGTTATTATAATTGTCCTAAATACCAATAAATTATGGTAGTATTGTTTACTAGGTCCTAGTCAAAGGTCCTTTTACTCTATAAGGAAGGTAAGGTATGGTTATGCGCATATCTCCCTTTTTATATAGCTAAGCTACCTAGTCGGTTGTATATTTCTCTACGTCCTTAGCGGTCCAGTTATGGTCTGAGATTTTATATATAAATCCGTCGCCTTTAGCTAACCCTCGCGCTTTAAGATCTGCCTACTATAATTCTAAGTAATAATACATGCCGGGAAGGATGATTATGCAGTTGTCCTTAGTCTTATTATCTAGAGAAATGCACCCTTGGATTATATTAGCACTGTGTCTACTTTTAAGGAGTGAGGGAATATTGATATTAATATAGCGGAAAGCTATAGAGTCTCCTTTAACCGCGAATTTCGCATAATAAGGGTAGAAAATGAGTTACCACTAGCTATTAGGCCTAAGAGCGCAATAGAGGTGATAATACTGAGGGTCTTGTCTTATTAGCTATTGGCAGAGACTGTGGACCATTATTTTTAACTAGCCGTAATTTGGTCGCCTATTAATTAGACGCTAATAATAGTAGTATATATACATTTCCTTATTAATTATTGCTGAGATGCTAGAATCCTACTACTACCTAAATATACTTGAAACCACGGATCCTTCTTGCTGCTATATATCTTAGTTGTTTGGTAACAGCATCTAATTAAGTAAAGCCTCCCTATTATAGGAAAACCTTAGTGCCGAGTTATAAATGAACTTGTACGGTCCTAAGGAGTTAGACGGAACTAGAGGCCTATAAGCTTTTTAAAACTAGGAGTATGTAGTAGGGTCTATCTTTATGGTGCCTAAGTAATTGCGAGCGTGATATATTAAACGGAGTCTATAATATAGCGTGGTATAGTTTAGACCCTTTATTGCTAAACCTATACGCCTTTTTATGGCTTGTGTGTGCATCTAGTAGACCTTATATATTTCTAGGTTTAAACCAGCCGCCCTATACTAACTGCGTAAGAGCTTTATAACCTTAGTTAGTTTGATTTTAGTAGTTTGGTTTAGGGACGTCTTAAGATAAGCTAGCATATTGTCCTTGCAGTTACATCCTTATTTTGTATAGAGTATCGCTATAGCGTCTGCGGCCTTCTTAATGTATTCTTTATTATCTCCTGGCTTAATAACGTTTTTATTAAATAGTGATTCCATTTCTAGCCCTTCTACTTCTGGATAAGTAACTGTAAGCCCTCTCCTTGGATTCCTCCTTAAAGAGGATACTGGTAGCTATAGGGGTGAGCTAACAGGCGTTCTAGCTATAAGAATGCTTTTATTTATAGATAATAAAGACAAGTCTACTAATATAGGCGATCCTTGCTAGGACGGGCTTAGTATAATACTAACACCTCCTCCTTAAATAGGTGTTAATGGCTGAAAAGCTAAGGGATTTATTATATTGGAAGTATATTGTAAATGCGCTTGTAGTGTAAGAGCTAAGCTCTCTCCCACTTATTTAATTTTAATATTGGTGACCTCTGGTTCTATAGTAGTTAGTCTTTTACTTCTTAGCGGTAGGTCCTTATTTAGAATAAGAAAGCTAGTTAAGTGTCTCCTTAAACTATGCTTATTTACTACCTAATCTGATATTGCTTTTCCTAACATTTTAGGCATAAGCGCGAAGTTAGTTGGCTATAGTTAAGTAGTGTTCTTAATGCCGTGTTCTAGATAATCGAGCCTCTTAACTAGGGCTTTATTAACTCGCGCTATTACTTTATAAAGTGGGTGGATGGTAAGCTTTTAGGCGGTAGAAAGGAAGTAGTAGGAGACTATATATTTTAGCGGTCTGTTAAGAACATCCTATTCCTAGGCTTTTTGAATGGTTTCTCTGGCTTTATTACACTAATTCCTTTAATCTTTTGCTATCTTATTAATGTTAGAGATGTCCTTAAAGATTATTAAGAACGTGTTCTTTCCTAGAGATGCTTGTAACCCGTTATTATGATTAATGAAATTAATTACTATACTAGTAGCATCTGTGTAGTTCTCTCTCTTGAGCAGAATCTTGTTATAGATTTAGATGAGTACTATATAATACTAATTAACTATAAAGCCTCTGACTTCTATAAGGACATTATTGATCTGTCGCTTAGCTCCTTTATATAGTACTAGTAGTCTGCTAGATGAAGATATAATAAGTGTGCTATTGTTAATTCTACTTAGTTTGTGCTTTGGCTGATTATAGTTATCTTTAAGGTTTATTAAGGGCGAAAAGGTAAAGTTCTTAATAGGGTTTCCTAATATGAATGGTCCACCGAATTTGGTGGCAGTGTGGAGTTCTGCTGGTGCTAATTGTTGAATAGACCAATTATGATTTTCTATCCCTGGGATGGAAAATTGCTATTAGTTTAGTAAAGGCGGTGAGCGGAACTAATATCTTTGTAGTGAACAATACTAGATAGTTATATACAAATATTCTTTTGTCCTTACCTTACTGTTAATACGCATTAGATTCCTATGACTAAAAAAAGTAAATAAGAAAGCGTAATAGAAAGAGCTTTAGGAAATATAGTAAATAAATAGATAAATTATACGGCTATTATCTACATCCCCTCCCCTACCTTAGAACTTGACTGTCCCTTAGTTAAATATTTTGTACTTAGTTCTGTTAAATAATCTTTCTAAAACGCGCACTTCTTAAAATATGCAGCGTTGTAATACTGGTGGATTTTGTATAACATCCTCCTTAGGCTCTGGCTCTGCTATTATTTCTTATAGTATAGTTCCGCCTGACTGGTTAAGCCGGTCCTTCTAATGGACCTTGGATATCTATTGTTAATAAAACCTCTTTAATCTATTCCCTAGAGTTTAATCGCGAAACGGCGTGCCATTAAGATCCTTAATTAAGTACTATCCTTTGTAAGGGTAACTCTTATGTATGTGAAATAGGCCTAGCTATTTTAGATCCAACTTATAACTACTAAAATAGTCTTACTTAAGCTGTATATTATAGAGTATAACTATATCTCTAACCTTAAATCCGTCCTAGTGAATGCGGTGGGTGTTATTAAAATACTCTTTATTTATAACTCTTAGTCGTTTTATATGCGTGATAGCTTCTTGTATATCTATGTCTCTTTGGTTAAACTACTTTGCGCGAAGTGCTAGTAGCTTTATAGTGGTCCGGACTGTTTCCCAAGGCAGCGTCTACTAGGTAGGTATGCAGAGTTTAACGGAAAGGACGTGCTTATATCTGTATATAACCCTTGCTAGTGTCATTCCCGTAGACCTCTTAATAGTCGTTCTATCTGCCTATAAGACTGTATAAAGATTGTCTAGCTATAAGCCTTCTATCTTTGCTAAAGCGTCTACTATAGGCTTGTGACCTTGCTTTATAAAGCCTTGTAACTGTGGGTGATATGCGGAAGCTATAACCCTTTTAATGTTATAGAGCTCCGCGAGCGTAGTGGTAATGTTAGTATTCTCTCCTCTACTATCTATAGAGAGCTGTCTGAACACTTCCTATTAGCAGATGACGTCTTTATAGAGAAACTTTGCTATACTTTTCGCATCCTTATTCTGAAGGGCCTAGGCTTTCACCCATCTAGATACGTACTCTTAAGCAATGGCCAGGTATTGGAACCCAAGACGGTTTGGCGGTATAAATATAATATCCACCGTTACTTATTGCTACAAGGTGGACTCCTATATAGGGTATATTACTTCTTCTTCCTATCCCGGCTGTCACTATTAGCACTATAAGCATGACTTAATATGCTATAATATTTGATCCTATAGCCCTAGCTACTAGTATTGATTTAAGACCTTCTGATACATTCCCTCCCGTCTATAATGTCTACTTTGATTATAAAGGCTTTTAATAATCTCTTGTTAAGTAGTCTTGTTATTAACTACCCTTTACATTGGTACATTCTTAGACTGTTAGTAGAAGAGCTATTAGTTACGCACTAGGAACCTTAGCGTATACTGTTTAAACTTTTTAAATTCTTTAGTATTTATCTCCTTTAGATACCGTAAGGTTACTAGCTATTTCGCAATCCTCTGAGATTCCTTTAAATATAAGTCTTTTAATGGTAGACCCGCTTCCATTTTAAGAGGGCTAGCTGTGTATTCTAAGGCACTTAGCTTATAGTTAATAAACTCTTTAATATCCTCAGTTGGCTTATTAGGTTGTTTGCCATTAGGTAGCTATTGCGAAAGTCTATTAGCTAGGCTATTCTTCTTCCCTGGTATATGTCTAATATTAAAGTCCTATAGCTGGATCTAAGCTAGCCATCTTGTTATTAAGGCTCTGGGTAAATTAGTAGCAGTATAATTTAGCTACGCAACTAAGGTGTTTGTGTCCGTCTCCACTGTAAATCAAACGCCGTATAGATATATGCGACACTTCTTTAGCGCATGCAGCAACGCCTAACACTTAAGCTTTCCTAAGTTATATTTTTATTTCGCTTGAGACTAGATGCCGCTCTTATATTAATATAGGTAACGACGACCTTATATATCTAGTTATATAAGACCATATCCCTATCTATTCTTATATCTGTTAATAGCAAGAATGATTAGCCTAGCCCCCTTACTATAATCTAGCTGAACTAATGCGGGCGTGGTGGTGAGTGCATGCTTTAAAATCTTTATAGTGGCAATCTACTCTATGCCCTATATGAAAGGAACATCTATTTGTAGCAGTTGGAAGATTGGCTTTGCCTTAATTGTAAAGTCCTCTACCTATATTTGGTAATATACGCAAACCCCTAGGAATGCTTGGGCTGATATAATGTCTTTATAGTCCTTCTAGTAAATAATCTTCGCGACCTTTAACTCCTCTAGATACTGTCCTTTTCTATTACAGCGGTAACTAACTACTATAATCTTATTTTTGTAGAAATGAGACTTAGCGCCTAAGATTATATATCTGGCTTGTTCTAAATCTGTAAGTACTTTGTCTAGCCATATAATATATTCTAGAATGTATCTATATACGCCTAGAAGACTCTCCTCTCTATTATACACTATCTGTGGGCCCTTTACTGTAATATTATCCAGAAATGGTAAGGCGTGGTGTGGGATGTGGTGCTCTAGGATTTTAGTAATTGTCTTTATAAACTAAGCAACTGAATTCGTTCCTCCTATAGGTACTATTATTTATTGCAGAAGTCCTAGAGGTGTTGCAAAGGCTATTAGGTTCCTACTTTCTATATTAAGCTCTAACTGGTTATAGCTAGAAAAGAAGTCTATTAGAGATATAACCTTATACCTAGCAAACTCCTTGGAAAACTTATTAGCATATAGTGGCAAATTTGCGTCCCTAATAGTTACTTAGTTAATATTTATTGCTATATTAATTAGTTGGTACTTATTGCGTTCCTTCTTGCTTATAAGAAACCATGGATTTTTATATAGGCTTTTATAATATTCTAGAGTCCCTTAAGCTAGTTATTTTTATAATATACTTATTACCTCTCCTTGTAGGGCCCTTAGTACAGGAAAGTTTGGTACTTGCTATACTTTATACGGCACAGTTTTAATCTTTAGTGGTGGAGTTATGTCCCTACTGACTTAACCTATCTTAGAAAACTCCTATGCTAGCGCCTCTTCTTAGTTAAATAATATGGCCTTAAGGATCTTTCATTCTCTTAGCCGAATGTCTCCTATAATTATGCGCTCTAATTATTCTGGCTTTAGTTGTGCACTATGGGCCAGTTTAATATATCGCGGCTTAAGGAAATAATTATATAGACTAAGAGGCAATCTATAGATGGACGCCTTCTATTAATATAAGGCTACCTCTTGCTATTTTATTATACCTCCTAGAACGGTTCCGTCTGGTATTAATGAATTAACTAGGTAGACTTTGTCTGCCTTTTGTTTATACGCAGTTACTATGCTTATAGCGTTTTATTAGGCCTTGCTCTAATAGCCTTTTATTTGCATTATAAATAGATCCGTTATTTATAATATTTAATACGTAAGAGACCTAGCTTTTACTTTAAATACTAGCTTCTAATTCTTCTTTAAGTGTTTCCTTAGGACTTCCCCTAATGTTTTATTATTAAGCTCCCTTTATCTAATATTGTATTCTTCTTTCCGCTAATGGCTTTGCCCAGTGGGTGTCCAAAATGGTAAATATCTGTGTTGGAGCCGCACCTTATTTCCTTTTCCTTTATTTTTAACGTCCTCCTTATCCTAATGTGCTGGGTTATAAGTAACCCCAGATATAATCCCAGTAGTTATACCGGCTATATGTTTCCTAAACTGTTGTTTATATTAATGCCTTTATCTGGTTTAAAGAACATCGCATCTTTATGGGATGTTAAGAACCTTATTTTAACTCTGCCATCTTCTAATTAAATAATGTAAGATATTTAATCTGTTGCTGTTTATTTTGTTGCCAGTCTAGCCCTTACTAACTATAGCTTACTAAGTATTACCTTATATAACATCTCCCCTATAGCAATGAATGTTGTGGATATTAAGACGTCACCTATTACTATAGGGACCGTATGTACTAGCCTAATAAACTTAGACTAGGTTCTGTTTGTAGACGTTAAATACGCGCCTTATAGCTATAAAGGCAAACTTAATATTGGTAGGCCGTGCTATAGGGCTATGCTTTCCTTAATAAGGTTAAGCTTAGCTCTAAAGTTAATTAAGTACTTAGCCCTTCCGTCTCCTATCTGCGCTTTAACTTTTAGGCATTGTCTTTAGAACTAGATAAATCCTACTTCTTGTTTAATCTGGTCCACTTTAGCAGTTGTTAAGCCGGCTTAATTAGCATGGAATGTTAAGTGCGCTAATAATACTAATGCCTTAACATCCTCTTGCTTCTGTTGGTAAGGTTCCGCAAGGGGTAGCGGGAGAGGCTTAAAGAATAATCTTGTAACTTTAGGTATGTATACAAGGCAGTTACTAATAGTAACTTTAATGGTTTTTAATAAGATCTTATCTGCTATTATAGTTGGGCTTAGGACGTTTCCTTTTAGTATATCTATTATCCTAACTGGCTTTGGTTGTAGTGCCTTAGCTATTATTATTGCATCCGCTATCTGCTCCGTCTATTTTAGCTATTTAGTATAGTTTATTTTATTAACCTTGTTACTGCCTGACGGTGGTTAAGGAGCTTGCTGCTAGGGCTATAGTATAATTTGAATATATCCTCCTGGTTATATATTTTAAACTACTGCCAGTTGCTGACTAGATGGTTTTGGAGGTAGCTTTATTACCCTTACTTCCCCTTACGGTTTCCTAAGATTATATAACCGTGGTATAGGCTGTGACTGGGTTGCGGCTCTAACTAAATCTATATATATTAACTCTACTTAGTATATATCTTCCTAGGACTTACCGAGTTCCTCCTTACTTTTAGTATTGCTACCTTTTACGAGCTCTACTAAAGCCGCCTTTAGTTGGACACCCGTTCCTAGGGCATTAGGATTAATATTTGTGTTCTGCCTTAGCCAGTCTTTAAGGAACTAGATCTGATTATCGCTTGGTAAATACAGAATTATATTTCCTAGGCGCTTATGTGTTCTAGTACAGATTTGGTTGTTCTTATTTATATATAGAAAGCCACGGCAAACTAATTTCTGGAGCTATAGACACTGGTTAATAAAATAGTGGGGGCCCCTGTATCTATAGTACGTCTAAGCCTGTGCCTAGTATGCGCTAAAGTTTCCTAGCCCTCTATACCTCCCTAGGCCCGGCTTGTATCGTTCTCGTAGCGCTCCCTTATAGGACGGCTGTACTCCATTGCTATTTGGTGCCTGTCGCGGACCTATCTATGTTTAATGCACTGACGCCCTATTTAAGAGCTGTGTGTACCGTGTTAGATCTTAGCAAATCCTGTCTAGGAATGGCATTAAAGACATAACCCCTGCTAACTTAACTGTCCTGAGATTAAGCTTCTGGAGTTAACTAGTAAGTTTCTTTAGTTCTAGGTCTATTTCCTGGGTTATTTAATAGGTGCTTACCAGCTCACTTAGCTGAGAGACTATAGGCGACTAAAGGGCAGCATCTCTTTAGTTAGCTATGGCTAGTTACTATTTATAGAACTATCTAACTAGCTAATAAAGACCTTGCTCCTTAGGATTTATTAATAACAGATAGTTTGTGCCTTTGTGCAAACTAAGCCTGTCTTCTATAGTTCTCCTTAATAGATGGAAGTTAAAAGACTCTTATCTATCTAGATTAGCCCCTGTTTTAGTTATAGCATGTCTTTAATATTTAAATAGGAGTCCTTTTGTAAACTAGTACCCTTATTTACAGTTGTCTAAATTGCTAGCCTTAGTAACCTTTTAGGAGATTAGCGTAAACTGCCTATAGTACTTATATATACTGCTAGGTGGATTGTTTCTGTATTATAGTATATAAGCTTCCAAGAATTCTACTGTTTCGACTTGTTGAAAGTAGTTACTTTTTTAGTAGTCTATCCTAAGTTTCCTTATAAGTTCCGTCCAATTACCAATTATAAACTTAGGTAGGCTTCAGATCTAGGTCCCTATTTAGTAATTATAATACTCTAGGAGTCCTTAATACTTCTTATTGTCTGTAACATGGTGTTAGATACATAGTCGCTTGTACTATTTGATAAATTATAACATATTTTGTCCCGTAAAGTAAAGAGTCCTGGGGGTTCCTGGAGCGGGTATAGGCTGGGCTATAATATATACCTTATCTCACGCTATTAATGGTCTATTAGAAGGCAACGAATTTATAGTTTCCCTATAACTAGGTAGGTGGACTTTATAGCCCTTATCCTCTGTATGTTATAGGTTATCGGTCCCTAATATTATAGGAGTTGGGGCTGGTATTACATCCCCTAGTTTAAGAGAGCTTTGTAGTTTAATAGGCTGCTTGCTTTCCTCTCCCTTTCTAGCGCCCTTACTATTATTATAGAATGGTCCTAACATACCTAATAATCCCTTTGGTGGTACTGTCGCCATTATTCCTATAAATTTGAAGGTTGCTTCTATAAATGTAAGAATAATCGTGTAGACCGTTGCAAATATAGTAAACAAAATATAAAAGACTTTTCTCTGCCGTTCCTGGTGTACTATAGTCCCTCCTTTTATCCCCTGTCTTGCTACACTACGTACCTGCCTTCCTATCGCTGTTCGCCGCCTCCTGCTCCCGCATGGAGAACTCGGCAAGTGTTGTTGGTTTATTACTGTGGCGGTAGCTGCGCACCGGTTGCTAATATGTCCGTGCTTTCGCCTCCCTCTCTATATATCCTTCTGTCCGTTGGTTCCTTTACAGTTCTAGATCGTTCCTATATATCTCTTGCGTATAGAGTACCAGACTTCTAATCTAAAGAGCTTGCCGTCGTCCCCACGTGGAATGCCATAAAATATATGGGAGGGTACGGGCTCTCGTAGATAGGAAGTCACGGTGCCTTTAGTAAGAAGCCGTCAATAAGCACACAGTCTGTAGAGAGAGAAGAAAGGAGTGTATTTAAAGAAAGAAACTATCTGTCTATCGGCTATGTCTGAGTTGTTGAAGACTCTAAGGGCTCTAGACCAATCTATATAAAATATATAGAAGGCCTAGGCTCTCCTAAAGCTACGCCTAATCTAGATGTTAAATCCAGGGGGCCAAATCACACCACTATAATAGTAGTAGTAGGGCCCTAGATTTTCTAGCTTACTCTAGAGCTCTCCCTTTAAGACGGACTTAGTGGACTAGTCTAGCCTACTTTAGAGCTCTCTATTTAGGATAGACTTAGTAGACTAGTCTAGCCTACTCTAGAGCTCTCTATTTGGGACAGACTTAGTAAACTAGTCTAGCCTACTCTAAAGCTCCCCCTTTAAAATAGACTTGGTAGATTAGATAGTATAGCCTAGCTCACTAATAAATAGTCTAAGTTAATAATTATGTTAGTTTTGTTGTCGCTAAGGCTTGCAAGGAACCTCTCTCTTATATTATTACTTAGATCCACTATAAGGTCATTAAGGTTATCTTTATATAGGTCCTTAATAATTTCTATAGTTAATTAATCCGGTATTAGGCCCATAGTATATTTAATAACTGTAAACTAAAGCCATAGCTAGATTCTAGATTGCGATTTTCTAGATATCTAGTTCTAGCTGCCTAAGAGGTTGGTGTAGGCTTTTATAACAGGTTAGAGAATAATAATAGGTAGTAAAACACTAGATATGCACTAATCGCTAATAACAGTGCTATAAAAGTTGTCCATTCCCTTAGACCTAGTTTAGTACTCCCTAATTATATAATATATTGCTATTAAAACAAAAGCAATAGTATTGCTAGTAAGCTTTTTAAACATATTATAAAAGCAGGGTAATTAGGCAAGGCTGTTCCTTCCTCTACTATAAAATATACTAGCTATGCTAGTAACTATTATATTAGAATAGAAGCGGTTATTACTTAGCTATTAACTCTTATTAGTATTTTACTAAATAGTATAGGCAAAATACCTTTATATAATCCAGCGCAAGCCCGCGAAGCCCTACTGCACGCGTCCACGTCGCCGCAGGTAGAAACATTATCTGGAATCCTATTCCTATTAATAGCCAAGTGCAGAGGCGATGGTAGAGAGCCGTCGCAGCGCGTGTAGCGCTGTCGTTCGACTCTATGGTAATGGGCCCATAACGCGTATAAAGCATCGCCCTTAACAATACTAGGAGCCTTACTACCTCTACTTAGAGCTCTTGTTCTACCATCTAGGGAGGCCTAGCAAGGGAAACTGGGATATAAAAACCGCCCAATATACGACTACCTGGCTCGCAGCTAGGCCCGAAACTGGCCTTATCCAGCCAGTTAACGTGGACGCGTCCTAGGCGTATAACAGGACACCCTTAGGCTTACACTAGCTCTAAGATTATAAAGTGTACGTAATAAGGGCATAGGGATCCTCCTTTTATAAGAACTTGTTAAGGTTAACGCGTTGCAGATACTTTATATAAAACTTATTAAGGCCCTAAGGCCACCACGAAGAACTTATTAAGGCCCTACCTAGAGAACTTGTTAAGGCCCCTCTATAAGGGCCTATCTGGTATTTGGTACACTTAGGTAACTTAGAAGAGGGTCTTAATAGGCGTAGTACACGCGACCTAGTACAGCGATAGTAATATAACGGCGACGCGACGGCGACCAGATGGCTTAATAAGGTGGAAACACAGGTAAAGCTCTAGGCAGCAGAAATACAGGCCAGCTTTAACGGCCCTATAGCGTTTAACTTATAGTCGACTTACAGTTAACCTATAGTCGACTTATAGGCGACTTATAGGAGGGTCTTAATAGGCGTAGTGCTTGCAACCTAATGCATACATATAGGGGAGGCTATAGGGGAAATATAGGCCAGTTAGACAAGGACTTAATAGTTAGAGACATAGGCCAGCTTATAAAAGGGGGGGACATAAGCTTAGTTAGTAGGAGAGGGGAGAGTAGGTTGTCTAGTATAGGACCTAGTATCTCTACAGCCCCTCTCCTACAAGATACGGTCGGCCTGATATAAGGAAACTCTTATAAATAACGCGAAACGGGAACTGGCAGCAGTATAGGGTATTGCGCCCCTATATTACTACTAGCCTCCTGCGGGGCATAGTGCGTAGTAGCTACTGCTAGCTTTAAGGACCTTACCCCTTAGCTAGGCCCTAACCCTTAGTGCACCTAGTAGGCAGGTAGGATTACGTCCTGGTTAGAGAAACTACTATATAGCTTAAGAGAACAGATGCGCGTGTTGGTATACTAATAGACGGAACCGTTTGCCTCTAGGGCGGTACGCCAGTAAGGTATACTTAAGAAGCAAATAGGAGTTACTTAGGTAGGGGAGGCTTTTAGTCTAGGCCTTAACTATAAAAGGTACCTAAGGCTTCTATATTACAGGATGCAGCTACGACGCCCTTGTAGGATTACGCCAGTAGGCATATAAAAAGGGAGTTGCGACCTCTAGAAGCGGCTGCCTATGCCTATACCGGCGGAAATAATAAAGAAAGGCATAAAACTAGAGGCTATAGAAGGCTCCTAAGCCGTATAAAAGTATACCAACTCTAGAAGGAGATTCTTATATAGACCGCTAGGGGGCGGTCTAGTACTTAGGTTAACCCCATTATAAGATATCCAAAAGAATGGTAAAACCCCCTATTAATTAGTAGTGGCAGCCAACTGCTTATAGAAAGCCCCCTAGGCCTTTAGGCCTAGGTAACTGGGACTAAATACTAGAAAACTAGGGTAGAGGCCTAAATAAGCAGGCATATTAAACTCTACTATATAACTACCTGTCTATATAGGGTCCATGCTTCCAGAGGTCACACCTACTATATATAGCAGTTGTCCGGCCAACCATGACTTATGGATCTAGTATTTGGGCCATAGGAGAATCCGAAAAAGGCCCCCTTAAATCACTCCTTAAACCACTCTAAAAGGTCTAAACAGCTTGTCTTTGGAGCATAATAGGCGGATATAAGCGAACGGCCACAGCACTGCTTAAGAAGGAAGCTAATATCCCCCCCCTATAATTATATATTAAAGCCGCTGTAATATAAAGGGTGCAAAGGGAGCGTAACTTTAATGTTATAAAGTATATTAAGACACGCCTAAACAAACTATAGAGTAACCCTAGGGTGCCCTATAGGAGAACAAACTAACAACCCCAAAGTGTGACGGCTTGCATAAGTGCCTCTAAACCGAAGCTTGTGGATTGCTATCTAATGAAGATACTAAGCTAAGGAGAAGAAAAGAAGGGGGTCGCCAGGACTATAGTAAACATATATGAAAGGGCAGCCGCCAAGGCGCTAGCGGTAAGCGAGCCAATCGTAGGTTGGCAGAATATGGCAGCAGCATAGCAGAATTTAGCAGGTGACGCGCTCTAGCACCGTCATATCACCCCCCCCTCCTGAAAAAGCCTGCCCTTAGGCGTTGTCTAAGCTCCCTATTATCGTCCAAATTGTTGTAATTATCTAACCCTTCTTCCCAGCATTTAATCCAGTTGTTTAATTTACGTAGTGGTCTAGGGAGATTAGGGTGGGCTAGGTGGAAATCTTGTAGCTTATAGGGGGAGTACTTAAAATTAGATGCGGGGTACCACTCTAGGTCGTCGTCATGGCCTACCCAGCTTGCACGGTATTTTAAGATATTACGGACCTTTTTTACTGCTAGGATTTCTTTAACTTCCCATTCTTCGTCCTCAGCAATCTAGATTGGCGGTGGGGGGTTATTATACTGTCCAGGTAGTGGATTATCCGTAGCCTTTCGTAGCCAGTCTGGGGAGAAAATAGGGTAGATCCTTATTAACTCTAGTAGCTTAACCTCCAAAGAGTGTCCTACCTTTTAAAGAGTCTTATATAGGCTAGCCATTTGGTGGTCTAACTTATGGCTTGGCCTCTGGGTTTTCTAGTTCTTTGTTAACACCTATACCTTATCTCCTACTTAGAAGTCTTCCTCGTGACAATATTGGTTTATATCGGACTTCTTTTTTTCTTACGCCTTTCTTATAATTGTTTAAGCAGTCTTCCAGGCTTTATGTATTCTCTTAGCAAATACCCAGGCCTCCTTATAGCTGAGGCGTTCGCGGGCCGTAGTGGGTTTAGTAGGCCTATCCCAATTAAAGGACGTTTGTGGTATATACCCGTAGAGCAGTTCAAATGGGGACATCCCTATACTGTCATAAGGGAGTGTAAGCTGCGCGTAGTCTATTATAGGTAGTAATTCCGACTAGTTGTCCTAATAGTAGTCTATAAAGGGCTGTAGTTACTAGTCGAGGTACTAGTTTATAATCTCGGTTTAGCCGTCAGTCTAAGGGTGGAATATAGTAGAGAGCTTAATCTTAATCCCAAGAATACAGCAGAGTTTATTTTAGAAATCTAATATAAACTAGGGGCCACAGTTAGAGATAATTAATTTAGGGGCGCCGTAGAATCGATAGATATTGTTAATATAGAGGCAGGCCATATCCTTTGCAGTCGTGGTCTTAAAACAAGGGAGGGAGACAGATTGCTTGCATAGTCGGTTGACCACTACAAAGGCTGCATCGTGGCCGTGGGCGTCCTTCGGAAATGACTTAAAGTCTATAGTGATATATTGCTAAGGGCGTTCTAGAACTGGCAGTGGTTATAGCTACCCAGGAGTTCGATCCCTAGGGGCATTTGCGCGTCTATAGGCGTGGTAGTTTCTAACAAATCGATCCATATTGGATAGAAGTCCTCGCCAGTAGTAACGGGGCGCTAGTAGTCAGTAGGTCTTATCGCAACTAGAGTATGCTGTAGAGACTTAATAGTGGGCTTTGCGGATTAACTCTGTCTATAGGTTGTCGATATCTGGAACTATAAGCCGTTTTTGGTATAGAAGTAGTCCTTCCTCTATTTCCAAATTAGGGTCCTCCTTTGCGGCTTAGTTGTGGAGGGCTTTTAGGGAGTCAGCCGTGCGGTTTATAGTTAGGATGCGGTTAACTAGCCCTATTAGTTTATCTAAGACTGCTCCCTCTAGGGGTGCTAGCTTATTCCATTCGGAGTTTAGTTCTTTAAGAATTTACAGGTTAAGCTGTTTGGGATAGAGGAGGGCGCGCGTCTAGTATTGGGTCTTTAGCTTATCCTAAGGTCCTACATCTTATTCCCTTTGGGTTAGTGTATTAGCTTTAGTGTTTTACTTGCCAGAATAATACATAATTGTAAAGAAGAATTTAGAGAGTATTTCAGCCTAGTAGGCTTGTTATCTAGTAAGCTGCTTTATAGTTATAAAGTACTCTAGGGCTTTATAATCTGTATATATCTTAATCTAGGAGTTCGTGCCTTTAAGCTCTACGCGCTATTAGGACAGTAATTGGATAATAGCTAGCATTTCTTTGTCGTATACTTCGTAGTTATACTTAGCTGGGTCCATTGTTTTCAAGAAGAAGGTAATAGGGTACTATTCGCCGTCTAGATATAACTGTAATAGGATTCCCGCTACAACTCTATTAGAAGCATCCGTCTCTAGCATTAATTTGAGGTCCGGGTTATAGTAATAAAGGATTAGAGAAGAGATAAGCCAATCTTTTAACTCTCTAAAGGCTTCTATATAGTCGTTATTAAAGACAAAAGGCGTGTCTTTCCGGGTAAGTTATATAAGAGGTGTTGCTATAACTCCATAGTCACGGATAAATTGGCAGTAGAAATTACAAAAACCTAGGAAGGACTAGATCCCCTTTATAGTATAAGGGGGCTTCTAGTTGCGGATTATATTAACCTTCTTAGGGTTAACTTTAATCCCATCCGTACTTACTATAAACCCAAGGTACTTTATGCATTTTACCCTAAATTTATATTTCTTAATATTAACTTGTAAACCTGCGTTCCGTAATCTCTCTAGGACCTTCTTAACATAAACTTAGTGCTCGAGTTCGTTGTCCAAGTATATAAAAATGTTGTCTAGGTATGCCGTACAGAATTTATTAAGGTAATTAAAAAGAACGTTATTTATATACCTTTGGTACATAGCCGGTCCGTTTGTTAGTCCAAAAGGAAAAACTTTGCATTTATAGGACCTATAACGGGTATAGAACGTTGTTAAATCTTCAGATGTAGGGTCTATCCTAATTCGGTAGAAAGCTTGGCGGATATTAAGTTTAGTAAAGATCTTTGCCCAGCTTAGACGTGCGAGGGTTTCGTTAATTAATGGAATAAAATACCGATCCTTTTAAGTAATAGCATTTAGCTTCTAATAGTCAATACAAAAACGGAGGCCTCTACTAGGCTTTTTTATAAATAGAATAGGGGAAGCAAAAGGGGCTTAACTTGGCTCGATAAACCCTTTATCTAGGTTATTAATTAAGTACTACTTTATTACTTTTAGCTTGTCCGTTAATTGTTAGTAGAGGGGGCTATAGCCTAGTAAATTATTAGCTTCTAATTAAATCTTATAATTATATATCCGGTAAGGGGGTAACTTGTCCCGAAGCTGCCCTTAAGAACGCGTCCTTGTACTTAGTATAGACAGTAGAAAGGAGATATTTAACCAGTTCCTTGTTAGTTTCCTTAATTAGCTTTTCTTCCCTCTTGTTAATAATCCAGTTAATCTTATATAGGCTCGTTGTAAAGACCTTATTTTCCTTCCGGTATATATTAAAGTGGAACGCTATAGCGCTAATTGCGGCGATGTCTACTGTAGGGGGGTTGCAGGATAATAGGGGTATGCGTAACCTTAGGGCCCTCTAGGGTATTAGCGTTATCGTTACTTCTTTTAGCTCCTATTGTATCTTTTGGAGGTCATCTCTTATATCTTATTAGTACGTTCTTTTCCATACCGGTTAGATCTGCGCGATTTGGATGCTATCCATGTCACTATCTATCCCGCTTCCGTACGTAGAGTCCTCCTTAAATGTAGCGCTTTGGGAGAGTATCTTTATTAGTACGGAGTTCTTTCCAGCTTCACAGCAAGCGTTTTCTTGGGCGAAGGCTAGGTCATGGGCCCAGACATCCTGCTAATATATAGGGTTAGACTTCACGGCTAGTATCTTACGGTCGGTTTAGATTTCTCTAATAAAGGAGGGTAATTTTGGTCTATCCTCCGGCTAGATAAACTATCTTTGTTATATATTCAGCCAAATATTAAAGTAGGACATCTATTTTTGGCTGAGGATTATATCATAGGACCCTAGGTCTAAGATGCAGAAAGGGATGCTGTATTAACGTTGTCTATTAAGGGAGATATATAACTTTAGGATATAGGTGACCGGCTTACCGGCTTGGCCATTATAGCCTTTTACCTAGACAGGCTTCTCTAGTAGGGTGGCTTTTACATTTAGAAACTTGGCAACGTTAATTATATAGGCAGTATTTATAAAGGCAAAGCTATTTACTCTAGTGTTAATAAGGGCAGTTAAGTTAACTCCATATCTATTTTAAGATACTATATATAGAACTATAAAATATTTTCCACCTATTAACTAACTTAGATTAATCTCTTTAAGATTAATAGGATACCCTAGGGGGGAGTTTTTCCCTAGGGTTTTTTTTTTCCTAACTTATTGGACGTTTCTCCTTCCTCTATCTCCTTAATATCCCCTAGTTCTGGGCAAGATAAGGTAAAGTAACCCTCCTTATTACAGTTATAGCACGTGGCCGAGGCAGGGTTAATTAGGGTATTGCGATGAGTACTAGTTAAGGGTGTGGTATATAGCTAGTCGGGTGAGGCTTGCCGGTGTGTAGTTGTGACCGCTTTTGGTATAAGAGTAGACGTAGCTTGTCTTCCTGCTCTAGCTCCTGTAGGTGTGGCTAGCGAGTTGCGATTGCTACGTGGTCGCTTCTGCTAATTAGGGCAGGCGTTGATCCGCTTCAGTTCTGCGTCTAAAGATAGGCAACGAGCTGCGAGTTTTTTGTGGGTTAGTAGGTTATTTAAGGTTACAGCAATCTTCTCTTATAGCTAGATTGTTAGCTTATTATATAAGTCCAAACGGTAGTTCTTAAGGGGAACCTGGCCTTCTCCTATAAGGTATAGGAATTAAGTCTAGAATTCGGCAAAGGGTTGGTTTAGTTTTATTATTAGGCAATTATAGTCGTACTAGGTATCCTGTACTTTATTTGGGTTAACGTAGATAGTAACCAGGTGCTATATTATCTCGTTAACAGATATAAATCGGATAGGGGAATTGTTCTTAAACTTAGCTTAAAGGTGCCGTTGGGCATCCCCTATGGTTTAACCAAAGAGGTAAAGCATTTTGGCTTCTTTAGAAAGGAAATAGTTGTGGTTAATGCGGAGCTTTCCTTATACTTAAATCCTTTAATTCTTAAAGGTAGGGTCTATCCTATTAGATAGTGGTTGGGGGTTAGGAAGCTTAATAGACTTTAATTATTTTGTTATCGTGTCCGTACTCCCTGGTATATTATATTTAGTTAAGTAAATAGGACGACTAGGACTTCTAGAAGGGGGGGCTAAGCTTTATAGGGCTATAAGGCTGTCTAGGATCTCTTATAGGGTCTCCTATATGCTTTAAGCTTAGAGATAGTCGGCTTCTTAATTGGCCGTTAGGGCATGAATCTGTTTATATACGTCTATACTATTATTATTATCCTTAATTTCGGATCCTAATTAAATCTCGTATTCTTCTTAGGTTGGGGCAGCTCTTTTAGATAAGCTCGCTTTAGGTGCCATCGTTGGCTTCCTAGGGTTTATTAAAATTGTATAATTCGGTTTTAATTCTAGGGGTACAGGTCCAATCCTATCTGGTTTATAGGGTGGGATATTATTAAGGCCTTCCTAGGCAATATAGAGTTGTTTTGGTGTCTGAGTATAGCGCGTTAACGCGTTGTTGCAGACAAAGTTTTTTATAGGGTGGGATATTATTAAGGCCTTCCCAGGCAGTATATGGAGAGCTTAGTATAATATGACGGCTTGTATAAGTGCCTCTGAACCAAAGCTTGTGGATTGCTATCTAATAAAGATACTAAGCTAAGGAGAAGAAAAGAAGGGGGTTGCCAGGACCATAGTAAACATATATAAAAGGGCAGCCGCCAAGGCGCTAGCGGTAAGCGAGCCAATCGTAGGTTGGCAGAATATGGCAGCAGTATGGCAGAATTTGGCAGGTGACGCGCTCTAGCACCGTCACACAAAGTAGGGAAGATATTTTAGAGAAATAGGTAAAGAAAGCAGAAGAAAAATAGTGCCGTATTAGGGCCTAGGCCCATATAGAGGAGGAAGGGAGACGCGTAAGAGATTAGTAAAGATAATAGCAAAAGAGAAAAAGGAGCTAAAGTAGAGCATAAAAGAGCACCGGAAAACTATCTACCGTAATATAATACTGGTTAGACCAACACTGGAGAGGCGTATAGAAGTTAAAGGTACAGAGGCTGTCTTAGGCAAGAGGAACCTAAGCCGTAGTATGGTTAATACTATGGGGGGTAAACACCTAAGGGCTTTAAGAAGGCCTAATAAAGGCGAAAAATATAATGGCAACACTCTTAAGAACAGGAATAATAGGACTAAAAGATTAGCTTTACTAAGTAGGTGTTCTAGTAGGTAGCCCAAGATATAAATATGGCTGGCTAAGATAGACACTAAAACACGTAATACTATTATGCCCCCTACGCACTAACCGAGAAGTAATACTCTTAGTAGCTAGTACAGAGAACTATAATATACTACTTTTAATATAAAAAGGTCTCAAGGCGGTTACCCAGTAGCTTATTAGCTAAAATGTACTAGACCAGTTCTGGGTTGCAAAGGAAATGGTAATAGAAGGCAAAGGGGTAAGTACTAGGCGCCCTTTAATAACTCTACAGTAGTAGAGTTAAGTTTGCAATACTAGCGCGTCCGTAAGCTTGTTACGGCAGCAGTGGTTCCCAAGAAGGTTATAAAGTAAGGTAGTAGAGCACTATAGGTAACTCGTAGGCGCCCCGTATACGAGTCCTAAAAGGTAGGGAGATGGATTACGGGGTTTTCTCATTTTCTTAAATAGAGTTTTCTCCCCATATGTAAATAAGGAGTAGTCCGCGTGGGCCCAATAGGGATCCAAATCGGACGTTAAGTAATGAATAATTATTATAATCTAGTGCAATAAAATTATAATTAGTTAGTAGCTCCACAATTAGTTTAGGCATATTATTAAACCCTAGCCTATATACCTCCCTTATAACTATATAAGCCTTTATAATTATGTAGTTCTTAAAGGTCCCTATTACGTTAAATAGCTATACATAATATTAAGATTATTAGTAGATAATTTAATATAATATTTCTAGTATATAGATACCTTATAAGCGGACACCGGATTAGGAATACAATTAGCTTTTTTTTATACTACTTTTAGCTACTTTAAAATGGCTTCTAACTATACCTTTTTTATTATATCCTTAATAAGGCCTAAAAAGCGGTCAAACTATAAGTTAATAAGATGCCTATTATAAGTCCTAGAGTTAATTACTAGCCTTATTAGTAAAATGGACCTATAAAGCGCAAATATAGGCTTATATCTCTTAGGTGGGTTTTCTTTTATATATCACCGTTATAATATCCAGAGGTACTCTTCTCTTACCTATAGCGCGGCAGTTAGGTCAAAATTGTCTTTATAGTCCAACTCATCCTTACTTTCCCTAGTGCTATTTAGGTCCCCTTTAAATTAAACACTAGGTTAATGTACTCTATATTAAAGAAAGGTCACTTATTTTATAGATAAAGCTATATTAGGGTTTAGGCAAACACGGCTTATTAGGGAGGATATAAAGCTAAATATTGGTTGTTTATATAACAAGGTACAGATTAGGCGCATAGGAGAGTATTTTAAACTAGTATGCAATTATTTATACAGTAAGGTATAAATTAGGTGTATAGGAGAGTATTTTAAACTAATACACAATTGTTAAGAGCTAGAGGTATATTATAAAGATACTACTTTTTATAGTGGTGGGCGGTTAGATAGCAAAGAAAGTATTCTATTTACTAGGGCCCGCCAAGTGCCAAATAATAGAGGAGACTATTAAGTATTATAGTTAGACTCCGGTTATGCATAAATATATAATCTACCTTAACCAAAAGATTGGGACTTTACATCTTTAACTAAGCTAGTTCTACTACTAGATTATTAATAGATTTAGTAGATTTATTAATATTTAGTTGCTATTATTTTGTAGAAAAAGTAGGTATAAACTTACAGTTACTATCCTTATTATTAAAGATTACCTTTTTTAGCCGGAGGCGGCTATATATATTTTATATATTATTAGCCAGCTTAATATATTATATACAACATTAATAGGGTCTATTGCATGCCTACTCCTCTCTATACTTAGATATAACTAGACCAGAGTTGCTATTCTTATTATTAAATATTACCCTTTTTAGCTAGAGGCGGCCATATATATTCTATACATTATTAGCTAGCTTAATATATTATATACAACATTAATAAGGTCTATTATATGCCTACTCCTCTCTATACCTAGATATAACTAGACTAGAATTACAATATTGCTTATTCTAGCTAAGTTCTACATGCTTATTCTCCACTAGTATGTTCTTCCTTCTATTAGCTAGAATATAGGCAACCCTTAGCAGTAGGCTAGGTAGAGATATAAGGTTAATTATACTAGTTGTCCTTATTTCCTTATTATATATTAACTCAAAGTAGGGTTCTTACTACTAGTTTAAGTGTTTAATAATACATTTTTACATTTACCTGCCATAGTAACGCTCCTATATTTGCCTAGTTAGCAGATAGTATAGCTTATAGCTAAAATGGGTTACTTTATAGCTATTTCTATAATATCTAGGGCGTATATAAATTAACAACTTAAAAGAATATATACTGGTATAGTATATATTGGACTAATAGCAGTATTAGTAAGAGTATTACTAATATAGTGCTTACAAATAATTTAAATAGGGGTGCATTTATTATAATTAGCTGCTAGTTCTGACTAGTTGCAGTTAAGCTGTAACCGTGGCCTATTAACTTGCGTTAAGTTAGTAGTTAAGAAAACATTATTAGACATTCCAAGATTATTAAATACTATTTACTATTATACGCGAATCTGTTTTATTTTATTAGCATATCCCTTAATAGATACAGTATAGGTATACAAAAGGTTAAATATTAATCCCAGCAATAAAAGTAGTAGGCTAATAAGACTTATATCCAAATTTAATAGGGAGGTACCTTATTAAACTACTTTACCTACTTAGGGCGCTGGCTTTTAAACCCTATACCTTACTCTAGTCCACCTATACTAGGTTTAATAGCTGTCTCACGCTTAAAGCAAAGCTTATCCACCTTATCTATACAGCTTATTAGTGTAGATAATACTAGGGTAGGCATAGGCAGCATTTAGGATAGCAATAACACTTTTACACAGTTATATCGCTATATTTTACACCCTTATACAACACCTAGTATTTCTACCATAAAAATCCAATGTTATTCTTCCGCGTCGTTAACCCTACTGGCCTATAGTAAGCCTAACCTATCCCCTATATATATATCGCAATAGCAATTAAATTTAGTAGGGTAGTAAGGAAAGCGCAAGTATAAATATAAGGATTAGGTGTTAGATACTAAAAGCGAGCCAGGGATGGTATTAACATATATTACCCTAATAAGTTTACTAAAAAGAATGGGTATAAACCTTAGGCTTTATTATCTAATCCCCTTAGGCGTTTTAAGAATGCCAGATAAATTATAAGAATATTTTAGGTTATATTGTTTTAAGACTTCCTTGCCTAATAGCACACTAAAGGGCTCTATTAAGCCGTCTACCTTCATATATAGTAATCCATTAAACTAGCAAGTATTCTAAACAAAGCAGTGGCTTTAAGGCATATAATTTATGCTGCAGTTATAGTTTCCTTTACCTTTTCTGTTATAGGTTAAGGCGTAAAGTAAGGGCTCTTTTTTAACTAGGAGAGGTTTTTTAGGACAGCTATAGGTTAAGTATTGCCTTAGTATTAACCTATTTACTAGTTTTACCTATTCTTATATATATAGAGTGCAAGTTATCTAGTAAAGGCAAGGGTACAGAAATAGAGGGTAAGTAATTATATTGTTCTTAGCTAGCAGCGCAGACTGTAAATACAAGTTAGTAATACTAGCTTAACTTTAAGCAGTAACCTACTTATTCTTCTTTATTCTATTATAAATAAAAACCTATCTATTTTTTATAAAAACATATCCTTAACCACACTACGCCATTTCTCTTTATTTATAAGCTGAATATATTTTTTAGCTATCTTATCGCTAATATAGTAGCAAAGCGTTTCACTTTTAGGGTTAAAGTTAATATCCTAGCCTAGCATATCTATAAATATATTAAAGCTTAGATTATTAACATATATATCTAGGGCATTATTCTTACCAGTTACTAGCTTTTAGGTTAGGATAATTATTAGCTCTTTATTAGCTGCCCGCTAGATTAGTATTATTATTATTCTATATAACCTTAGTGTTCCCTCCTACCTTATTATCTTTAGTATGCTGGCTAGTAGATAATACGCAATGGCAGAGTGTGGGAGTACTGGGTTGCCTATTATAATTTACCTAGTAAAAGCCGTTTTATTTATTTAACGCATTATATTATAGCTATAGCGCTAGGCAAGCTGTTTAACATATTTAGTATATAGGTTCTTAGGTAAACCTAAAAACACAGATAGGAATTTATTAGAGATTTTATTTAATATTTGCCGTATTTATACCTTACTTATAAGGGAGCGTAGTGGCTATCTAAGGAGCCCACGCGTTAACATTTTAATTTCAATATTATAGTAGATCGTATTATATTGTTTATTTATAAGACCTAGATCTCACTTAAGAGTGTCTTTAATATTATAGCTTAGGTTTATTATTAGTGCCATAATTCCAGAAGTATTAGTGGAGGTATAGTAGGAAAAACGTCTTAATTATACGCTAAGACCAATATACAGAATTGTGTAGACGGGTATATTATTTAGTTATTATATAAAACAATTAGTTAAATATCTTATAAGAAATAAATAAGCGTATTAGCAAATGCTTCTCTACCTACTATACTACCTACTACACTACATAGACTTATAAGCCTCCTCTTATCCCTTTTACGTCTTCTCCATCTATAAGCTTAATTCAGCACCCAGATTCATTAATACTTTTTATATATATCCATTATATTATACTATATATAATACTGCGCATACAGCCTCTAGGCTATAGCGCTATAGTTCTATATATATAAATCCTTTCTAGGCAGCTTAATATATACTAGTAACTATATTTGCTAATACTTTAAGACGCCCAGTTAGCCCTTAATTAGTGGAGCCTAGTTAGTATAATTAGAGGTCCTAACCTCTACTAAAATACTTAATATCCCTAATAAGGGCCAGAATATTATTAGCGAAAATGGAGATATTCTACTATAAGTTAATAAGATCTTAGGTCTATATGGCTTAATAAAGGAGTATCTAAGCTTTCAATATAATCTTTTAGGAGAAGACATAATCAAACTGTTAAGAGAGGTAGTATGTTAAATTAGAGCAGACCCTTTTAGTTTACTAGAATCTAGATATAGTAATAGAGTTGGTATATATAAACAGGTAAGTATGCTATAATTCTAATATAGTTATCCCCTAACATCTGCAAGGTTTATATTAGCTTAGTAATATTTTTACCTTAAGGGCTAGTAATCTGCGTGGCGTTCTTACTTAGGAGAGTAGGGAAGATAACTTATTAGGATTAGTTAAAAAGACTAGTTACTAGGTCTCTAGTTGCTTTAACTCCTAAGATTAACAATTTTTAAATAAAATGTATACTCGCAATAGTGGCGGCAAAACCATTAACCGCATTAGAACAGAATCCCCTAGAGGTTAACTTATTCTTTAAGACCTAAAGAGATTAAGATTAACTTATCTATATTATAGACAATAGTTAAGAAATAAACTAGATTTTACAAAGTTAGTTACTATACTATATTAGCATTACAAAGGCTAATAAGAGAGCTATAAGTATATAATATTTTCTAAATAAGAAGATATCTAACTATTAATAGATTCCCATTTTTAGAACATATTATTTAAGTTTAACAAAATATTAAAGTACCATAATACGTTATAAATGGGCCTTATACGGATCTTAGTTTAATTATAGCTATTAAGGATGCTTTTGTTGGTAACATAGGGTAAATTACCAGTACTACTTAAGTAGATACAGTGACGTTGTTTAATAATGCATGCTTTCTTTCTAATTAGAACGAGGAAGGGCGAAGAGCTTAAGGCTCCTCGCCACGCTAGTGCCGCGACGACACGTGACGACCGCTTGCCTTATTCCCGACAGCTTCCTTATTTAAAAATATTTATATTTTTAAAAACTGGTTAAATATAACTACTATAGGGCTTAATAAATCTTAAGCTACTGTACTAAAACGAGTTCTTATAAAGTGTCTTGCAATAATCCAAAGACCTTTAGGCACAAAAAAAATATAGCTTTGAAAAAATATGGCTTTAAAGGCGTTGCTTAGTAATATAACAATGGGAGATCCCCTATTATTATTATATATTATATAAACCAGACACTAAACTAGTTATTTGAGTATATTGCTTAAAGTAATATACTTTATAAAATTTCCTAGTACTTCTAACCGTCTTAATACTATCGCTTATACGGATAGACAATATTATACTATATTAAGTGCTAAGGCTATAGAAGTAGGAAGAAGAGGAAGCGTTAGGGCTCTCTCTTTTTATATCTTGTATTTTAATTTTTATATTATCTTATATTATTCTACCATTGTCCTGCCATTATATTATATTGTCCTATATTATCCTATATTATCCTATTATCGCCCTACTATTATATTATATTATCTTATTATCGCCCTGCTATTATATTATATTGTCTTACTATTATCCTACTATTGTGTTATATTATCCTATTATTGTCCTACCATTATATTATATTATCCTATTATTGTCTTATATTGTCCTACTATTGTCTTAGTACTACTATATACTTTTTACCATTTACTAAGATTATAGTTGTGGGTATTTGTCAGCCAGGATCCAGGCAGTAACTTTTAATAATAATTTTACTACCTAAATCTTTTATAGATTAATTAATTGGCGTAGAGCTATTATTGTATTATAGTAAAGCCATATCTAAGCAATCTATATTATAATCCTTGGCATAGTATTACACGTAAAAATATTTAATTATAAAATTTAGGAAGGTGTTTATATTTTAATTAAATTTATAAGTGTCAGGAATGAGGCAAGCGGTCATCACGTATTATAGCGGCACTAGCGTGGCGAAGAGCCTTAAGCTCTTCGCCCTTCCTTAATTCCATACAATCAAGCATTATTAACAACATCACTATATCTACTCGAGTAGTACTAGTGAGGGAGTTACCCTATATTACTAATACTGATTAGTGGTTAAACACACAGTCAACTACAGAACAGCAAGATTATTAATAGAAAAGACAGTCTTGTGTAGGGGTACTATATACGCTTATATAGAATGGATCCCGGCGATACTATACTACCTTAGACTTGCAAAAAACCAGTAATAGAAGTGTTACTAAGTACTAGGAGATACCAAGTTGCGTCTATTATATAGAACAACTATGTTTATAAAGATTTAGTTAAGTACTTTAGGTCAGAAGTGTTACTAAACCTAGGGTCCTAAGTTAACGTCCAAAACGCGTTAAACAACATCTTAAATTACCTACCTCTTAACAGCAAACCTATGAGATTCTATAAAACCAAAAACCCTACCTACCTTTAACCCATTATGGCGTTAACCTACCTAAAGAAGTATAAGGAAGACATTAACCCTATAAACGCCAAGTAAAAGGACCTAAACGGATTCTTATTATACTACATAGTACACTATATAAACAGCGAATACAACAATACTATACTATAGTATTGCATAAAGAAGGACTTTATTAGATAGATAAAGGAAACATAGGCTTTTATGAATAAGCTTATTATATAAGACTTCCGTAACTTCCTTTAGGAGAATGGAGTATTTATCCCTATAGATGGAAGCGCTATTGGAGATAATATCTAGGAGTAAGTTATTAATATAAAAGAAGAGCATGATTAGACTCTATAAGGGATTAAGCACTAACTATATACTATAAAGAAGCTTAATTTATAATAGAATCTAAATAATACACTAATAGAGACACGTTTAAATTCTATTACTCTAGGCACGAGTTCCTATATTCTATATTTATTACTTCTATTATCTTTAGCTCCCTAGGATCTACTAATTTAATTTATAACTTTAACTATTAAATAAGAGTAAGCGTAAGATCCCCTTACTTTATAATTTAATAACCTTTAAACTCTATTATAGTAAGATTAGGTACGACGCCATATTCTATTAAGATCTATATCTCCACTATAGCCTATAAAGCAATCCCTACCTTAATCTCTAATATAATTTTAATATGGCCTAATACCGCTTAAAGGTACTTTAAAAATGCTTATAGAGCTTATAAAGCTCTATTTAAACTAGGAGAAGAGGTTTAGCGGGAAACTATATAATATCTTTAATTTAAAGCTATATATTTTCTATAACTATTACTAGAAAGTTAAACTGGAACCTAGCTAATATTATAACACCTATTCTATTATACTTAAGGGCCACACTAGTACCTTCTATTATAATTATTTAGTAGGAAAAGGATATAACTTTAACTAAATAATATAACTTTAACTAAATAATATAACTTTAACTAAATAATATAACTTTAACTAAATAATATAACTTTAACTAAATAATATAACTTTAACTAAATAATATAACTTTAACTAAATAATATATAAGATAAGATGCCACTTTAAAATAGAGGAGAATAAGTAGTAGTATATATTAGAGTAGAGAGAGACTACCTTTCTAAGAATTATTATAATAAACCTAGATATCTCTTAACTTAATTATCTCTAAAAGCTCTTTAATTAACTTTAAATAATTTAGTATGGTTTATCCAAATTATATTAAGAGGACTTTAGCCTACGCGATTAAATTATTAGCGTATATTAAAGTGTTAAAGAATATAACCTTACTCTCTTTAATCCTGTAAATACTTATAAAGGAATATATACTTAATTAAAATCCTTTATTAGCACCGCCCTATACTCTTAAGAAGTATAGTAATTTAATACCTAACTTTAACCTACTCTAATTAACCCAGCTAACTAATATAATTATAACTAGACTAACTAAATATATAGTAGCCGCGGTAGGGGATATAGTAGAGGGTATAATTAATGTTAACTATAAGGCAATTATAGAGGTTTATTTTAGAGTAATTATTAAAAAAAGTGCTATATTTATAAGAAGCTAAATTACTAGTTAACTAGGCACCCCCTTAATAGATAAAAGAAGGTATATAATAAGTTTTACTAGAGCGTATAAAATGTTAGAAACTAAAAGGTTATTATAGCCTACTTCTAAACCTTCCTGGTTTAATATAAAGGTAAAAAAGATCTTAAGGGTAAGGTTAACAAGGCCTAATAGCTCCTTATAGATATATAAATTAAGGACTACTTTCCTAACTAATACTTTACTAAGTATAGTAAGGTAAATAGCATATAAACTATTACTATCCTTAATAACCAATCTATACTTTATTCTATTATAAAGTTAGATATCTTTAATAAGCTAAAGGAGAGTTCTATATTCTCCTTTAATAATAAATACTTAGCAAATATCTTTTATAGTATTATACTAGATACTAAAGCCATAGAAGTATCTATAGTAGGAGAACCTTAAGTTTAAGCTCTTTAGTAGCTTAATAGCTTTATTTAGATTAACTAATTAACGGCAGGCTAATATACAATTTATTTTAATAAAGGTACTATAATCTCTTTTAGCATAATTAGGGTCCAAACCCCTTTAGGGTATATTACTTTCTATATTATTTCTATAAATGCCCCATTTCTATTTTACATTAAAGATATTGTTCGTACTAACTTAATAGCACAAGTGAGTCGTATCCACGGGCACGAAATACATGTAGTATCGTATGCTTGTTTGGATGGTAACTGTCAATTATATAAAGCAGACTACGTGGTCTATATACTAATGCGTCCTCCCCCTAATTAGTTAGTGCTTTATAAGTGCACCAGACGTGTAAGCAAGTGGTTGGTGCACCGAACGCGTAAACGCGTACCTGGCGTACCGAGCGCGTAGGCACGCGGTTGGTACGATAGGTGCTGTAATTATACACTAGCAGTACTTGAAAAATGAAACCACTTGTGTACAGCCTCTGTAATTGCTTTAATAGAACCATAAAATATAAAAGAAAATATATAGGAAATCTCCCCCAAGGTGCCGTCTAGGCTGCCTTCCAAACGGTGCCCTAAGCTGGCCGTAAGTTCTGCTTACGGTCCGTAGAATAAACCGTACGGCCTTTTAACGGGCAGTAGACGAGCCATAAGTTAGATTGTGAGGGCCGCTAAGGCGCTAGTGCTAAGTGAGCTAATGGCGATTTTCTATCCCGGGGATGGAAAATCGTGATTAGTTAATTTAACTACCCTATAAAATTCGGCGGGTTACGTGAGTCTACTAAGTTCTACTATAGCTTTCCACTGTTTTCCACCTATACCGTATAACGAGCCGTACGGCCTTCCAACGGGCCGTAGACGTACCGTAGGTGCTCTGTTAGTCCCGTTCTACCTATTCTATGACTTCTAGGTTAAGCCTATTCGTGTTAATTAGGGTTTTAAGAGCTTAACACAGCTTTGCCTTAGTTATAGCGTCTGCTGGGTTGTCTCCGCTGCTAATCTATTTGACCTCCGTAATCTCGCGCCGTTTATAGGCCTAACGTAAGTATATAAGGTTGACCATAAGCCTCTTCTCTTGTGTTATACCTAGTTTAACTAGGCAGTTGTAGAGGGACTTTAAATTGGTGCATAGAACTAAGGGTAACTGCTCCAGTTATAGAATCTTCTAGACCGTTAATTTAATTGCGGCTGCTATATCAAAGCCATAGGCTAGTGCATATAGCTTAAAAGCTAGTACACTGCGGGTTACTTATTTACACTTAATTAAAGACTAGTGCAGTATATTTATGTCCTAATTGCGGTCCGTAAGTATAATTACAAAGCCAATTTGTGATAATAGGTCTTTGTTATTAGCAAAGAAGGCGTCCGTAAATGCCATTATACTAAGGGAATTTAGGTCTAGTGGTATAAAAATAAGTCCTCTTGTTGCGTTGTCAATTTGCTATTAAATGCGCTTATTAAGCTGCTTAATATTTTCTTCTTGCGGATCTACTGCCTGGGCCGCAAAGGACAAGTCGTAGGCAGATTTGGGTTGGCAGACTATAGCTATATAGGCGCCTCTTGCACGCTATGCAGCGTATTGGTCCTTTGTATTTACGGTCTTATAGGTCTCTCCGCGGGAACTAGTAAGGTCCGTAGGCTTTACTATAACAGGCTTTAGGTTTTAGGCTTGGCGTTCCTAAGTTAGCTTAATTAGGTTGCCCTTTTATATAATTAGGCCTCTATTAAACTTAATTAGATTCTGCTTAGTTAACTACTTTTACAGCTTTGCTAAGAACTTGGCCTTTTGTAGTTTAGTTTCTTTAGCGTCCGTAAAGGTCTGGTCTGCTAGGAATAGGGTATTGTCTATTTAGAGTCCAACAATACTAAGGCCGTTTAATAGGCTGTATAGGAGGCAGGGGTTGTAGGTTAACTGTTCCATTTTAAGTTTACTAACATGGTGCTAGTAGTATGTCTTAAACCAATGGTTTCTAGCTTCTGGTACTCCGTATAAAGGTTTTATGACCCGTAGGATTATTCCTAGTTATAGGTTAAGCTCGGGGGGTGGCCGTATAAAGATGTCCCTACTTAGGTAGGTATTAGACTGTATATAGGCTTGCGAGATATCCCGTAGGTAAAGAGCTACAGGTTTGCTTTGCTGTAGTCTAGGTATAAGTGCAAGTATAATCCGTTAGCTGACTCGTTAAATTGTAGGCGATTGCGTAAGGACTAAGCCCTTCCCTTAGTCATTATAGGCTTATATAACAAGCCTTAATTTTTCAAAAGCTTTGTTAGTACCTAGGTGCTTAATTTCGTTAACAAAGCATAAGTTAAATATATGGATGCCTTACAGAACGTCTTTCTCTGTTATAACCGCAAAGACGCCCTTTTTAAGTAGTCTGTTAATCTCTTTACGTCGTGAGTCTATAAAGGGGGTTTTCTGTACTAGAACTAATATATCTGCAGGCGGAGATTACCTTGCGGATATTTCTGCGGAGGTTAGGTAAGTCTCCGTTATAATGTTCTTAGTTATAGGGTGCTTTCGGGGGCGTCCTTAACCGCGCTTTGCGGTAGGTATAGCGGGTTTAGTGGGTTTCTGGAGGACTTCTGGGGTAGGTAAGGGTGCTTCTAGCTTGTCTAGTTTAGCGGTCGCTTCTAGTTTGTCTGGTTTGGCGGTTACCTCTAGTTTATTTGGCTTGGTAGTTACTTCTAGTTTGTCTGGCTCAACGTCATAGGTGTCTTTGGGCCAAAAGTAGGGTTTTACGGACGTGCTCCTAAAGCCGGTTAGGCCGCTAGGAAGTTATACATAGCACGTCTCATTTTCTATAGCCAGTAAACGGTAGGGTCCGGTCCACTTGCCGCTTTTACGCCATACAAGGACTTTAGAGTTAAGTAGGAGGTTGTGTACTGGGGTCGTGTTGGGTCCGTTACGGTGGTGTAGGGCGTTATTAACAGCTTATTTGGCCCATAGCTTGACTATCTCGGCCATTGCCTTCCGTATTGTAGCTGCTCGTTCCGTAATAGATGGGGCAGGAGGATTTAGGTTACTTATCCTTAGGTAGGCTCCGTAGACTAAAAGGGTAGGTACTAGTCCATCTAGGCCAGTAGTGTTGTTAACGGCTTTTATAGCCATCTGTAGAGCTAGCTCCTTTTAGATGTCCTTATACTCGTCTATAATGATCTGGTAAGCTCTCCGTAGGGCTAGGTAAGCTCGCTTAACAAGCCCAATAGACCAATACGCCTCAACTAAAACGGCTTTTGTTGATATAGCCATGGCTATAGCATACTGCTAGAATTCCTTACTGATGAAGTTCCTACTAGCGTCATGGGTGATATACTCAGGAGGTCCAACGTACATATTAATCCAGCAGGTCCGTAAAATATCCTAAGTGTACTTTACGGATATATTTTGCAACCAATGGGCGGCTTAATAGTGGGTTGCCTCGTTAATTATATATAATACTGGGCTACCGTTAATGTATATAATGTCTACGTATACTGAATGGTTAAAGTTAAGATCCTTATAAAGGGTGAACTTGAATCGGCCTAGGGAACGTCCGTATTTCTAGCAGTAGGAGCAGTATTTAGTTAGGTGATTAACTGCCTTCCTATTAACGTTGTCGTATCCAGAGCGTTTAAGGACTCTATATAGCTTTTCGGCTGACGGGTGGCCAAAATAACAATATAAACGGTGGATCTCCGTACTGGTAAGGTAGTACGGGTTATAGTTAAAAGATTCCTAAATGTAGGTCCGTAAAGTCTCTCCCTATATAAGAAATGGGTGTCCAAATTGTTGTGTAATTGGTAGGGTAACATGCTTACTTCCTAGGGCAGTTATAGGGCCGATTAAGGTATCTGTAATATTATTATAGTAAACCTATAACCTGTCTATGTCCGCAAGGCAAAGTAAGAAAGGGGTGTCTGCTTTTACTATATGGAAGTTAACTAGGCTAATTGGGGTCTTAACTATAACTGATCCAATTAATGCAGTTAAGCTAATGCTAAATTGGACGTTTACGGCCCTAGTTTACATAGTGTCAATATCCGTATTATTATTTGCGGTGGTCCTATATGCAAGGTATTGTCCGTAACCTATAGTAGACTTCTTAGAGGCGCCTATGTTGATTATAACACCGTAGAATTCCTTAGGGGTATAGCGTTCTGTGGTAATATATGCAAATGGGTCCTGCTCGTAATCTATAACGTCCGTAACGGAGGTGCTTGCGGAATAGTTTTCGGGCGCAACTGAGTGTATAAAGGAACGGTCGGCTAATACGGTCGTGATATTAAAGGCTTAGCTGTCTATAAAAGGTCCAAAAGTGGTTAGGAATGTCTTTAAGGTCTCTTATTCCTAAGCGTTTAAGTTAAAGTTAATTATAAGGGCTTCTATTAACTTATTAGGGGGCTCTTCTGCTTCCTCTCCTTCATATTCCAAAATAAACTGGCTGATATAGCTATCAAGTCTCTTCCTAGACTTATTATGTTCTTCCTAGGTATGCCTTATAGACCAATATCCTTCCTTACCGCACACAAAGCACTTCTAGCTGGTTTGTCTGCGGGGGTATGTTTTTATATAGGGGTTACTGCGGGGGTTACGGGTAGGACTTGGTCGGTACGGGTGCTGCTAGCAGTAGCGGCAGTCCGTAAAGTAGACGTCTAAGTCTATTTGCGGATATTAAATATCCGTAATAAAGGCTTACGTGCTGCCTGGTAGGTTTGAGACTTTATACATTACAATAGAGGAGTATAGGTTATTAATAAGGCCAGCTAAGGTATCTGTAGGCTTATAGTAGGCGTACTTGTAGGGCTCTACTTCCTGGCAGGCCGTAATAAGTTTATTGTGCAGGAAGTCGTCCGTTTGAAGCTTAATATCAAGACCGTGCTGTAGGTAGCGGAGGTCTTTAATAAGGATTTGCAGGCACTCTATAGTCGATTTTTTAGTATTCTTGTCCATTACGGTCCGTAGCTTGGTTGTATTCCATTAGGTAAGGATATTACGCTTATATTCTAGTCCTTTAAAGTAGTTACGTGTAGCTTTACATAGCTTATTAAAAGGAACACCAAGGGGGTTACTCTTAAGGTTAGTGTAGTAGTGGTCAAGTACTAGGCCGCGTAGCATGGTAGAGTAGGCTTAGCTAAACTCCTATTTAGAAATATCGGCCTTCTAACAGAGGTCCGTAAAGATGGTTAATTTAAAGTTAAAGTTGTCGTTTTCACCGCTATACTTAGATTCATTGGTGTAGAGCTTGGCTAGGTTAGCTAGTTCCTTGCCGTAGGTCTTTGCTTAGATGGTTTGCGGATCTGTAACTTAAATAACGGAAGGGGTTTGGTCCGTGTTTTGGTTTATAGGGGTGTTGCGTTCCATAATTTAGGTTACGGGGGTATTGCGGTCCGTAACTTAAGTACTAGGTATGCTTTGGCCCATAAGATTAATTCTAAAACTGCTTAGGTTTGTAGGACGAATTTGGTTAAGAGGGTTAGGTATAAGGCCAGCGATTATATTAAGTTTGGAAGAAGTAAAGAGTTCCTTAGTTTCTTGGAACTGGTCTAGGATTTCCTCCTTGGTCCATTCCATTTAGTCCTTTTTGTGTATTGTGTTGTATAAGGACTATGCAATAGTAACTCGTTTATTCCTTTTAACCCATACACCTTGGTTACGTAAATGGGTTCGTAGTTTGCGGATGGTAGTAGGGTTGCAGGCTTTAAAAATAGCTTCCGTAAAGTCCGCAAAGTCTTCCTGGTATTGCTCCTATAGGTTGTCGTTTATAAGCTTAAAGTATCTATATTTAAGGATTTTGAAACTGATATAGTTGTTAACGTTGTTTATAGACATAACATTAACTTCTTATCTCCACTTCTTTTAACCTTCGCTGACTTGCTTGCTGATATCTGCTATACTATATAGTATAGTGCGTAGCGGGCGGAAGAGTTCTTATAAGGGTCCATAAAATCGGTTTACGGGCCGTAAGGGTTCGTAGGAGGGTAAGAGGTCTCCATAAGGGGTCTTGACAGGTCCGTAATGGTTCGCAGAAGGGTAGGGGGTCTCCGTAAGGGGTCCGAAAGAGGTGTAGTAAGAATAGGGGTTCGAGGTTCAGAGGAGGTTAAGGATAGGGGGTTCCGTAAGGGGTCTAAAAAGACGTCGGAGGTATTAAAGGAGGGTGTAGTAGGAGCAGGGGTTTAAGGTTCAAAGGTAGGTTGAGGGTAGGGGTTTCTATATAGGTTTGTATTCGCGTCTATAAACTTCCGGTAAACCGTACTAAGACTTAAATAAGTATACAGAGTTAGTAATAGGTCCGTAATCCCTAACTTCTAACCTTTTAGCAGGTCGTACTAGGAGTCTAAACGGGTAGTCGCTATTAAGTATTGCTCGGTGGGAGGTGTTGAGTGATTGCTGATCTGTGCGCGCTTACTAATTAGTATTCGTACTAACTTAATAGCACGAGTGAGTTGTATCCACGGGCACGAAATACATGTAGTATCATATACTTGTTTAAATGGTGACTATTAATTGTATAAAGCAGACTACGTAATCTATATACTAATGCGTCCTCCCCCTAATTAGTCAGTGCTTTATAAGTGCACCAGACGCGTAAGTGAGTGGTTGGTGCACCGAACGCGTAAACGCGTACCTAGCGTACCAAGCGCATAGGCACGCGGTTGGTACAATAGGTGCTGTAATTATACAGATATAGATAAATTAGGTGTTAAGCTTAATAACCTTAAAAATATACTTATCTAGGGAGATAATTGGGTGCCTATTATACGTAAGTAGGGTTACCCCTAGTTGCTCCTTTATTAACTAGAAAAGAGTGTTACTTAAAGCTACTTAACTAAATTAGAACTACGCTAACTATACTATTATTTTAGCCACTTATCCGTTTACTAATTATATAGGGTTCTTTAGTAAGTAGGTTATAAAGTTAAGGTTAAGGCAATTAAGTATTTTATAAAGTACTACTATTACTACTAAATAAATTAGAAATCCCTAGGCTAATTTAAGTTTACCCTTAAAAATAACTATAACTTTAACTTCTATATTATTATTAACGTTATATATCTTAGCGGCAAGCTAGTATATTAAGTTATTAACTTTTTAACCTTCTTCTAAGCCGTATATTTTTTAAAGGATATATTAGCTAAAAATATATAGGATACTCTTTAATTATACTAGATTAATATCTACCTAGGACCCCCTAATTAAATTATTTATAATATAGAAAAGAACTTCTTATCTATAAAGTTTTAATAATAGGTAAAGGCAATAGAAATTAAGGTTAAGGAAGTCCCTATTAAGGTATATAATAGTATTAAAAAAGTAGAATAATATTATACGCTATTACACTAAGTATATAAGATTATTTCTTTAAAACTAGAGGGTGCTAGTAAAGAGCTTATCTTATAAATAGCTATTAAGGCTATTAATAATTCTACTAGCCTAAATAGGCTTATACCTATATTACTAGTCTTTAGCGCCTACCCTTAAATAACTAATAATTTTCTACTATCTCTATCTATTATGTAATAAGCTAAGGCTATCTATAAGGTAATAAAGGAGGTACGCTATATCTACGCTATATACTAGGTTAATAATATACTAAAAATAAAAAATGGTTTAAATATATTAATAATAATAGATCGACCACTTTAATCTAAAGTATAGGTATAGTATAAAAAAGGGGGCTAGTTAGGCTTATATATACTTATTACTATTAAGGGTTAAACTTATACTCTTTAAATGCCCTATAAATCCACTTAATTCCACTTAACTGTTATTAAGCCCTACTATAGGGATAATAGTTTTAAGCCTTTATAGAATACCTTAGAGGATACCTTAAAGGAGAACTATAACTAATATACTTTAAAAGGTAACTATAATTCTAATATAATTATAGTAGATATACTATAACTATAACGTAGTAGAGGTTGCCTAAAAGAATTATAAAATTGCTAATATCTTATTAATTTTAAAGAGTAATTTGTTACTACTATTAAGAGTAAAGTTAAGTTATTAATGGCCTTTATAATAGCTAAAAAAAGATAGACTTTAAGCTTATAAAATAACTCTAAAAGAAAGGCCGTATTATAACTTTAGGAGCCTCTTTTTAAGTAACTAATAAGTAGGAGATTAATAGTCTTATTATAAAAGGAGTTTTTAAATTTAAGAAGTATAACCCTACTAAGTTTAATAGAGTTTATATCTTTAAGTTAAGAATAGTTAATAAGATTAAAGGTAAAGCTATTAATACCCTATTTAAGAAGTTAAAACTAGTTATTTAAGGTTATAATAATAATGGTAAGAAAGTAATTCTTATATAATCTCCTATAATTTAATAAGCTAGTTAGTAAGTTATTATTACGCTAGCTCTATCCTTAATAAAGAATAAAATAGTGGTTTATTTATAAGATATTACTTAGGTATATACCCAATTAGAAACATGCCTTAAGCGCTTAATACTAATATACCTTCTAGAGTAAATTTACCCCTAATATCCTAAAGATATAATTATAGTTATACTTAAGCTATTATATAGAATTATAGAGGTGGAAACTTATTAGTAGGCTACCTATAGCAAGCACTATAAGGAGAAGCTCTTAATAACTACTTCTATATTTAATCCCTACTTCCTTATTACAACTATAGGAACTCTATTTAGAATTATTGGTATATAAACTAATAATATAATTATCCTAGGAGATGGTTAATTTTTAGCTCTTAAAGAAGATAAGCTATTAAAAATAAATCTTATAGCAAAGCTAAAGAAAAAACTTAACTTAATAATACTACTGCTTTTTAATAGATATATTCTCTCCCTAAATAAGGATTCTATTACTTTATACTAGAAAGGTTAAGGTAAGAAGATTAATATTATTAACGTTAATTCTCTAAAGTAAGGATATATAGAGTAATACGCTTGTAAAGCTTATATTGCTTCTATCTATTAACCTAAGGCTTCCTTTAATCTCTCTATTACCGCTTAATACCAGGAACTAACTAAGGAGGATATTCTTACCCTAAATAAGTGCCTTTTTTAGTAATTAAACCATTTTAATTAAGGACTACTCTATATACCTATTAACCTTCCTACTGCTAAGCTCTTTATATTTATTAATAAATCGTTTATAAATAATAAAGATTTTAGCTCCCAGCTAGGATATAAGATTATTATTACAAATAAATCTACTAGAGAGAATAACTTTATAATTTATAGCAATTTTATCTATTAGAGCTTAACTAAGAGCAAGCGCATTACTTAAAGTGTTCTAGTATTAGAGATATATAGAATAGTTAGCGGAGCTAATATAGTAATTGCAATTAGAACTACCCTTAAGATAATTATAGATTGGCTTAAACTTCCTACTATTCCTATAATTGTATGCACCAACTTATATTCCCTTAATAAGTGTTTAGTTAAGCTTAGTACTATAAAGGAGAAGCGTCTTATAATTAATATTATGGCACTTTAGCAATCCTACAAGCGTTAAGAAATCTTTAAAATTTAATAAATTAATAGCTAAGATAACCTAGTAGACGTAATAATAAAGGCAAACCCAAATAAGGCACTAGAGATGTTTGTTAATATAAATACTCTATATATATAAGTTAAAGGTTAGGTTAAGAGGGAGTAGGAGATATAGCAATTTAAAAGTAGCCAATTAGGATTTTCTATCCCTAGGATAGAAAATCGCTATTAGCTTGCTTACTACTAGCGCCTTAACGGCCCCCCTGTCTTTATATTAACCCCCAACATTCTTCTTCTTCTTCTTCGCTTAGTATCTTTATATAGCAGTAATCTATAAGTATATATAGATAGCAACTACAAAAGAAGAGTTGCTAGTGTCGGGAATAAGGCAAGCGGTCGTCACGTGTCGTCGCGGCACTAGCGTGGCGAGGAGCCTTAAGCTCTTCGCCCTTCCTTAATTCCATACAATTAAGCATTATTAACAACATCACTATATCTACTCAAGTAGTACTAGTGAGGGAGTTACCCTATATTACTAACAATAAGACTATAACTAAGGGCCTTTGCGGCGCAGTGGTATAGTAAGTCCTATAATTACTTTAGTTTAGGGTTGCTCAGTTACTATAGGAAAGTTATAATGCTTAGCGTAGTGTTAAACTTAAGGTGCCTTGCCACTGCAGTGGCAGAGATATAGTAAATTAACTACTTACTAAAATATAGCGCGCCCCTATTGCTATAGTAGCCACTACAGTAACAGAGATACCCTATATTTATAAATTTAAATTCTATATACAGTATAGCTTGCAAATTTAACACTTGCTAATCTAGAGGAGCTTTTAGATTAGAAAGTCGCTAGATTAACCAAACAATCGCGTTAGAATTAGATATATTTTAGGGTCTTTAAATTTAATCTAAAGTCACAACTAAACGTTCCCTAAGATTTAATGTAGGGATCTCTTCCTAAGGATCTAGTTTAATTATAAGGTTTAGAAAGGGGTTATAATTTAGTTAAATTTATAAGATTATATTCTAAAGTCCTTATAGCGTAGTAGTATAGTACGTTCTACCTTTTGCTATGATTTGGAGCTAGCCTAACGTAATTAAAACTTGACATAGAAGAGCCGACCTGCTTAATATATAGTGCTAAGATTTCGTTAAATATATAACTTTAGGCGTTATAAGACATATATAAAAATATAAGCTTAATTTAGAGCCTTACTAACGCCTAATTTAATAGGAAACGACCCTTTTTTAAAATATTTTTAATATATAATAAGTGGGAATCAAACCCGCAACGCCTAGGAGTTGAACTCGCGACGTCTAATTGCCCAATCTGGTTAGGAGGCTCGGCGGCGATGCAATAGGGCTTAATAACGTAATAAGACTCGATAATGCAATGAGGCTTAACAATATAATGAGGTTTAACAATGTAATAAGGCTTAACAATACAATAAGGCTTAATAATGCAATAAGGCTTAATAATGCAATAAGGCTTAATAATGCAATAAGGCTTAATAATGCAATAAGGCTTGGCGGTAATGCAATGAAACTTAATAATATAGTAAGTTTTAGTAATATAATAAGGCTTAGGGCCAGGCAATAAGGGGAAGATTTAAGGTTGTTTGGTTACTTTAATGCCTAATAGCGAAATCCAATAGTATAGTACTGCTATTAAGGTGTTTTAATGCGAATAGGCTATATAAAGGTTTCGTCTATAATATATCTAACATATCCTAAAAGTCTACCTTTGGCTTGTCTTTAAGGTTAAATTTCTGGCCTATAATAAATTGAATATTATAGTTAGTAAGAGCACAATAAATAGTAGTATATTTTGCCCTGTTGTTTTTAGAACCATTAAATATAAAGTAGTAGGTAGTCTATTAACTTATATCTGTTAGTGCCGGCTAATAAAGTGCCTTTAAAACATATCAATATCAATAATAGCCCTTTTATTTTGCAGTATAATAGGCTTAATAGTAACAGGGTTTTAGTCCTTATAATTAAGCATATTTGTCTAACAGAGCTAGGTTTACCAATTATTCCAGTCAGCATTATATTATAGGTTAATTTAATATCTTGCACCTATAGAAAAAGGTAAAAGGCAGATTAAATAGAATAATTAGGGTACGCTTTTCTTTGCCGTTAAGGATTTTATATAGACATTATATGTAACGGAACCTTGTAGCAAGAACTACGGTAGGCTTGTTAATGGGCTAAGTATGTAGGTATAAACAATAAGTCAACAACGTAATAACAACTGGTAGAGTGGTTGCCCAATAGATTAACTCTAATTGTATTCTAAGATTCACTATAAAGAGAGAACTATCTGGGTAGGGACTGTGGTCCTTTAAATACACAACCTTACGCCTAATAAATCCCTTCGCTCTGTAAAGTACATATGCTTTATATACTCTATCCCATAAATTACACAGATTACACAGATTATATAGATCACATTACATAACCTTGGCTATTATTCCTTATTATATAGTTCCACCAGATCTATCCTAAACCGTGCCTATATTAACCAACTAGCTTCCGCTAACTCCTCTCTAAGTAGTTATAACACCATCTCCCTCCTCTTTATCTTTATCCTTAAAGATTCCTAACATCTCTAAGTTATCTACTAGAGGTGTAATGTCCGTCTGATTAATCTGGTTAATATTTTTACTTATTATGCCTTCTAAGGTTTCTAAATCCTTAGCCTCTTCTTCTACGGCTTGTTGTTCTTATACTGTTACCGCAATACTATCGCTTAGTAAGATTATGCCATCTCTATATTCTTACTGTGCGAAAGAGGGTTTAGTCTACGTTGCGTTAATAAGCCCTTTATCTTGGCAACCCTCTTCCTATTTAGAGTGCACTAAAGCAAATATTTAGTTATTATGCGACGTTTGCTCTATCTCTAACGCTAAGTATACGCGTCCTATAACTCTTAATAGTCTTTAAGTTCCCTTATTAATTTCCCTTAGGGTTTTATATTTAATCTACTGCTATAAAGCTTAATAATAAGCTTTTAAGCGTGTTGGTAATATAGGGTAAATCACCAGTACTACTTAAGTAGGACAGTGACGTTGGTTTTGATGATGCATGCTTTTCTTAATTAGAACGAAGAAGGGCGAAGAGCTTAAGGCTCCTTACCACGCTAGTGCCGCAACGACATGTGATAACCGCTTGCCTTATTCCCAACACTAGCAACTCTTCTTTTATAGTTGCTATCTATATACACTTGTAGATTACTACTATATAAAGATACTAAGCGAAGAAGAAGAAGAACGTTAGGGGTTAACGCGAAGGCGAGGGGCCGCTAAGGCGCTAGTAGTAAGCGAGCTAATAGCAATTTTCTATACCGGGTATAGAAAATCCTAATTAGCTAGTTAAAATTAGGGTCTGTGGAATATTATACTCTTACTCCCTTTTAACCTAACCTTTAACCTATATATATAGAGTATTTATATTAACAAACGTTTCTAGAGCCTTATTTAGGTTTGCCTTTATTATTATATCTACTAGGTTATCTTGGCCATTAATCTATTAAATTTTAAAGAGTTCTTGCCGTTTATAGGATTGCTAAAGTGCTATAATATTAATTATAAGGCGCTTCTTCTTTATAGTACTAAGCTTAACTAAGTACTTATAGAGGGAATATAAGTTAGTACACACGATTATAGGGATAATAGGAAGTTCGAGTTAATCTATAATTATCTTTAGGGTAGTTCTAATTGTAATTACTATATTAACTCTACTAACTATTCTATATATCTCTAATGCTAAAACGCTTTAAGTAACGCACTTACTTTTAGTTAAGCTCTAATAGATAAAATTACTGTAGATTATAAAGTCATTCTCTTTAGTAGATTTATTTATAATAATAATCTTATATTCTAGCTAGGAGCTAAAATCTTTATTATTTATAAATAATCTATTAATAAATATAAAGAGCTTAGTAGTAGGAAGGTTAATAGGCATATAGAGTAATCCCTAATTAAGATAGTTTATTTGCCAGAAAAGATACTTATTTAGGATAAGAATATTATCCTTAGTTAGTTCCTAGTGTTAAGCAGTAATAGAGAGATTAAAGGAAGCCTTAGGTTAATAGATAAAAGTAATATAAGCTTTATAAGCACGTTGCTTTATATATCCTTACTTTAAAGAATTAACATTAATAATATTAATCTTCTTACCTTAACCCTTCTGGCGTAAAGCAATAAAGTCCTTATTTAAGGAGAGGATACATCTATTAAAGAATAATAGTATTATTAGGTTAAGCCTCTCCTTTAGCTTTACTATAAGATTTACCTTTACTAGCTTATCTTCTTTAAGAGCTAAGAATTAGTTATCTTTTAAGATAATTATATTATTAGTTTATATGCTAATAATTCTAAATAGAGTTCCCATAGTTATAATAAGAAAGTAGGGGTTAAATATAGAAGTTATTATTAAAAGCTTCTCTTTATAGTGCTTACTATAGGTAGCCTACTAGTAAGTTCCTGCCTTTGCAATTCCATATAATGGTTTAAGTATAACTATAATTATATCTTTAGGATATTAGTGGCGAATTTATTCTAAAAGGTATACTAATATTAAGCGTTAAAGGTACGTCTCTAATTAGGTATAGGCCTAAGTAATATCTTATAAATAAACTATTATTCTATTCTTTATTAAGGAGGGAGCTAGTATAATAATAACTTACTAACTAGCTTATTAAATTATAGGGGATTATATAAGAATTACTTTTTTACTATTATTATTATAACCTTAAATAACTAGCCTTAACTTTTTAAATAGGGTGTTAATAGCTTTGCCCTTAATCTTATTAACTATTTTTAACTTAAAGATATAAACTCTATTAAACTTAATAGGGTTATACTTCTTAAATTTAAAAACTCCTCTTATAATAAGATTGTTAATCTTTTACTTATTAGATATTTAAAAAGGGGTTTTTAAAGTTATAATATAGCCTTCCTTTTAGAGTTATTTTATAAGCTTAAAGTCTACCTTCTCTTTAGCTGTTATAAAGGCCATTAATAACTTAACTCTACTCTTAATAGCAGCAATAAATTTCTCTTTAAAATTAATAAGATATTAGTAATTTTATAATTCTTTTAGGCAACCTCTACTGCGTTATAGTTACGGCATATCTACTATAATTATATTAGAATTATAGTTGCCTTTTAAAGTATATTAGTTATAATTCTTCTCTAGGGTATCCTCTAGGGTATTCTATAAAGGCTTAAAACTATTATCCCTATAGTAGGGCTTAATAATAGTTAAGTAAAATTAAGTAGGTTTATAGGGCATTTAAAGAGTATAAGTTTAACCCTTAATAGTAATAAGTATATATAGGCCTAACTAGCCCCCTTTCTTACACTATACTAGTACTTTAGATTAGAGTAGTAGATCTATTATTATTAATATATTTAAACCATTTTTTATTTTTAGTATATTATTAACCTAGCGCGTAGTATAGATATAGTATACCTCCTTTATTACCTTATAGATAGCCTTAGCTTATTATATAATAGATAGAGATAGTAGAAAATTATTAGTTATTTAAGGGTAGGCGCTAAAGACTAGTAATATAGGTATAAGCCTATTTAGGCTAGCAGAATTGTTAACAGCCTTAATAGCTATTTATAAAATAAGCTCTTTATTAGCACCCTTTAGTTCTAAAGAAATAATCTTATATACTTAGCGTAATAGTATGTAATATTATTCTACTTTTTTAATACTATTATATGCCTTAATAGGGACTTCCTTAACCTTAATTTTTATTACCTTTACCTATTACTAAAACTCTATAAATAAGAAGTTCCTTTTTATATTATAAATAACTTAATTAGGGGGTTCTATGTAAATATTAATCTAGTATAATTAAAGAGTATTTTATATGTTCCTAGCTAATATATCCTTTAGGAAACATACGGCTTAAAAAAAGGTTAAAAGGTTAATAACTTAGAGTATTAGCTTGCCGCGAAAATATATAATATTAATAATAATATAGAAGTTAAAGTTATAGTTATCTTTAAGGGTAAATTTAAATTAGCTAGGGGACTTCTAATTTATTTAGCAGTAATAGTAGTACTTTATAAGATGCTTAATTATCTTAGCCTTAACTTTATAACCTACTTACTAAAAAACCCTAAGCAATTTATAAACTAATAGGTGACTAAAGTAATAGTATAGTTAATATAACTCTAACATAGTTAAATGGCTTTAAGTAATGCTCCTTTTTAGCTATTATAGGAGCAACTAAGGGTAACTCTATTTATATATAATGGGCACCTAATTATATCCCTAAATAAGCATATTCTTAAGGTTATTAAGCTTAACGCCTAACTTATCTATATTTTAGATATAGAATAAAAATAGGGTGTTTATAGAAATAATATAGAAAGTAATATATCCTAATAGGGTTTAGACCTTAATTATACTAAAAAAGATTATAGTACCCTTACTAAAGCAAATTATATATTAGCCTGCCATTAATTAGTTAATTTAAATAAAGCTATTAAGCTGCTAAAGAGCTTAAACTTAAGGTTCTCCTGCTATAGATACTCCTATAGCTCTAGTATCTAGTATAATATTATAGAAGACATTTACTAAGTATTTGTTATTAAAGGAGAATATAAAACTTTCCTTTAGCTTATTAAAGATATCTAACTTTATAACAGAATGGAGTATAGATTAATTATTAAGGACAGCAATAGTTTATGTGCCATTTACCTTACTATACTTAGTAAAGTATTAGTTAAAAGAGTAGTCTTTAATTTCTATATCTATAAGGAGCTGTTTGGCCTTATTAACCTTACCCTTAAGGTCTTTTTTGCCTTTATATTAAACTAGGAAGCTTTAGAAGTAGGCTATAATAACCTTATAATTTTTAACATTTTATGCACTCTAGCGAAACTTATTATATACCTCCTTTTATCTATTAAGAAAGTGCCTAGTTAACTAGCAATTTAGCTTCTTATAAATATAGTATTTCTTCTATTAATTGTTTTAAGATAAACCTCTACAAGAACCTCTATAATTGCTTTATAGTTAACATTAATTATACCCTTTACTGTATCCCCTACCCCAGTCACTATATATTTAATTAGTCCAGTTATAATTGTGTTGGTTAGCTAGGTTAATTAAAGTAGGTTAGGGTTAAGTATTAAATTGCTATACTTCTTAAGAGTATAGAGTAGTGCTAATAGAGGATCTTAATTAAGCATACACTCCTTTATAAGTATTTATAGGATTAAAGAGAGTAAGGTTATATTCTTTAACACCTTAGCATATGCTAATAACTTAATTGCGTAGGCTAAAGTCCTTTTAATATAATTTGGATAAACTATGCTGAATTATCTAAAGTTAGTTAAAGAGCCTTTAAAGATAATTAAGTTAAGAGGCATCTGGGTTTATAGTAATAATTCTTAAAAAGGTAGTCTCTCTCTACTCTAATATATACTGCTGCTTATTCTCTTCTGTTTTAAAGTGGCATCTTATCTTATATATTATTTAGTTAAAATTATATCCTTTTCCTGCTAAATAATTATAATAGAAGGTACTAGCACGGCCCTTAAGTATAATAGAATAAGCGTTATAATATTAGTTAGGTTCCAGTCCAACCTTCTAGTAATAGTTATAGAAGATACGCAGCTTTGAATTAAGGATATTATATAGTTCCCTACTAAACCTCTTCTCCCGGTCTAAATAGAGCTTTATAAGCTCTATAAGCATTTTTAAAGTGCCTCTAAGCGGTATTAGGCTACATTAAAATTGCATTAGAGATTAAGGTGGGAATTGCTTTATAGGCTGTAGTGGAGATATAGATCTTAATAGAGCATGGCGTAGTACCTAATCTTGCTATAATAGAGTTTAAAGGTTATTAAATTATAAAGTAAGGGGATCTTACACTTACTCTTATTTAGTAGTTAAAGTTATAGGTTAAATTAGTAGATCCTAGGGAGCTAAAGATAATAGAAGCAATAGGTATGGAATATAAGAACTTGTGCCTAGAGTAATAGAATTTAAACGTGTCTCTATTAGTGTATTATTTAGATTCTATTATAAGTTGAGCTTCTTTATAATATATAGTTGGTGCTCAATCTCTTATAGAGTCTATTTGTGCTCTTTTTTTACGTTAATAACTTGCTCCTAAATATTGTCTCTAATAGCGCTTCCATTTATAGGGATAAATACTCTATTCTCCTAAAGGAAGTTATAGAAGTCTTATATAATAAGCTTATTTGCAAGAGCCTATATTTCCTTTATCTATCTAACAAAGTCCTCCTTTATGCAATACTATAGCGTAGTGTCGTTATATTCGCTGTCTGCGTAGTATACTATGTGGTATAATAAGAATCCGTTTAGGTTCTTTTGCTTGGCGTTTATAGGGTCAATGTCTTTGTTTTATATTTTTAGGTTAATGTCTTCCTTATACTTCTTTGGGTAGGTTAACGCCATAATAGGTTAAAGGTAGATAGGGTTTTCGGTTTTATAGAATCTCATAGGTTTGCTGTTAAGAAGTAGGTAATTTAAGATATTATTTAACGCGTTTTGGACGTTAACTTAGGACCCTAGGTTTAGTAATACTTCTAACCTAAAGTACTTAACCAAATCTTTATAAAAGTAGTTGTTCTGCGTAATGGACGCAACTTAGTATCTCCTAGTATTTAGTAACACTTCTATTACTAGTTTTCCGCAAGTCTAAGGTAGCACAGTATCGCCGGGATCCATTCTATATAAGCGCATATAGCACCCCTGCACAAGACTATCTCTTTTATTAAAAAACCTTGCTATTCTATGGTTGTGTATTCAACCACTAATCAGTGTTAGTAACATAGGGTAAATCACCAGTACTACTTAAGTAGGACAGTGACATTGGTTTTAATAATGCATACTTTTTTTAATTAGAACGAGGAAGGGCAAAGAGCTTAAGGCTCCTCGCCACGCTAGTGCCGCGACAATACGTGACAACCGCTTGCCTTATTCCCAATAAAGCGCCTTAGGTGAAATTTGTTATCTTTAAAATAAGGACTATGCTTGTGCTAAGAGAGCAAGGGAAGAGGAGGGTTAAGCCCTTAAAGCGCGTGCTTCGGCTTATGCCTGTCTTTATTGTCTTAAGTAAGTTTATAAAAAGGTCCGTTTTAAGGAGTAGAAACTTATCTAATAGGGTTTATCTAAGCTAGGTAATAAGAGAGTAGAGTTTCCAGAGAAGGAAACAACTCTAAGTAATATAGTAGTTGCTCCTCTTAGGTCCCCCTTAGCTGGTTTATCCTTTAGCAATCCTTTTTTAATACTCCTGTCACGGAACCCCACCGCAGGGGCCTCCATAGGAGAGCCCCGTGCTCTCGCATACACCTCGCGTACAGCTTACGTCAGCTACGCGTAGGTATATCACCTCCTTACGCCCTCGAATCTTACGATCGATCGCGCAACGTCTTGTAGACTCCTTGAATACATACGTTCAGCTGCCACTGTTCCGCGCCCCATGACATTACATTGCGCCTTTTTTACCACCAACACCTAGCCTACGACCAATTCTACGTCTTTATGATACTACAGGCGCTACCAGAAGCAGCGTGTCTACGAGTAACCTTCGCGCTATAATAGTAAGACGATATTCCTTACTAGCCACTATATTAAACCTAAAGAGCAACCTAATACCCTAACCTAACCTATAATGCTAATTAATCCCAGAAGAATTTAATTTATTAGCCCTAGCCTTAATCCCTAAGAGCAAGCCTAGCGGCTTAAAAGAGTTACAACTATAAGTACCCCTGAGCGCCTAGCACCACCTTAAAAATAATAAGAGTTAACCAGCCTAGTAGGATAAGTACACCCCTATTAGTATAGGTAGTTACAGTAATAACCTTAACAAGATAGACACCAGCAACGTCTTATCCTTTATTAATTACACAGCCACAGAAAAGTAACCAGAATGGCAGCTACCTATTAAGATTAAAATACAAGACGCTAAGATATTTGTATAAATAGTAGCATAAGAACCTAATAAATACTACCACCTTCTATAGAACTACTACCTAAAGCTTATATAAGCTAAATTGCGTGCTGCCTAAGACCACGATATTATTTAAGACTTATAAGCTAGTAAGGCACTTGCTAATAACACACGCTAAGAGACTAAAGATAACCTCTGTATATCTAAATATAATGTCTAATAACTAAAGAAAGCTAAGATTATACTTATTGCTAAGGTTACTAAGAAGGAGGGCATAATTAAATACCTATAGTCTTAGCTTAATAAGCATATCTGTAATAATACCAAGCACCTTACTACTACGCACTATACCACCTAAGTCTCTATGCCTTTGGCAACCTTACCTACCTAACACTTAGCTAAGGGTTAGCGAGCAGCTTTACCTAATAGGGATAACTCCTATAATAGCGACCAAACTTAAGCTATAATTATAGGGTCTAATATATAATACCCTAATCCCCTAGTCTTCTAGGGAGACTGCAAGAAATACAGCTACTAGAAGATGTAAATCCGTAAGAAACTAACCTAAAGCGCCTACCTTTTTCCTAGGGAAGATGCTAAGATTGGTTACATTATTGGGCGTATAAAGAGTACCCTATTTAACAGACTCTTCGCCTAATAGGAGACCAATAGCCCCTAGAAGTGGTAGTCCTATTAAAAGGTCCTTAACAATCTTAACTTAATATATCGCAACTATAACCTAGTGGCCACTAGTTAAGCTAAACTACGCGCCCTAAAGATAAGTCCCACTAAGTTATTTAATGAGTTCTATATTAAGTTCTAGGAATACACTAGAGTCCTCTCTTAAGACAACGCTAAAGACTAAGAAGACCTCCTTAAAAAGGTTACCTATTGCCTTAGTTACACTACCGCTAGTTACAATTATAATAATATATGTAGCATAGTGGCAGCCCTACGGAAGATTAAATAACGGCTAAATTAGATCTCTACTACTAACCCTCGCCTAAAGGCTCCTATACAGAAGCCCTCTGGGCCAACTATACTTATATATACTAGGTTACCAACGCCTACTATAAATACTGTTACCGGAGCCAATATTAACCTCTTTATACTAACCTTCCCATGTAAACTCCTAGACGGAGAGCGCGAGCTACTTTAGAAGCTAGGGCGCTGCTATAGATACTATTAAGAAGGCTATTATTACGAGAACCTAAACTGCCTAATAGCTAGGTTTAGTAATCGCCGCCTAATACCTAACTTTATACCTTAAACACTAAACACCTTACTATATACCGCTACCGTATAAGACAAAGATATAGCAATAGCAGTAGAGTTGGATATAGAAACGGAAAACGCCAAGTCCCAGCCCTAAGTTATAGGTTAGGACGCCCTAATAATAAAGGGATCTATATATTAGCCTACTTAATAGATAACTTAATAAAGATAAATAGATGGAAACAGATAGTTTTACCTATAATAGGAATTACTGCTAAAAAATAATATAAAAGCCGTTCTATAATTAATTGTGGAGCTACTAATAAATTTATAAATACCTAATTTGTGCGTAATTATAACCTACCTACCTTACCCCTTACTAAAGCCTGCGCCCTACAACTTGCTAATAGTAGTTATACCGCATAGAAGATTACTTATATAGCATAACTCTACCTAGATATAAACGGGCACTAAAAAGAGCTCTAGGCCTATATTATACTACTTACCAACTACCCTATTATCCTTAGAATAAGCTGGCTTAAATAATATAACCCCGCCATTAACTAGAAAAAGAGAGAAGTAACCTTTAACTCTAAATACTGCAGAGAGACTTACCTAGGGCATAGCCTAGCCGCCTCTATTTACTCCCTAGGATATTAACCTAAGGAACCCCTTATTACCCCACCTATAACTAACTACCACTACGTTAGTGCCGCGGCCTTCTACTGTATAGCACGCAAGAAAGGCTAGACTATTACTATAGCTTCCTAATTATAACTATATAAGCTTAATAAAGAACAGGACCACGTCCTCTATAGTAATAGAATAGATATAGTTAACCTTTTAGAAGATAACGCCCCTATAGAACTCTACGGACTTTTACCTTTAGACTTTAAGAAGTGTATAAAGCTTAAAAAAGGACTTACTAATAAGAAACTCTATAAGCTCCTCCCTAAGAGGTACCACAACTTTATTAATATATGCTTATAAAAGGGCGTAGATACACTCCCCCTATATTAACCTAACGACTATACCATTAATATTAAATAAGGAAAAATACTACCTTATAAGAGACCCTACCTAATGTTAAAAGATAAACTTCTAGTTATAAAAAAGTATATCAATAAGCACCTTAATAAAGGGTTTATTCGTCCTAGCATATTACCAGCAGCCGCCCCCATCCTTCTTGCTAAAAAGCTAGGGGGAGGTATCTAATTCTGCGTTAACTATAAAGGACTTAACGCTATTATAATTAAAAATTAATACCCAGTACCGCTTATACGTAGGACCCTTAAGTAGCTTAGTTAAGCCAAAATCTATACTAAGCTTAATATTATCGCTGCCTTTAACTATCTCTAAATACGGGAAGGTAACGAATGGAAAACCGCATTCGTATTACGCTTCGGCTAATTTAAATATACCGTTATACCCTTTAGCGTATGCAACGGCCTAGGCGCCTTTTAAAGCTACATTAATAACGCCTTATAGGACTACCTTAACGACTTCTACTCTACGCACCTAAACGATATACTTATTTATAGCAATAACCCTTTTAAGCATACTAAGCACGTTTAAAAGGTCCTATAGCGCCTTAATGAAGCAGGACTTTATATTAATTTAAAGAAGTGCGAATTCTTAGTTATAGAAGTAAAATACCTTGGACTAATTATTACTACTAAGGGTGTCTATATAGACCCCAAGAAGGTATGTATAATTACTAAATAGCAAGCCCCTAACTGTATTAAGGACGTATAAGCCTTTCTTAGTTTCACCAACTTCTATTAGAAATTTATATATAACTTCTTAGGCGTAGTAGCACTATTTACAGCAATAATACAAATAAAGAGCCTTTTTGTAAAAGAAAGAAAAATATATCTACGCTTTACCTAGACGCCTAAATACAAGAAGGCATTCTAAGACCTTAAAAATGCCTTTACTAAAGCACCTATCCTAGCTTACTTTACACTAGGACAATAACTCTATTTTAAAACTAACTCCTTAGACTACGTTAACGCAGGCGTTTTTTTCTAGATAGGTAATAACGGTCTCCTCTACCTAGTCGCATTCTACTTGTCTAAGCTTATACTATAAAAGTATAACTATAAGATCTATAATAAGGAACTGCTTATAATTATATAAGCGTTTAAAGAATTCCAACTAGAACTCTTCTTAGTAGAACCTAACTAGCTAACTAAAGTCCTTACGGATTATTGCAACCTTAAGTACTTTATAACCACAAAGTAGCTAAACTGACGCTAAGTATATTAAAACGAGTTTCTTTCTAGTTTTAACTTTAAAATCGTATATAGGCTAGGAGTATAAGGCACTAAGCCTAATAGCCTAATATACCACTCGCAAGACCTTCCTTAGTTAGAAAACAACCCCTATAATTAGTTCTAATAATAGATAATCCTAAAAACATAGAACTTAGCCCTAGGTATGCTACCTATAACAAAGCCGACTGTACCTTAGCTTTATACTATAAAACTAGAGTTACCTCCTAAAATTAATAAGCTTATTACCGCAGTATATAACACCTCCATTAACTTACTACTATATTAACTTATTACTACGAAGACCGCTAGTACTCGTATACTGCCTACTAACCTCCAAAGCTTGGGCTAGATTAATATAGCAGCCTTAGAGGTAAAAGAGAACAGGCTCTATTATAGAGGCCGCCTATTTATCCCTAACTTAGAAAACCTATAACAGCAATTAATCTAAATAGCCTACGACCTCTAGTTAAGCGACTACCTAGGTAAAAAAGGAACCTATAAGCTTCTTAGCCAATACTACTTCTAGCCTAAGATAATAGACTTAGTTAAACGCTTTATAGGTGCCTACTACGGTTATAAACGCGCTAAGGCCTTTAATATAAAGTACTAAGGACTACTACACCCTCTACTAGTACCTATATGACGATAGGCAGATATTGCTATAGACTTTATTATTAATCTACTACCCTATAAACAACACAGCCGTACCTATAAGAATATCCTTATAATAATATACCAACTTATAAAAGAGCGCCACTATATCCTAACCAAAGGCGTAGCCGTTAGCGACATTACTAACGCCTTCCTCCGCGAAGTTTACTAATTATATAGGTTACCTAACTTAATTACATCCGACTAAGGTATATAGTTTAACTCTAATATATAGAGACAAATCTGCTAACGCCTTAGCACCTCTATTAAGATGTCTATATCCTTCTACTATAAAATTGCTAGGTAACCGGAAAAGGCTAATGCTAGTATAAAAGCGTACCTACAACAGGTAGTCGCCTATAGTTAGGATAACTAGGTAGATCACCTTCTACTAGGTAAATTTATAGCGAATAACCACGTCTTAACCACTATAGAACTTACCCCGTTCTTTGTAAATAAGGGATATTACCCCTAATCTAATATAGAGCTATTAGAACCTATTAATAAGAAACTACTATATAGAAAGCGCCTTAAGATGCTACTTGCCGACCAATATACAGACCGTATAAAAAATCTACTTAACTACTATAAGGAAGAAATAGCCTAGGCTTAAACAAAGTAGGCCTACTTCGCCAATTGTTATAGAACGCCACTACCGGAGATGCGTGTTGGCGACTAGGTATAGCTAGATATACGTAATATCTCTATACAGAGGCCTTTTAAGTCACTTAATTATAAGAATCTCGGCCCCTATTAAATTAAATAAGTTATTAATAGGGGAGCCGTATATAAGCTAGAGCTCCTTCCTACCCTAGCCACCTATAGAATATAGCCTATATTTTACCTATAGCTACTATACCTTTACCAGCCTAACCCCTTACTAGAATAAATATAGCCTAAACCTCTACCAGTACTAATCTAAGATAAGAACGAAGATGAGAACCATAAGGAGTGGACCATTAAACAAATTATTAACTCTAAATACTATAGCAAAGGCAGGGGACGGTGGCTCTACTATAGAGCTATCTATATAGGATTTGACATAGATTAGCCAAAATGGCAACTATAGGAAGACTTTAAAAATGCAAAGGATTTAATTAGCAATTTTCACTACGCGAACCTATAGAAACCGGGCTTAAGCAGAGATTTTGTGCCTAATCCTCTATAGAAGTCCTCATAGAGTTAAACCGTACATTGCTATATAAGGGCAAACTGCCGTTAGATTGCCGCAGATTGCCATTATATAATAGCAAAATATAATTACGTGACCAGAAAATTATTAAGATATCCAGGAACTTTAACTGGCGGTTAAAGTTATCTAATTAGTTAAATTCTTAGGTGCCAAGTTTTATTACATAACATTGTTTAAGCCTTTAGCGATACCCCCTTTTCTTCTCTACACCTTAAGTGTCCCTTCTACATATATATAGTAACTATAGCGTCGCCAGAGCTCCACCTCTATAGAAGGGGGGGTAGTGTTACAGAACCCCACCATAGGGGCCTCTATAGGAGAGCCCCATGCTCTTACGTACACCTCGCGTACAGCTTACGTCAGCTACGCGTAGGTATATCACCTCCTTACGCCCTCGACCCTTACGATCGATCGCGTAACGTCTTGTAGACTCCTCGAATACATATGTTCAGCTGCCACTATTCCGCGCCCCGTAACAACTCCCTAACCTACTTTCTTCTAATACTCCTATATCTTTCCCATAGCGTTCTTTAGGTTACTTAGTAGTTCCTAGGTAGTCTTACTATAGCCTATTTACTTTACTTTATACCATATTTCATTATCTACATCCTTATAACTAATAATTTTTAAAACTTACTATTTATCTTCCTCTTATCCTCTATATATATCTGCCTTATAGACTAGTAGTTTAACACCTCTATATACTAGTTCTAGCATTACAATATGCTATATAGGGTAGATCCTCATTTTAGCTAATAGGTTTAACTTATACGTAACTAATAAAATTCTTTACTTAATTTTAAAAGGTCCTAGTTTAACATAGTCTAACTTCTTACTTAGTTATTAACTTTTAAAATTTTTGTATAGTAGACACACTTTATCTCCCTCCTTAAGATCTGGTCCCTTAGATCTCTTAATATTATAGTACCTTTTTATTCACTCTTATACTAGTTTAGCTATTTCTTTAAGGTCTATATAAAGATTTATTAAAGTCTCTATTCTTTCTTTTACTATACTACTTATCTTCTTTACTTAATATAGCGATAATAATATTCTTAGCTTATACCTATAATTCACCTTAAATAGTAATGTCCCCATTCCTTCTTATGGTATTGCATTATATATAAACTGTATAACTAGTAATAATAATACCTAATTATTCTATGCGTAATTGGTATAGTATCTTAGGTACTATTCTAGTGTCTAGTTTAATCTTTCTATCTATCCATCCATCTATAGATAATACGCTATTAAGGTTACTATATAAACCCCTTATTCTGCCAGAAATACTGCCTAAAATACTGCTATAAATCTTAGATCTCTATCCAACATAATTTTATCTAGTACTCTATATCTTACAAACACTTCCTTAACATAGATTCTAGTAATATCCTCTACTAATATTTCTTCTATACACACTATAAAGTATCCCTACTTTATTAGCTTATCCACTATTACTAAGATTATATTATAATCTTATCCTGTAATAGGATCTCTTAACTTTAGCAACTTAATAATAAAGTCCCATTGTCACGGGACTCACTCGTTCTCACATCTATACGCGTCTTTGACGTTCTTAACCCATGCTCACGTTCGTCCCAAAACACTTACGCACGTTCCCCTATAACCCCTATTTATACCCGTACCTAGCATATAAAGACTCTTCTTCTTTATCCAATGTCTTTGTATTAACCACGCATAGTTACGTGTACATAGCCTTCTTAATTACTACCTTGTTTAGTATATTGTATCCCGGCTCATGCCTACTCTGTAACACTACATTAGATCCCATTTCTACGTACCTAGCGGGCCTAGGGCTACTAGTTGCGGAGCATACCTTCTACGCCTTGCAAGGGTAGGAACAGAGCTGCTAGCTACAGGTAGACTAGGACATTAGGGCTCTAATCTAGTACAACAAGACCTCATGCCATTACGCCTACGAGATGACCTGGCTTGCACCCTACTGCTACCGATTTCAAACGAGCACATTACTACCCTCCGGTTTGACCTTATGTGGCTCACACCCTACTGCATAACAACCCCCAACCCTAACGCTAGCATTGTACTGCTGTCCTACCAACCTAGCCTTATTACTGCCGTATAAATCTAACAAGTCCCCGTGCTAATACGCCTACAGACCAACAAGCCTTGCACCATCCTGCCCTGCGAACCGACAAGACCTTATACCAATATGCCTACAAGACGACCCCATTACTAGCACTATACTGCTACCATCCAAACCTATAGCCGAAGCTTTCTACATCTAATACTAAATAGTCCTAAGCCGCCCAAACCTATCGCTAGCATTATACTGCTACTGCTAGAGCCATCCGCATTTAATACCTAGATTATCTTAAGCCGTATAACCCTACACTAGTACCATACTACCGCCTAAACCTATTAACAAGACCTCGTGCTAATACGCCTATAAAACGACCCTAATAACCCATTATGCCAATAAGCCTACAACCCAAATATAACTAGGTAAAGCCTCGCTCCCTAGGTACCCTACTAGATAGAGTATAGCTCTCTAGACCAACCCTATTACTTATATTATACTGCTACCTAAACTAATAAGCTCTATACTAATTTGCCTACGGAACCTAAACCTATTACTAGCACTATATTGGTACCCAACGCTGGCACCATACTGCCACCAATAAGAGCCTGTATATAAACCGTACCGACCGTATTATACTGCCGAATAAGCCATAAATACCACCTAAAAACGCCTATTTTGGACCAAAATCGCCTATTTTATACTAAAAATCGGGGCTATTTTTTAGGGGGACCTGGAGTAGGATAATAAGGGAAGACCATAAAGCTACTAAAAGCAAGAAAGGGACTAAATAAGCTTTAGCAAAGCGTCTCTAAGCGGCAAGGATAGGAGTATAGCTAGCAACAAAAGCTGGGCTATACTTCGGGCCTAAGAAGTTAGTAGCCTAATAATAAAATATAGAAGGACCGAACTGGCGGAGCCTGCGCAGCGCAGGACATAAAAGGGCGGAGAAGGGCTAACAAATTTTTTTTTCCATAATAGGTTTTTTTAGTATACACACGATACGCCTTACAGGAGCTTAGAAGTAAGGGGGGGGTACTATTATAGGACTCACTCGTTCTTATGTCTCTGCGTATCTTTGACATTCTTAACCCGTGCTCACGTTCGTCCCAAGACACTTATACACATTCCCCTACAACCTCTATTTATACCTGTACCTAGTATATAAAGACTCTTCTTCTTTATCTAATATCTTTGTATTAACTATATATAGTTACGTATATGTAGCCTTCTCAATTACTACCTTGTTTAGTGCATTATATCCCGGCTCGTGCCTACTTTGTAATACCTATAATATAACCTTCTATAGTCTCTTTAGTATTTTAATAGGTTATAGCCCTCCGTACGGCTTATACCTTATTAGTTTATTTCTTTAGTAATCTAGATATTCTCTTATAACTTATCTTGCTAGTTCCTAGATTTCTTAAATAATATACTCCTCTTAAAGTCTTAACACTAAGCCTATAGCTTTATTATATCCTTAAGTTAGTCCCCTATAGAATAACTTAACAAATTTTTTTGTAATAGATCTTAGAATATAGGTTACTTTTTAGTTCTTATACTATTCTATGTCCAGATCCTCTACCTATATCTTTTAGATCTTTTATATCTAATCACTTTTTAGTAATTTGTGGATCTGACTTTCTTTAATTGCTATAACCTTTAGGTAATTATACCTAATTAATCCGTCTTAATCCTTTTGTAGTAAAGCCCCTAATAGCTTCTTATTGTTTTATAGTTTAGCCTTTCTGCTTAACACGTCTGCTCTTGTATTGTCTATACCCTTAGTATACTAAATCTTAAAATAGTATTCTATAAGCATTTCCGCCTATCTAACCTGTCTTTAGTTAAGCTCCTTTATTATTAGGAATCCTATAAGGTTCTTATAGTCTATTTTAACTATAAATAGTTTCTCTGTGCCTTGTAAGAATACTCTCTATTCCTTTAACACTGTAACTATACCTAGCAACTCCTTATTATAGATGTTATAGTTCAGTTCTAGTAGCGTTATCTTCTAACTATAGTACACTACTAGATGCTATGCATCCTAATGCTTCTATAGTAAATATGCTCCTAGTGTAAAGTCTAATATATCTATTTTAATAACCGTCTCTAGCTTTAGTTAATAGATCTTAAGGATTAATTCCTGGGTAAATAACTCCTTAAGTTCCTAGAATAACTTCTTTTACTTAGTTCCCCATATCTACAGTTCCTCTTTCTTTATTAATCGCATAAATAGCTTAATACTTTTTAACTACTGCGCTATAAACCTCCTATAGTAGTTGCAAAACCCTAGAAACAATCTTAACTATATAATATTCTCTGGTTCTTACTAACTAACTATAGCTTTAAATTTCTTTAGGTCTATGCTAATTTTTCCTAGTTTAATAATAAATCTAATAAAATTGGTCTTTTTTATAAAGAACTTGCATTTTTTAATTGCTACTAGTATCTGTTCCTCCTATAGTCTCCTTAAAATCCATTTAATATATTCCTTATGTTCTTTCTCACTCTCTAAGTAGATAATAATAATATTAAGGTATACTATAACAAACTTATTAAGGTGTTCTCCTAACACACTATTAATTCACTTTTAGAATATTACTAGTGCATTTATAAGCCTAAATTATATAACTAATAGTTTATATAGTCCTTCCTTTAACCTAAAAGCTACTTTCTATTTATTACCTTCCTTAATCCTAATCTAATAGTATACCTATCTTAAATCTATCTTTATAAAGATCTTTGCGTTGCCTATCCTATCTTAGATTTTGCTAATTAAGGGTAAAGAATATTTATTCTTTTTAGTAATACTGTTTAACTATCTATAGTCTATACATATTCTAAGTTTTCTGTTTTTCTTTAGAATAAATAGTACTAAATATCTCACTAATAACTATAATAGTCTAATATATCCCTTTTATAAGTTCTCCTAGACAAACTCCTTAAGCGCCACTAACTCTATTTTAGTAAGCTTATAGATTAAAAAGAACCTTAGACTTATTCCTTCTTCTAATTCTATCTTATAGTCCCATACTACATACTCTAACAGCTTTTCACTTTTTAGTAACCATAACTTTTTATTATACTTATAGTATCTCTTTAGTACATAACTTAAGCCTTGCTTAGTCTCTTTGTATATTACTCCAACTTAGTACTATACCAACTTAGTTTGCTGTTATATCTTACGCTATTAAATATCTCTAATATTAACCTAACCTGTAACCCAATTAATCCTTAGATTATATTCCTGTAACTAAGGCATTCCTAGTATCACCTTATCTTTTCCTAATAGTAGGATATTAAAAGACATTCTAACTAGTCTCTCTTTAATAGTTAACTAAATAGGTCCTATTTTAAGATTAATAATACCTCCTCTATAGGCTATCTAATCTTCTAAAATTGTTATAAGTGGATATAGGTGTTCCTTTTATCTATATAGTAACCCTATCCTTTCTACTGTTACTGGTAATATGTGGTTCCTTATTACTCCACTATCTATTAGTACTTTAAACTGTTAATTTTACCACTTAACTTATAAATTTAGGTGTTATCCTTAAATTCCTTTAAGGGTTTAAGGCTCTACTACTAGTTCCCTCTGGTCCTATAGGCCTCCCCTTTTCCTAACTATTAGCTGCTAGATCCTATTTATACTTAGTCTAACTTTAGCTAATACTTAGTTTATTTCTTTTCCTCTATATGCTATAGACAAGTATTCTTTAGACAATTCTACTACTGTCTTCTATTTAGGCATTCTTCTATAAGGAATCTTCCTAGTTAAAGTATTAGGTTCCCTTAACTCTATACTTTTACTAGGTGCTATTTATATATATACTTAGCATCCCTAACCGTTTTTCTTCTAGTGCCCAATATATCCTTACTAGGTACTTTTAGTTTTTGTCCTTTAGTGCTCTATGCATATTACACGTGTTATCTATATAAGCTATCTATAATAGTGTATAATACGCTGCATATTTTAAGTTAACTCTTAACTTATCTTTATCCTTAAGTTTAAACCTATACCTAGTTAACCTAACTACTAGTATCTCTGCTGCAGGTACTAAGATTTATCGCTTACTTTTTTAGTCCCTAGATCCTTCTTCTAGGTTCCTTAACATTATAATTAATACTCCTTTAATGTAACTTATACATTTTTCCGTAATAGGTTAATCTTAAACAACTTTCTTATCTAGCTATATATAAAAGTCTTCCTATTTATTATTATGTTATTGCTTATACCACTTTTTATATAACTGGTTTAGTGTATATAGTTTGTCTGTAAGAAAGTACCTTATTATTGCTACATTGTAACATCCTTTAGTGTGTCTTTCTTTAAATCTAACTAAAATATTTAGATCCTCTTCTTATTCTAGTTTATCTAACTACTTTACTCTAGGTATTCCTGCACTAGGCCTATTAGTAACTCTTTATATAGGTGCTCTGTCCCTTATATAACCTAGTATAGCTAACCTTTTGTCTAGCTTTTGCTCTTGCTATATAATAATTTTTTATCTAAACTTATCTATAGTTTCTTATTTTCTGCGTCTTATAGCTGGATTCTTAAAGTTATCTTACTTCCTAATTCTAGTATTAACTTTTTAATCTTTAGGCTAAATATTATGTTTACCTAGGATTGCTATGGTCCTTATTTATTTCTTAAAATCTTAGCTTTCTACTAATGTTCTTATTTATTCTCCAAACTCTTAGTTCTTAAACTTGCGTCCTATACTTATTTATTTATTACTAAACTAAGTTACTGCTCTTTCCCATTAGTTCTTGTCCGTTATAGGCTTTTAAGCTGTCCTTATTGCGTTTTATAAGTCTAGAGCCTTCCTTATCTCTTCTTAAGAATCTTAGACCTATAGCCTTTTGCCTTTTATAAATGGTAAGCTAGCACTAGTAGTTATCTACTTACTTAATCGTCTCTAAATATTACTCCTTCTGTCTTATAAAGTAATGGAAATTGTATCTAACGGTGTTATAATACCCGTTACTGATCCGCGTTCTATAGTGGTTTTAGTCTCTACTTCTGTTATATTATTAAGGTTTAAGTGCTCCTAGTTAGCCTCCTTTTTATGCTTATTGCTATTAATTAATAAGTATTCTAACTTTATTGTTATTATTGCTAATCTTTGTCTGTATATTGCTTTAATATCTTAATCTAGCTTATAGAGTTAATCTTGTTCTTTATCTAACTCTCTAGTTCCTTTAAGTCCTTTTAACTCTGGCTCTTATAGCTAATAGCTTGCGCTATACTTAGCGTCTTTATAAATTTGGTATGCGTTATTATAACAAAACACAAAGTGTTTAATTAAACACTCCTTAGTCCCATATAACATCCCTATATTTATATTATTGTACTCTAATAACCTAGTGCCCTTTACCGCGTAGTTACTCTAACCACCTCTATAGTCTTTAGTAAAATAACCTTATTTTCTATAATTTATATAAGCTCTATCTTTAAACTATTTTTCTTATTATAGAGTCCGCCTAAACGTCTTCTGCTACTAAGATCCCTAGTTTAGCCTTTACTCCTTAGTCCTATAATTACTTAATCCTTAACCTCTAGGTTTCCATAGTTTCTTTATCCATCTCTTAAATTCTTTAGTACCACTTAGGTCTATTAGCTCTGCGCTATTCTATGGTTTTTAACTCTATGTCTGTTAATGCATACTCTACGCCTTATATAACTGTGGAACTCTGTTTTACCCTTTTTTAGCTTATTCCCTTTAATAGATCCTATTATTAATCTTTATTAACTAATCTATTAAGTCTTATAGACTTTCCGCATCTTCCATTAGGATAATTACGTCCTAGACTTTAACCTTAAGTCCCTATTTATACTGTGCCATAAGTGCCTTATTATTCCACTTAACCTATATTATAAGTGTCTAAAACTGTATTGTGTACTTAATTACTAAAGAATATTATACTAAGTTTTAAAGCTTCTGTTTCGCTGTAGTTAATGCTTCTAGGTCTCTAAACATCTATATTAGTCTCTCTATAAACCTGTTCTAACTAGTAAATATAAATTGTACGTTTTAGTTAGTAGTTATTATACTACTAACTTGTATTTCTATAAGGTAAGGTTTAAACTATTCCAGTGCTCTTCCTATTAAAAACAATCCTGCGTACACCACTTAATTTATAGGTATTACTAACTTTGCTCCTTCCTGTATAACCTTAAAGTGCATTTCCGTAAGGAATCCTTTAAGTTTTAACCTTTCTCCTAAGAATTGTTTAATTAACAGTAACTTAACTTTTACTGCGCTGATTCCATTAATACGTTCCTTAAGTATCCTATTATTATCTAATAAGCAATTAACTATTTCCTATAACTAACCTCTTGTAATTAACTAAGAATCCATATCTGCTATACTGGTGTCTCCTAATCCTAAGGTAGTTGCTGCCGTTAATGGCATTGTAACTGGTGCTTTGGGTAGCATATTGTTTAACTTTTCTTATATTTTAATACCGTAACCTTAGTAGTGAATATATAATGAAACCTTGTAGCAAGAACTACGGTAGGCTTGTTAATAGGCTGGGTATATAGGTATAAACAATAAGTTAACAACGTAATAATAACTGGTGGAGTAGTTACCTAATAGATTAACTCTAATTATATTCTAAGATTTACTATAAAGAGAGAACTATCTGGGTAGGAACTGTGGTCCTTTAAATACACAACCTTACGCCTAAGAAATCCCTTCGCTCTGTGAAGTATATGTGCTCTATATGCTCTATTCCACAGATTATATAGATTACACAGATTACACAGATCATATTACGTGACCTTGGCTACCATTCCTCATCATATGGTTCCACTGGATCCATCCTGGACCGTGCCTATATCAACTAACTAGCTTCCGCCGACTCCTCTCCAAGTAGTTATAACATTGTACTTAAGCTGTCTGTAATATTATATAGCGTATAGGTAGGAGCTGGTAGTTATTAAGACGTTATAGGCAGTAGTGAAAAGTTTTTATATAGGATAGTAAGATCTTAAAACCTACTACTAACGGCTCCCCCTTATAGTAGACTACTATATATATACGCTACAACTATACAATTAGTAGACAAAAGTGGTAGTTATAAATGTTAGTTTGTCTGTTCTGATACCATCTTACTTTTTATAATAATTTAAGATATAGAGGGAGCTTTTAGTTATAGGAGGATCCTTTTATATACTAATTAGGCTTTTAGAATAATAAAGATAACATATATATATAGTCTATTAGTAAAGAGAATACACCTTAATAGGAATTATTAATATATATCTAAGAACAAGAGTTGGTAGGGTTATAGGCTAGATGACTTAACAGGTATTAAGGTAGTTAGTAGCTAAAGTAATATTAATCTAAACCAAATTCAAACTTTCTAAGGTTTAGTTAATATATTAGCTACCCAGTTAAGCCACTAGTTAGGCTACCCAAAACACACTACTAACTTTAGCTATTTATAACTCCACCCCTATTAAAGATATTTAAATAAAAGCTTAAATAGAGCTACTTATATATAATATTGTTTAAAAAGTATTATATTATTAATTCTATTTATTGCCTAATTTGATCCCTTTTAGGTCTATATAGGCTTTTATTAAATATTTATTAGTTTAAATATATATAATACTTCTTTTAAAATATTATAAATGGAATGCCTCTATATATAAGTAGCCATATTTAAATTTTTATTTAAATCTTTAATGGGGGTGGCTTAACTAGGCGGCTAGCTTAACTAGGTGGCTAATATATTATATAGTAGTTAATACTAAGATAATATATTACAAAATATTAAACAGTTATATATTGTCTACATATATATATATTATACTAAGATATACTCTTATTACAGGGGATCGCTACTCCAACTATACTAGCTATGCTATTTCTATTACATAATTATTAGCCTACTAAGTAGGTTAGGTTTTAAACACCTTATAGAACTTATTAATTATCATCCTTTTAATTATCGTACGCCTCATTAACATAACCATATTAATTAGGTTTTACTTATCTATACTATATATTATTAACGCAGTAACTACTAGCGCTAACTATCTAGATCTAGCAGCTCGGCCAAATACTTACACCTCCACATCTACTATTATTGCCAGTTTAAGTAGATAGACTCTATATATAGAGACTAAATTTAGACCCTCTTCTCTAAACCTTTAGTTAATAATAAGAAACTAGACTATGTTATTTTAGTAAGGACCACCTATTAGAATAAAAAACGCGTTATAAATATTATCCTAGTCTTTTAGGGATATCCTAGACTCCATCTAGTAAATAGTTAAATATTTAAACTAGCCGAGCCTTCTATAGAAATACTATATTATACTATTAGTAATAGTTTACTACTAGTATAATGGCTAACTTATAAGACGTAATAGCGTATATGCTGCTGGTTTATAACTGCTAAACAGTAGTCTCTTATTAAGATCCTTTTTAAGTACTTTATTAACGTATTTTATAATTTACTTTAGTTTCCTAGAGTTAGTAATTATGCTCTAATTCTTCTAAAGTGGATTCTCATCCAAAGGTTTGTCCTATTTTTTGCTGTAAAACTTATTAACTATCCACCTTAGCTTTATTCTAACTTTTGTCTTATTCTTCCACTATGCATCCTGCTACTTATCTCCTACCTTAGCTAGGCCTAGAAAGATAGTAAATTTTTTTAATAAGCGACTAGCTCCCTTTAGAAATTGATCTATATTAAAGACAGATTTTTCTCTTTTTCTTTCTTTAGCTTTCCATTATTTAAAAGCTTTATTTAGCTATTTAAAAGCATCTAGGGATGCTTTACGCCAGAGCTTCTTAATATACAGTTTAAATATTAAATCGTTTATTATATAGCAGTTTTGGTAGATAACTAGTGGTAGCTTATTAATTACCCTCCTATTAAACCATTAGTCTTCCCCTATCCTATGTATAATTAAGGTCTTTATAATTAAAGAGGAGCATTCTTTAAAGCCTGTAATAACCTTATTTAAAAAAGAAGAGTAATTAGTAGCTCTAAGCTTTTTATATTTAATTAACGCTTTAATATTATAATTATTAATTAATTTTATAGATAGGAAATCCATCTAATTAGGGGCCCTAAAAATTTCTAAGACAGGAATTAGACTTATAAAACCTTTACTAGTTGGCGTATTAGAAGTAAACACTACTAAAGGTTAAGAGGTGTAGTAGGTTATTTTACTATTACCATCCTTGTAAGACTAGCCTAGGTAGAGAAAGTAAAGAAATACTGCTTAATTATTATACACTTATTTAACTATTTTTATTAAATAACCTATCTCTAACCTGTCTATATAGAACTTGCTAATAAGAATCCCACTAATAATATAATAAGGACCATCGTCTCTATAGAGATTAAAAATAGTCTTATACTGTTTCTAAGCGGTCCAGGTTATTACCTAAGTTTGTAAGGTTATAATTATAAGATATAAAGCTAATCTTAGGTCTATTTTCCACCAGACCAATTTACCTTCTCTTTTATATTTTATAGGTTTAAGAATGTCTTTATTTTTATCTATAAAATTATACTTCTTTATGCTAGATCTAATAAAAGCTATATAGCGCATATGGATTTATAGTTTGCCTTTAGGAATAAAATTGTTTAGTTTTAAGGTCTTAAACCATAATTTAATGTCTTTAACTACTTAGGGCAGTAGATTCTATCTAGTAATATATATAGTTAGTCCTACTAGCCGGTTAAGAAATTTTCTGGTAATACTTCCCTTAACATAACAGCACTATAGCATGCCATCTATTTAACTTAGGTATTAGGCGTTAGGTGGCTATAGGTGTTTATCTATACTAAGGGCAAGGTAGAGACTTTTATCTCTACCTTTTTAATTTTTCCAATTAAGCCAGTTAAGATTAATCTTAGTTATTAATACGCTAGTATACCAGATTAAAAGCATTTAAAGTATTTTGCCTAAACCCATTATATCCGCAAGAAAGGTCCTACCTAGGCTTATATAATTGAGAAGAGTATAGATAACACTAAGCAGCTAATATATCTATATAGCTTTACCCTTTTTTATGCCGTATAAGTAGAAGGTTATGTCTTAAAAAGTGTTGTAAACAGTTAACAGAAATAAGAGAAACTATAGCGCCTTTACCTATAATACTGGGTTAATATATGCTTTTTACACATCCTTTAGGTAATTAACTTTCTAATCAACCTCCTTAATTTTATTCTTATGCTTGTCTTCTGATTCCTTATTAGTTAAAATAGGGTTAATTAAGGTGTTAAAGTGGCGGCGCTCCTATGTACGGTTAAGATTAATTTCTTTAATACAAATTAGATTAGGGTTATTATTTATATCCTTAAATAATATATTAATAAACATTTCGCAATTAGACTTTGGCTATTTATTATGCTATCCTTTTATCTTATCCTATGGCATTGTCTTAAATGTTTACACTTTATCTAGATCTACGCCTTTTAAGAGCTCTAATTTATCTAGTAGGGGCTAGTCTTTACTACTATGGGTCCAGCTATAAGTAGTTTTAATTATAGCCGGCTGTATAGCTGATAATGCACTAGTAGGTATAGGTGGCGTAGACTTTAGGGTTAATGTAGGCTTTGGATTTAACTGCTTAGGTATAGGTAGCGTAAACTCTGGGCTTGACTGCTTGTAACTAGTTTAACCTAAAGTAGGTATACCTATTCTTCTCCTAGTTAGTACCAGCTATATAATATTAGGGTTAGAATTGGACTTAGAATTACCCTTATTAAATCTTATACCTATAAACATATGTTAGATAAATCTATACAATATTATACAATTTTATATAAATTGTAAAGTCTCTTATACTTTATAATCCGATTAGGATCTTTAACTCTAATTATAGTTATATTAAGTCCGGTCTTCTTTATAAAAAGTACTGTAAATGCTAGGTTTATATAGTTAAGAATTAGTATACTAGTGGTTAGATCTACTATAGTCTAGCCATTCTTATATTTATCCGCTAAAAAGTTTCTACTTATTACGGTCTATAGCTTGTCATATCTATAGTAATATACATTAATTTTCTCTAGAGAATCAGATAACAGATACTTATACTTAGTTTTTAATGCAAATCCGTATAGAATGGGAGCCCCATTTAATGGCCGTTTATCTAGGTAATTATATATAGTAAAGCTTATTTTATAGAATGGTGTAGGTATAGTATTTAGCTATTATAGGACTTTAATGGACAGACTACTAAGTACCTAGGCAGCCTTAGAGGTTGCCTTTAATCTAGATAAGTTAACAAACTGCTCTCTAGAAGATAAGGCGCTATACTTTTAAATAACATTAGCTATTATAACCTCCACGCCTTTATATCTATTAGTCATTACATATTACTATATAGATTTTTTAGTAGTAATAGTAAAAGCTTTAAACTCTAATAGTAGATCAGATCTCTTAAATATATGCCCATACTTAGTGTTAAGAAGGTTAAAGACTATATGCTTAACTCCATTTTGTATAGGCCCGGACGCTAGCAACCTACCACTAAACGCTTTATTAATTTAGCTAGCACAGTATTAGAGGATTTCTTTATATATTTTTTCGTTAATTGTAAGTCCTTACTATAGATTTAGACCACTTATTTGCAATAAGTTTTTATTAGTTATAGTGGTTAAGTACTAACTAGATTCTAGGTATAGCGCCGCCATTATAGTTAGGAACCCTATATACTTATAAATAGGTAAAAGCTTTATATAGAATAGTATAGAGTAACTTATAAAGACAGTGGAGCGGATAATATATTAGACAATTAGCAATAATCTAATAAGATAATCCTAACAGTTATAATAAGAAGGTGTGCTAATGGTGTTAACTTAAAACAATAGTATATACTAATAAGAGTAATATAAGAGCAATGTGAGGAATAGAATAGAATATAAGTCTTAATGTAAAAAGTAGGATAAGATATAAGCTTTAATATAGGCAGTAGAATAAAATATAAGACTTAAAGTGAGAAACGGAATAAAAGGTGTATGGCGAGACAAGATATAAGATTTACGCTGCTAACTAAGTAAATAAAATTGCAAGATATAAATAGCAAGGTATATAAAAACAAGTGTAATCCACAGTAGAAGCCTTAAAATGTTATTATTGCATACATTATATAGAAAGCCAAAGAGTTATAAATAGGACAATAATGTCCTAATAGGTACACTTAAGCAACTAGACTAGATATATAACAATAAAAGAGCTAATAATTCTATTCTTTATATTATAACTAGTTAGTGAAGCAGCTCTAGAGAGGTAGGGGAATAAGTTTAGGACAATCTAAAATATTAAAAAATGTTTAAGATTATATAAAAAAGTGAAATATAATATGGCATTTTATTCCACAAGTGTAAGGTAAGGTAAAATATATAGTAAAGAGAGGTGGGGATAATCTAAGACATTATAAAAGGTCCAAGATTATATATATAAAAAAGTAAAATATAATATAGTATTTTATCCCATAAGTATAAGATAAGGTAAAGTGCATAGTAGAGAGAGGTAAGGGGATAATCTAAGATATTATAAAAAGTCTAAGATTGTATAAAATAAAGTGAAATATAATATAGTATTTTATCCTATAAGCGTAAGATAAGGCTTTAGGATACCCTTTTACCTAAATTATAAACCATTTTTAAGCTATGTCACTAACAAAGCAATTTTTTTCGGTAAGCTGTTACGTCTACTATATAGGCAACCTAAAATTAGTATCCTAGATCCCACTTATAGCTACTACGCTTTATATTAAAGATATTTACTAAACTTATTTATATATAGGTCCTATAGTCCAAATTATATATTAAGCTATCTATAACACAGCTATTATTACTCTAGCCCTATAATACCGTACTCTTATTTACACGCCTTTTTTTCCTATTATTGTTTGCTTAATCTTTTAAACTTCTATAGCCGCCTAAACTAACACTATAGCCTCTTTGTTTTTAAAAATATAGCTATATTAAGCTTGCCTTAGCCTTAATTTCTCTAAATATATACTGCCTAAAAATATATCCCACCTTGCATAACTACTATAAGCTTTACCTATAATATAGTATCTGGTGCCCTAGTGCGGAGTAGGCTCTCTTAAAAGCTGCATTATAATACCTTCTAGAGACTAAACACTTAAAGCTTCTTTAGCTGCTGTAAATAAGGGAGATGCCAATATATAGATTAATAGTGGCATACTGGGTGGAGATGGCCCTAATCTTCGCGAGCTAGGGTAGGGTGTTAAGGTTAAGCTGGCTAATTAATAGGCTAACCTAAATAATCTATCTTTTTTTGCTAGATTATTTAAAGGGCTCTAACTGTATTTTAGCTCTTCGCACCTTAGTAGTATATAGGCTTATACTAATATATCTGTTTAATAGGACGCTAAGTTTAAGGACTTTAAAGAGTCTAAGGTAGCTAAACTAGACGCTAAATCATAAGTATAACCAACTTAATACTAAGTTTAAGGACTTAAAAGAATCCAAGGCAGCTAAACTAGACGCTAAAGCGTAAATGTGACTAGCTTAATACTACGCTTAACACTAAGTTTAAGGACTTAAAGAGTCTAAAGTAGCTAAACTGGACATTATAAACTAAAGACTTAATAGTACCTAAAAACCTTTTATCCGTTTAAATAATAATATACAGTATTCTTAGGCAATGGCTATAGGACCACAGCTACGGCGAAGATATTATTTACCACTGATGCTATAGAGCTTAATAATATTAGCTATCCAGACCTACGGATTCCGTTATTTCTATATAAGCTACAGTAAAAAAACGGAAGATTAAGGGTAGTGCTAATTAATTTAAGTTAGCTAAATAAGTTAGCACTTAAAACTATAATATCTGGTCTTAGGTATATAGAGTTTTAACTAATATCTAACTTAAGCTGCTACCTAAAAGTCTTATATTCATTATTAGGGTAACGCTAAAGGGCTAGGCCAGATAATAGGTATTGGCAATAATATAGATTTAAAGCCCATAAAGTAACTAAATAGATAGCTTATATCTTATAGGCTAACTGCTTATCTTTAACAGCTTTTAAAAGTTTATTTTTAGAATTCCTTTTAACACCTTCGGTTTCCATTTTGGCTACCTTAGATTCTTTTAAGTCCTTAAACTTAGTACTAAGCTAGTTATACCTGCGCTTTAGCATCCAGTTTAGTTATCTTAGACTCTTTTAAGTCCTTAAACTCGGTATTAAGCTAGTTATACTTGCGCTTTAGCGTCCAGTTTAGTTACCTTAAACTCTTTTAAGTCCTTGAACTTGGTGTTAAGCTACTTATACTTACGCTTTAGCATCCATTTTAGCTGCCTTAGATTCTTTTAAGTCCTTAAACTTAGTGTTAAACTAGTTATACTTACACTTTAGCATCTATTTTAGCTGCCTTGGATTCTTTTAAGTCCTTAAACTTAGTATTAAGCTAGTCATACTTACGCTTTAGCATCCAGTTTGGTTGCCTTAACCTCTTTTAAGTGTGACAGGCTCGTATAAATGCTTCTAAACCGAAGCTTGTAGATTGCTACTATACAAGAATATTAAGCTAAGGGGAAGAAGAAGAGGAAAGGAGGCTCTAGGGGGTAATATACACGGTATAGGCGAACTCCGGATATTGCGCCAAGCCAGCTGCAGGGGACGGTGCCCTAGCACCGTCACATTAAGTCCTTAAACTCAGTATTAAGCTAATTATACTTACGCTTTAGCGTCTATTTTGGCTGCCTTGGATTTTTTTATGTCTTTAAACTTGGTGTCAAGCTAGTTATACTTGCGCTTTAGCGCCCAGTTTGGCTGCCTTAGACTCTTTTAAGTCCTTAAACTTAGTATTAGGCTAGTTATACTTATACTTCAGCATAACTAGTTCTAGTAAGAAAATAAGAGGTATACTCTTAGCAGCTATAAAGTTAAGCCACTTAGATTAAATACCGGCAATTAACTATTAGTACTATAATATGCACTCTTTACACCTGGAAACAATACTATATTATTTAATATATAATTAGCAACAATGCAGCGGAGCTGTTTATAGTATTCTTATGCCCCTAAGAGTTACAGCAGCCTTTACTAATACCTATAGTACTATAAAAGGCGGCTACCTAGCCACTAATACGTCTATAAAAAAGCACGCAAAAAGAGATATAACACTTGCATATTTATTGCGGCCCAACTGCTTACAATTCACAATTAATTCCACCATTCTTACTAGTTAGATAACGCGTAATTGCAACCAGACGGTATAAACACAGATACCAATAAGTACGCTCTAGTGGCAGCAGAATATAAGCAGAATGCCCATCTGGTGCCTTCATATAATATACCACATTAGAAAAGCGTCCTATTATTATTATTATTACTTAAAGTAGAGATATTTAAAGTAACTAAGAATATAAAGGCAGGCGAACCAATTTTATATAAGACTAATAATAATATATAGTAAGTTAACCAGACAATTTTAGATCTTACTATATTATAATATAACAATAGCTAAAGTATACCATATAATCCTTTTCATTTAGAGTTTAATTATACCTTTTTAATATGGCTACACTATATTTACTGCATAAAGGGAGATATTAACGCACTACTTAAAGATACCCGCCTTAGCCCACTTTATAGCCTACTTAGCTTCTAATCTATAAATTAATAGGAGGAACTAATTACTGCTATTTTATTTAGCATATAAGATAAATAATAGCTCCAATTAGAGTATAAAGTAAAATTAAACATTAAAGGCTCTAAGCAGAGGGAATACCATATTCTTTACCAGGATGTTATAAATATAATTGCCTTTATAATTGGCCATTAACCCTTTAAAGATGCACTGGCATATACACCAAAGAGACTCTATAATGCTAACAGCCACTAAGTCTATAATAAATTATATAGCAGTAACTAGTGGTGGGAGACATAAGGCAAGCTTCCTAGCGGTGCTATAGTAGTTCCTATACTTATAGCAGTTAATAAGACCTAGCTAATAATACACTATAGTAACAAATTGGCCTAGCCGGTATATCTTACTATTAGTAATCTTAACCAACAAGTTTAGCGCCAATAAATATCCCCTACAAATATCCTTATTAGCTTTATACTAGTTATTAAAGAAAAGGATAATAATATAAAAAGTAAAGCATATTATAAGGCGATAAGAACTATACTTAAATATAAGTCCTACTTCAGTATTCTAACACTATATTCCATTAACTAAAATATAATAGCAATTAAGCATCTTATAGAAAGCAGCGTAGACCTTTAATATGCGGATAATTTTATACAACGATGTTATCTAATTATATGTGGAATAATAGCACACTATAAAGAATAAGTGCTACTTATAGGTGTTAAAAGCCAACAGCACTATACTATATGCCAGGTCCCCCCTCTAAAATGCAAGAACTTAACTAAGAAATAATACCCGCTACACACCTATAAGGAAATAAAAAGACAGATTAAACGCTAGTAACTAAAGAATATTCTTCTATCCTTAAACAACTAGGTATACCCAGTAGAATATTTCACATAATACTATTACCTATTTAACATCCATAAGGGCATAATAGTAGATATTCTACATTAGCTTCTAAAGGGTGTTATTATATAACTTATTAAATAGGTATAGAAACTAGTAGGTAATATTATTTAGCTAAAAAGAAAGAGAAGAGGGATAAAGATAATTACAACAAATATATCTACGGAGGCTTAGCTTAATTAGTATTTTAAATAAGTCCTAGCTTTTATAAGGCTAAAACAGTTTAATAATCTGTTATTTAGTAAAGTTACTTAACGGATAGGTAATAAATAAAAAGCTATAGTTTATTAACTTGTTGCTATACTAGCCCTACTATTGTTATCTAGGGAACTATATACTATATATTTTATAAGAGCTGTATATAACTTTATTATTATAGCTTAGTATTACACCTATAACAAGGAGATACTACAATATATGCACTAAGCCCTATATTAAATTAATATACTTAAAGGCGTATTTTAAAGTTTCTATTTAAAGGCAAAGGATTTTAATATAGGCCATTTTAATATACCAAAATTCCATGCCCTTGTACATTTTAAGGAAAATATCCGGTTGTATAGATGCGCAGATAGGTACTACACTGGCGCAAATAGCAAAGCTGGACACCGTTATATTATTAAGGCATTTTATAACTTAATAAATAAACGGGATTTGCTATCTTAAATCTGCTCTTATAATTTAAAATAGGTAGTAGTACTAGTAATAGAAGACAAAATAGCTTTTATAAATAGTGATTCTATACCACAGTCTTCCCAGCATCTAGAGGTATAGGTTACTCAACTAATATAGGATTTAGCAGTTATAAAGCTTTGGTAGCCTTTAAAAGATATAAATAAGGCAACAGATTTTATCTAGAGGCGTCTTAAGTTAAAGATATGGCTTTATATATCTTATATGGCAAACTGCTGCAAAATCCTAGGGTTTTTAGATAGTATTATAGTATTTATCTAAGAGTGTAGGCGAAAACTACAAGGTAAACATACCTAGAACCCTAATACGGACTAGAAAAAGAAGGACCCCTTATAGGTTAAGCACCTACTTATTAAAATATATCTATCTATCTGCTATTAGAAACAAGATGGAAAAAATACAACTAATCTTAAGGGCTAAATTAGTGAGGTAGTATATTACACACCAAATTGGCAATGTTCTAACTAGTAGAGGCGTAATTATATATAAGTCCAAGAGTATATAGATAACAGCGACCGTATTGAAAAGGGCTGTATACCGTTAAGTAGAAGACTTATAGGCCAGCTTTAGCTAATTGTTACTATTCTAGATATTAAAAGGTTAGATAAGTATAGTGTATATATATAGTATACTAGAGCTATAGTAGAGCTACTTTAGCCATTAAATTATGGACTGCCGTATCTAATATACGGCATAGTTAAGGTAAAAAGGTGGCCACGCTTAAGCGTAAATACTAGGCAAGTACTTGGAGATGGTCGCTTTTATTTAATACCCTCTATTCTCTAAAGCACGCATATTATTCTAGCCACTACTTCTTATCCAGATTTGTACTACGTTAATAATTATATTAGTTAGGACTAATATAATACTCTATACTTAGACAACTTTCTTAAAAAAGGAACTCGCATTGCGTTATTATATAGAGGCTAGAACAAATAGCAAAAGCAGCTAAGCTAGCATAGAACCTATAATATATAATATAATAATAAACCTATATAAGACTACATAGGACTATATAAGATTGTATAAGATTTTATAAAATTATTTTAATCCTAATATATAATATATTATAAGCCAGCATACTATAGGCTAAGAAAATAGTAAAAATTTATTTACGCAATTAGCATACAACTTTAAAATAATATATTATATTACCTTAATTACATGTCAAGGAATATGCAGTTAACTTTTAAAGTTGTTAAGTTAGTTAACTGCATATTATTTAAATTTTAAATGTGTTAATTGCATATTAAGAAATATACAGTTAGCTTTTAAAGTTATCAAGTTAGTTAACTGCGTATTATTTAACTTTTAAATATATTAAGTTAGTTAATTACGTATTAAGTTAGTTAAGTTGCATATTAAGTTGGTTAATTACATGTTAAGTTAGTTAAGTTGCATATTAAGTTGGTCAATTACATGTCAATTACGCGAAACGCGCTTAACAAAGTCGACTTGAAACCTAGCCTGTAAATATTTTCCCAATAATTCCATATCTAATTTAACCTATTTCTTACTTTTTAGGGCCTTTTATGGCTATAAGCTTTCTTTATAGGTTGCGATACCACTATAGTATTAGAGCGCTTTCTGCAATTTATAGATTGCGGACCTTAGTCCCAATATTCTTTTAGAATGTCTTTATAATAATTAAGGTAATCCTCTAGGTCCTATATAGAGTTCTTAGTAGGCTAGCCTAGCTATATAACTTTATATTAAAGCTTATTCTTAATAAACTTATAGCGTAGTATAGCTTTAACCTTATACTGCTCGCCTACTACTTTAGGGTGTTTAATTAGGCCTAAACAGAAGTTCTTTTCTAATAGTAGTCTATACTGTAGCTCTAATAGGTTTATATAAAACACTAAATATATATAAGCTATAGATAGGGGTAGTTAGGGACGGTAGGCTAGCTTACTACTTTATTTCTTAATTTAGAAAGGACCTAGATATCTTATATTAAGTGTAATAAAACCTTATCGCCTACTCCAAAATACTTATCCTAGTATTTATAGTTATACTAAAGTCTCTACTACTTTTAAGCATCTTATAGGCTCTACTTTATATACTTTTATTAGTTCTCCTATTCCTTAAGATATCCTTATACTCTTTAATAGATATCCTTAGACTTTCTAGTAGGGTCCTATAATTAATTATACGGCCTTAACTAGTAATTATTAGGTTATAAGGGCGCGAAGAGGCTTTAGGGAAGATTTAAAGAAATAATATAAATTCTATCTAAATTTAAGAGTATATAGCTCTTATAGAGAATAAGACGTTGCGTAAAAAAGAGAAAGGAATAATAAGAGAATTATATAATTAAATAGTTAGGGGTCTTGGTGGTTAATACGTGCGTATATATATACGCGGTCTTTAACAAACTTTGGTAAAATTTAATTAATTTAGCAGAACTTGGTAGAAGTTAATTAAGCTAGCAGAATTTGGCAGAATTTAGTTAAAGCATCGGAATTTATCTATTAAGTGTTTTACTAAGACATTCCTACTCTAACTAAGCTAGTCCTGTTATAGCCCCCCTCCCCCCCCCTTTTAGCCAAAGGTTTAAAATAATTTAATTTAGTTAAGGATTTATAATTTTATCGCGTGTTATATTTTTGTATTAGGTAGTGGTTTTAGTAAGGTAAATCCAACTAATTAGATATCTTTAACCGGCGGTTAAGGTTCCTTAATATCTTATATATTATATTATTATACTACAAATATTATAATATATTTTAAGTTTTTTCTAAATTCAAGCTTCCTGCTATTATGTTTTATATATTTACATTAGGTAGCAATTATTTGCCTTTATAATGCGTCTATCTATCTAGAGTAGGCTGTAAAGGATAGTCCTTATAGAATTCTTTTGCCAAGAAAGGCGTATTAGCCTTAATCTAGTTAAAGGTTTCCTAGGTTTATATTTTATATCCTTTTTACTTAATAAAAAGTTTAAATTATTTAGATTATGGTTTATATTATATATTATTAATTAAGTTAATAAAATAAGAACCGTTACCGTTGTTAATAATTATAGAAGGTAGTAGTGGAATTTTATAAGTTATAGGGCTATATTTTAAAGGTTGTAATAAGCTTATATAAAATATTAGGTATATTTTTATCTTAATTGGTAGTTTAAGCTTATAGGTATATGGGCTTAGTTTCTTCTTAATTTAGTATAGGCCTATAAACTTCCAGTTAAATTTCTTTAAGGGCCATTAAGTCCATAGGTTTTGTATATTTATATAAACTATATTATCTTCCTTAAAGTCCTATACAGGAGGTCGTTCTTTATTCGCATACTATTTCTATACTATTTAAGTATATATTAATTTACTTTATAATAGTTCTGTTAACTACTTTATTTAATTAGTAAAGTTATACGCGTTAATTAACTAGATCCGTTTAATTTTAGGTTATAGTTTAAATCTAAAATAAGGGTTTTATCTATAAGTTGTATAGAATAGCATTACACCTATTAATACATTTATTATATTATTTGTAGTAAACTTAGCTAAAGGCAGCTATTTTTCCTAGTCGTCTTATAGGTAGAAGTAGTATATTTATAGGTATTATAGTTTAACTATTTATTTCCAAATAAAATACAGTTAAGAGTTGTATTTAAATGCTTAATTATTTATATAGAGCTTATTAAAAACCTAAAACAAACTGGCTTCTGTAGTTAGATATTATTAAGTTAAAATGTCCGTATAGCTTAAAGACGTACTTAATAAAATATTTAGCCACTAATATCGCATTTTTATAAGGCAGTTAATAACTACTATAATATTTATAAACCTATTATTATCAGGTAAGTTAACTATAAAGTTAATTAAGATATCACGCCTTCTTTATATTTAAATTAGTAGAGGTTAAAGTAATCCTTACTTTTTTATATAAGAGGTTTTTCTACGTATGTATATCCTATATACTTAAACGTATTTATATATATAGTTGTGCATTATAGGCTAGTAATATACTTATTAAATAATCTTATTGTTCGTACTAACTTAATAGCACGAGTAAGTTGTATCCACGGGCACGAAATACACGTAGTATTATATACTTATTTAGATGGTAACTGACTCTTGTATTAAAGCAGACTACGTGGTCTATATACTAATGCGACCTCCCCCTAATTAGTTAGTGCTTTAGGGGTGCACTAGACACGTAAGCGGGTGGTTAGTATACTAAACGCGTAAACGCGTAGTTAGTGTACCGTACGCGTAAGCACGCGTTCGGTACAACAGGTGCTGTAATTATACACTAGCGGTACTTGAAAAATAAAACCACCTATATACAGCCTCCGTAATTGTTTTAATAGAACCGTAAAACACAAAAGAAATATATAGGAAATCCCTCCCAAGGTGCCTTCTAGGCTGCCTTCTAGACGGTACTTTAAGCTGGCCATAAGTCCTGCTTAAGGTCTATAAAGTAAACTGTACAGCCTTCCAACGGGCTATAAAGGAACCGTATAGCCTTCCAACAGGCCGCAAATAAACCGTAAGTGCTCCGTTAGTCACGTTCCACCCATTCTATAACCTTTAGATTGAGCTTATTTGTGTTAATTAGGGTTTTTAGAGCTTAACACGGCTTTGCCTTAGTTATAGCGTCCGCTAGGTTATCTCCGCTGCTAATCTATTTAACCTCCATAATTTCACGTCATTTGTAGGCCTGACGTAAGCATATTAGGTTGACTATAAGCCTCTTCTCTTATGTCGTACCTAGTTTAACTAGGCAGTCGTAGAGGGACTTTAAATTAGTATATAAAACCAGGGGTAACTGCTCCAGTTATAGAATCTTCTAGACCGTTAATTTAATTGCGGCTGCTATATTAAAGCCATAAGCTAGTGCATATAGTTTAGAAGCTAGTACACTACGGGTTACCCGTTTATATTTAATTGAGGACTAGTACAGAATGTTTACGTCCTAATTACGGTCCATAAGTACAATTACGAAGCCAATTTACGATAATAGGTCCCTGTTATTAGCAAAGGAGGCGTCTATAAATGCCAGTAAGCTAAGGGAACTTAGGTCTAGTAGTATAAAAGTAAATCCCCTTGCTGCATTATCAATTTGCCACTAAATGCGCTTATTAAGCTGCTTAATATTTTCTTCTTGCAGATCTACTGCCTAGGCCATAAAGGATAAGTTATAGGCAGATTCAGGTTAGCAGACTGTGGTAATATAGGCGCCTCTTACATACTATACAGCGTATTAGTCCTTTGTATTTACGGTCTTATAGGTCTCTCTACGGGAACTAGTAAGGTCTATAGGCTTTACTATAATAAGCTTTAGGTTTTAAGCTTGGCGTTCCTAGGTTAGCTGGATTAAGTTGCCCTTTTATATAATTAAGCCTCTATTAAACTTAATTGGAGTCTACTTAGTTAACTACTCTTACGGCTTTACTAGGAACTTAGCTTCTTATAGTTTAGTCTCTTTAGCGTCCGCAAATATCCAGTCTACTAAGAAGAGGGTATTATCTGTTTAGAGTCTAACAATACCAAGGCCGTTTAATGGGCTGTATAGGAGGCAGGGGTTATAGATTAACTATTCCATTTTAAGTTTACTAATGTGGTGCTAGTAGTATGTCTTAAACCAATGGTTTCCAGCTTCTAGTACTCCGTAAAGAGGTTTTATAACCCATAAAATTGTTCCTAGTTGTAGGTTGAGCTCATAGGGTAGTCGTATAAAGATATCCCTACTTAGGTAGGTATTAGACTGTATATAGGCTTATAAGATATCCTGTAAGTAAAGGGCTATAGATTTAATTTGCTGTAGTCCAGGTATAAATGCAAGTATAATCCGTTAACTAACCCGTTAAATTATAGGCAATTATATAAGGACTAGGTCCTTTCCCTAGTTATTATAAGCTTGTATAACAAGCCTTAATTTCTTAAAGGCTTTATTAGTACTAGGGTGCTTAATCTTATTAATAAAGCATAAGTTAAATATACGGACGCCTTGCAGAACGTCTCTCTCCATTATAATTACAAAGACACCCTTTTTAAGTAGTCCATTGATCTCTTTACGCTATAAGTCCGTAAAAGGGGTTTCCTATACTAGAACTAATATATCTGCAGACAGAGATTGCTTTGCGGATGTGCCTATAGAGGTCAGGTGGTTCTCCATTATAGAATTCTTACAGGGGCGTCCTCGGCCACGCTTTATAGTAGGTTTAGTAGGTTTAGTGGGTTTCTAGGGGACCTCTAGAGTAGGTAAGAGTGCTTCCAGTTTATCTAATTCGGTAGTCACTTCTAGTTTATCTAGTTCGGCAGTTGCTTCTAGTTCATCTAGCTTAACGTTATAGGTATTTTCAGGCTAAAAGTAGGGTTTTACAGACATGCTTCTAAAGCTAGTTGGCCCGCTAAGAAGCTGTACATAGTATATCTCGTTTTCTATAGCTAGTAGACAATAAGGTCTATTCCAACTACCACTTTCACACTATATAAGGACTTCAGAGTTAAGCGGGAGGTTATGTACTAAGGTCATATTAGGTCCGTTGCGGTAGTATAGGGCGTTATTAATAGTTTGTTTAGCCCGTAATTTGGCTATTTCAGCCATTGCCTTCCGTATTACAGCTGCTCGTTCCGTAATAGATGGGGTAGGGGGGCCTAGGTTACTTATCCTTAGGTAGGCTCCGTAAACCAAGAGGGTGGGTACTAGTCCGTTAGGGCCAGCAGTGTCATTAACGGCTTTTACGGCCATCTATAAAGCTAGTTCCTTTTAAATGTCCTTACACTTATCCGTAATAATCTAATAAGCTCTCTATAGAGCTGGGTAAGCTCGCTTAATAAGCCCAACAGACCAATACGCCTCAACTAAAACAGCTTTTGTTAATATAGCCATGGCCATAACATACTGCTAGAATTCCTTACTAATAAAGTTCCTACCGGCGTTATAGGTAATATACTTAGGAGGTCTAACGTACGTGTTAATCCAGCAGGTCCGTAAAATATCCTAAGTATACTTTACGGATATATTTTGCAACTAACAGGTGGCTTGGTAGCGGGTTACCTCATCAATTATATATAATACTGGGCTGCCGTTAATGTATATAATATCTACGTACACTAAGTGGTTGAAGTTAAGGTTCTTATAAAGGGTAAACTTAAATTAACCTAGGGAACGTCCGTATTTCTAGCAAAAGGAGCAGTATTTAGTTAGGTAATTAACTGCCTTTCTATTAACATCATCGTGTCCAGAGCGTTTAAGGACTCTATATAGCTTTTCGGCTAATAGGTAGCCAAAACGGCGGTACAGACGGTGGATCTCCGTACTAGTAAGGTAGCACGGGTTATAGTTAAAAGATTCCTGAATATAGGTCCATAAAGTCTCTCCCTATATAAGGAACAGGTGTCTAAATTGTTATATAATTAGCAGGGTAACATGCTTGCTTTTAGGGGCAGTTGCGGGGCCGATTAAGGTGTCCGTAATATTATTATAGTAAACCTATAACCTATCTATGTCTGCAAGGCAAAGTAAGAAAGGGGTGTTTGCTTTTACTATATAGAAGTTAACTAGGCTAATTAGGGTCTTAACTACAACTAATCTAATTAATACAGTTAAGCTAATGCCAAATTGGACGTTTACGGCCCTAGTTTACATAGTGTCAATATCCATATTATTATTTGCAGTGGTCCTATATACAAGGTATTATCCATAACCTATAGTAGACTTCTTAAAGGCGCCTATATCAATCATAACACCGTAGAATTCCTTAGGGGTATAGCGTTCTGTAGTAATATATACAAATGGGTCCTGCTCATAATCTATAACGTCCATAACAGGGGTGCTTATGGAATGGTTTTTGGGCGCAACTAAGTGTATAAAGGAACGGTCAGCTAATACAGTTATAATATTAAAGGCTTAGCTGTCCGTAAAAGTTCTAAAAGTAGTTAGGAACGTCTCTAAGGTCTCCTATTCCTGGTCGTCTAGGTTAAAGTCAATTATAAGGGCTTCTATTAACTTATTAGGGAGCTCCTCTTCTTCCTCTCCTTTATATTCTAAGATAAACTGGCTAATCTATTTATTAAATCTCTTCTTAAACCTATTACGTTCTTCCTAGGTATGCCTTGTAGACCAACATCCTTCCTTACCACACACAAAGCATTTCTAGCTTGTTCGTCTACGGGGGTATGCTTTCGTACAGGAGTTGCTGTGGGGGTTACAGGTGGGACTTAGTTAGTATAGGTGCTGCTAGCGGTAACAGCAGTCCGTAAAGTAGACATCTAAGTCTATCTACAGATATTAAATATCCGTGGCGAAGGCTTAAGTGCTACCTAGTAGGTTTAAGACTTTATACATTATAATAGAGGAGCATAGGTTATTAATAAGGCCAGCTAAGGTGTCTGTAGGCTTGTAATAGGCGTACTTACAGGGCTCTACTTCCTAGCAAGCCGTAATAAGTTTATTGTGCAGGAAGTCATCTATTCGAAGCTTGGTATCAAGGCCGTGCTATAGGTGCCAGAGGTCTTTAATAAGGATTTGCAAACACTCTATAGTCGATTTTTCAGTGTTCTTATCGATTACGGTCCATAGCTTGGTTGTATTCCATTAGGTAAGGATATCACGCCTATATTCTAGTCCTTTAAAGTAGTTGCGGGTAGCTTCGCATAGCTTATTAAAGGGGACACCAAGGGGGTTGCTCTTAAGGTTGGTATAGTAGTAGTCAAGTGCTAGGCCGCGCAGCATGGTAGAGTAGGCTTAGCTAAACTCTTATTTAAGAATGTTAGCCTTCTGGCAGAGGTCCGTAAAGATAGTTAGTTTAAAGTCAAAATTATCATTTTCACCGCTATACTTAGATTCATCGGTATAGAGCTTGGCTAGGTTAGCTAGCTCCTTGCCATAGGTCTTTACTTAAGTGGGTTGCAGATCTGTAACTTACAGATCTATAGCTTGCGGGTATATAGCTTGCGGATCTATAACTTAAATAGCAGAGGTAATTTGGTCCATATTTTAGTTTACAAGGGTGTTATAATCCATAACTTAAGAGTAGGGTATATTTTAGCCAATAAGGTCAAGTCTAAAGTCGCTTAGGTTTATGGGACGAATTTGGTTAAGTGGGTCAGGTATAAGGCCAGCAATTACATTAAGTTTAGAAGAAGTAAAGAGTTCCTTAGTTTCTTAGAACTGGTCTAGGATTTCCTCTTTAGTCCATTCCATTTGGTCCTTCTCGTATATTATATTGTATAAGGACTATACAACAGTAACTTGTTTATTCCTTTCAACCCATACACCTTGGTCACGTAAAAGGGTTCATAGTTTACAAATAGTAATAGGGTTGCAGGCCTTAAAAATAGCTTCCATAAAGTCCATAAAGTCTTCCTAGTATTGCTCCCACAGGTCGTCATTTATAAGCTCAAAGTATTTATATTCAAGGATTTTAAAACTAATATAGTCGTTGACATTGTTTGTAGACATAACGTCAACTCCTTATCTCCACTTCTTTTGACCTTCACTGACTTGCTTGCTGATATCTACCATACTATAGTGTAGTGTGGTGCGTAGCGGGTAGTAGCAGCTTGTAACGGGTGGGGGAGGTCTTATAACGGTCCGTAAAATCGATTAACGGGTCCATAATAGTTTATAGGAAGGTAGGGGGTTTCCGCAAAAGGTCCGAAGAGGTTTAAGGTTTAAGGGGGTTAAGGATAGGGGTTCCGTATAGGTCTGTATTCACGTCTATAACTTCCAGTAAACCGTACTAAGACTTAAATAAGTATATAGAGTTGGAGATAAGTCCATAATCCCCAACTTCCAACCTTCCAGCAGGTCGTACTAGGAGTCTAAACAAGTGGTCACTGTCATATATATCGCTCGGGGGGAGGTATCAAGTGATTGCTAATCTATGCGCGCTTACTAATCAGTGTTCGTACTAACTTAATAGCATAAGTAGGTCGTATCCACGGGCACGAAATACACGTAGTATTGTATACTTATTTAGGTGGTAACTAACTCTTGTATTAAAGCAGACTACGTGGTCTATATACTGATGCGACCTCCCCCTAATTAGTCAGTGCTTTAGGGGTGCACTAGACGCGTAAGCGGGTGGTTAGTACACCGAACGCGTAAACGCGTAGTTGGTATACCGTACGCGTAAGCACGCGTTCGGTACGACAGGTGCTGTAATTATACACTTATATATCTTTATATAGCTAGGATGCCCTACTATAGGGGAGTTATATATAAAATTAAGTATTTTAAATTATAAAGGTTCGGAATTTAGAACTACTATCTTCTATTAGTAGTACAATTAATTATTTTATATTTTATATTTAGCAAGTATAATATCCTTATATTATTATTTTCCTATTTAAATTACTTTTATTATATCTATTATCTATATATTATTCTTATATTTGTGTTCTATTTACTTATTAATTTCTATTTTCTATTTATTAACTTCTAATTTATTTCTATTAAGTTTCGCGTCTAAGAATATAAAATATAGTTTTTTAAAACTTTTAGGGGGTAATAAAATCTATAATTAATTTATAATCTGTTTATCTAAAGCGTTTATAAGTAGGTCCTATAATTATTATATTAATATATTAGGCTTCTAATTAAGTTTACCTAGTTAGTATATAATCTTAAAGTTAAATTATAAGAGGTATTTGGCATAATAAATTTAGTACTATGTTAATTGCTTTATAGTTATAAAGTACTATAGGTTCTTATAGTCCATTAATACGTATATTAGAAATAATAATCCTTTAAACTTAGGGCGCTATTATTTAAAGCATTTAATAATTATAAGCAGTTCCTTATTATATATTTTATAATTTAATTTAGCAGGGGCGAGTTCTAGGAGAGAAAGGCTACTAGATATAGCTCGCCGTTCTTATTATATTATAATAATACTCCCCCTAGGGCATAATTAGACGAGTCTATTTTAATAATATAGTAATGTTTAGGTTAATGCGGGAGAGGTTTAAACTTAAGAATAAAGATAAGCTAAGAGTTAACCTAAAACACCTAGTGTATTATATATTAGCATAGATAGCATATATGGATAATATATGCAACATATATAAGGCACTTAAGGATAAGTATTGCAAGTATCTAATAAGAATGTATTAGATAATAGATAAAAAATGGTATAAAGATGCTAAGTATATACATAGTTAGCACCTAGTAGAAGTTTAGGAGTAGGTAACTTAATACTTTAACCCAGAAAATTCCTTATAGAAGATTGTCTAAATGAATAATAGTGGTAGGAGTGCCTAGAGAATATATATTTATAGTATATTAAAGAAAAGAAGCAAACTAAGTATTAGCTATAGAGGGACCAAATATAGTTAAGGTTAAATAGCTAATAGTTAGGAAAAGCGGAGACCTATAGAACTAGAGGGAGCTAGTAGTAGAGCCTTAGACCCTTAAAGGAATTACAGGACGTTACCTAAATTTATAAGTTAAATAGTAAGACTAATAGTTTAAAGCGTTAGTAGACAGTGGAGTAATAAGAAACTATATATTACTAATAGTAGTTAAGAGGATAGGGTTATTGCATAGATAGAAAAAACATTTATACCTATTAATAACAATTTTAGGAGATCTAAGAGCCTATAAAGGAGGTATTATTAATCTTAAAATAGGACTAATTTAGTTAACCATAAAAGGGAGACCAGTTAAGATGTCTTTTAATATCCTACTATTAGGAAAGGATAAGGTAATATTAGAAATGCCTTAGTTATAGGGGTATAATTTAAAGATTAATTAGGTTATAGGCTAAGTTAATATTAAGGATATATAATAATATAGAACGCGATAACAAACTAAGATAGTATAGTACTAAGTTAGAGTAATATATAAAGAGACTAAGCGAGGCTTAAGTTATATACTAAAAAGATACTATAAGTATGGCAAAAGGCTATAGAGCCCAGAAAGTAAAAAACTATTAAAATATATAGTATAAAATTATAAGATAGAGTTAGAACCAGAAATAAGTCTAAAGTTCTTTCCAATTTATAAGCTTACTAAAACCAAGTTAGTAGCACTTAAAAAGTTTATCTAGGAAACCCTATAAAAGGGGTATATTAGACTATTATAGTTATTAGTAGGATATCTAGTATTATTTATCCTAAAGAAAAATGGAAAACTTAGTATATGTATTAACTATAGGCAGTTAAACAGTATTATAAGAAAGAATAGGTATCTTTTACCCTTAATTAGCGAAATCTAAGATAGATAAGTAGTATATAAATCTTTATAAAGATAGACCTAAGATAGGTATACTATTAGATTAGGATTAAGAAAGGCAATAAATAGAAGGCAGCCTTTAGGTTAAAGAAAGGACTATATAAGCCGTTAGTAATATAGTTTAGGCTTATAAATACACTAGTAATATTTTAAAAAAGAATTAATAGTGTATTAGGAGAATACCTTAATAAGTTTATTATAGTATACCTTAATAATAATATTATCTACTTAATAAATAAGGAGGAATATAGAGAATATATTAAATGGGTCTTAAAAAGACTATAAGAAGAAAAAATGCTAGTAGTAATTAAGAAATGTAAGTTCTTTACTAAGAAGACCAATTTTATTAGATTTATTATTAAACTAGGCAAGATTAGTATAGACCTAAAGAGAGTAGAAGCTATAGTAAGTTAGTAGGAACTAGAGAATATTATATAGTTAAGATTGTTCCTAGGGTTTTGTAACTACTATAGGAGGTTTATAGCATAGTGGTTAAAGAATATTAAGCTATTTACAAGACTTATAAAAAAAGAGGAACTATGGATATAAAGCAGTAAGTAAAGGAAACCATTTTAAGAACTTAAAGAGTTGTTTACCTAAGATCTAATCCTTAAGATCTACTAACTAAAGTTAGATATAGTTGTGGAAATAGATATATTAAACTTTGTATTAAAAGCATACCTACTACAAAAGCATTTAGATAGATGGCACCTAGTAATATATTACAGTTAGAAAATAACACCACTAGAACTAAACTATAATATTTATAATAAGGAGTTATTAGGTATAGTTATAGTACTTAAAAAGTGGCAAGCGTTCTTATAAGGCACAGAAAAACCATTTATAGTTAAAATAGATTATAAGGACTTAATAGGATTCCTAACTATAAAGGAGCTTAATTATAGATAAGTTAGATAGGTAGAAATGCTTGTAAAATATCACTTTAAAATTTAGTATACTAAGGGTACTAATATAGTGGTGTAATTTGGCCCCCTGGATTTAATATCTAAATTAGGCATAGCTTCGGGAGAGCCTAGGCCTTTTATATATTTTATATAGATTGGTCTAGAGCCCTTAGAGTCTTAAATAACTTAAACAAGGCTAATAGACAGATAGTTTCTTTCTTAGAATATACTCCTTTCTTCTCTCTCTATAGACTGCGTGCTTATTAACGGCTTTTTACTAAAGGCACCGCAACTTCCTATCTATAAGAGCCCGTACCCTCTTATATATTTTATGGCATTCCACGTAGGGACGACGGCAAGCTCTTTAGATTAGAAGTCTGGTACTCTATACGCAAGAGACGCATAGGAACGATCTAGAACTGTAAAGGAACTAACAGACAGAAGGATATACGGAGAGGAAGGCAAAAGTATAGACATATTAGCAACCGGTATACAGCCACTGCTATAGTAATAAACCGAAGATACTTGCCAAGTTCTCCATGCGGAAGTAGGAGGCAGCGAATAGCAATAGAAAGGCGGGTACGTAGTGTAGCAAGACAGGGGATAAAAGGAGGGACTATAGTATACCAGGAACGGCAGAGAAAAGTCTTTTATATTTCGTTTACTATATTTATAATAGTCTATATAATTATTCTTACATTTATAGGAGCAACCTTCGAATTTATAAAAATAATGGCGACAGTACCACTAAAGGGATTGTTAGGTATGTTAGGACCATTCTATAATAATAGTAAGGGTGCTAAAAAGGGAGAGGAAAGTAAACAGCCTATTAAACTATAAAGCTCTCTTAAACTAGGGGATATAATACCAGCCCTAACTCCTATAACATTAGGGACTGATGACCCACAATATATAGAGGACAAGGGCCATAAAGTCTACCTACCTAGTTATAGGGAAACTATAAGTTCGTTGCCTTCTAACAAACCATTAATAGTGTGAGATAAGGTATATATTATAGCCCAGCCTATACCCGCTCTAGGAACCCCCAGGACTCCTTACTTTACAGGATAAAACGTGTCGTAATTTATTGAATAGTATAAGCGACTATATATCTAACACTATGTTATGGATAATAAGAAGTATTAAGGACTTCTAGAGTATTATAATTACTAGATAGGGACTTGGATCCAAAGCCTACCTAAGTTTATAATTGGTAATTAGACGGAACTTATAAGGAAACTTAAAATAGACTACTAAGGAAGTAACTACTTTTAACAAGTTAAAACGGTAGAATTCTTAGAAGCTTATATGCTGTAATATAGGAACAATCCACCCAGCAGTATACGCGAGTACTGTAGGTAGTTTACGCTAATCTCCTAAAAGGTTACTAAGGCTGGCAATTTAAATAACTATAAACGAGGGTACTGGTTTGCAAGAGGACTCCCATTTAAATATTAAAGATATACTATAACTAAAACAGGGGCTAATCCGGATAGATAAGAGTCTTTTAACTTCCATCTACTAAGGAGAACTGTAGAAGACAGGCTTAGTTTATATAAAGGCGCAGACTATCTGTTATTAATAAATCCTAAAAAGCAAGGTCTTTGTTAGCTAGTTAAATAGTTCCGTAAATAGCAACCAGCTATAGCTAACTAAAGAGATGCTGCCCTTTGGTCGCCTATAGTCTCTTAGCTAAGTAAGCTAGTAAGCACCCATTAAATAACCTAGAAAATAAACCTAGAACTAGAGAAACTTACTAGTTAACTCCAGAAGCTTAATCTTAGAATAGTTAAGTTAGTAGGGGTTGCGTCTTTAATGCTGTTTCTAGATAGGATTTGCCAAGATCTAACGCGGTACACACAGCTCTTAAATAGGGCGTTAGTGCATTAAATATAGATAGGTCCGCAACAGGCACTAAATAGTAACAGAGTACAGCCATCCTATAAGGGAGCGCTATAAGAACAATACAAGCCGGGCCTAGGGAGGTATAGAGGGCTAGGAAACTTTAGCGCATACTAGGCACAGGCTTAGACGTGCTATAGGTGCGGGGGCCCCTATTATTTTATTAACCAGTGTCTATAGCTCTAGGAATTAGTTTGCCGTAGCTTTTTATATATAAATAAGAATAACCAAATCTGTACTAGAATATGTAAGCGCCTAGGAAATATAATTCCGTATTTGCTAAGTGATAATTAGATCTAGTTCCTTAAAGACTAGCTAAGGTAGAATATAAATATTAATCCTAATGCCCTAGGAACGGGTGTCCAACTAAAGGCGGCTTTAGTAGAGCTTGTAGAAGGTAGCAACGCTAAAAGTAAGGAGGAACTTAGTAAGTCCTAGGAAAATATATACTAAGTAGAGTTAATATATATAGATTTGGTTAGAGCCGCAGCCCAGTTATAGCCTATGCTATAGTTATATAATCTTAGGAAACCGTAAGGGGAAGTAAGGGTAATAAAGCCGCCTCCAAAACCATCTGGTTAGCGACCGGCAGTAGTTTAAAATATATAACCAGGAGGATATATCTAAATCGTACTATAGCCCTAGTAGCAAGCTCCTTAACCACTATTAGGTAGTAACAAGGTTAATAAAATAAACTATACTAAATAGCTAAAATAGATAGAGCAGATAGCGGATACAATAATAATAGCTAAGGCACTATAACCGAAGCCAGTTAGGATAATAGATATACTAAAAGAAAACGTCCTAAGCCTAACTATAATGGTAGATAAGATCTTATTAAAAACCATTAAAGTTACTATTAGTGACTGCCTTATATATATGCCTAAAGTTGTAAGATTATTCTTTAAGCCTCTTCTATTACCCCTTGTAGAACCTTACCAACAGAAGCAAGAGGACGTTAAGGTATTAGTGTTATTAGCGCACTTAATGTTCTATGCTAATTAAGCCGGCTTAACGACTGCTAAAGTGGACTAGATTAAATAAGAAGTAGGATTTATCTGGTTCTAAAGACAATGCCTAAAAGTTAAAGTGTAGATAGGAGACGGAAGGGCTAAGTGCTTAATTAACTCTGGAGCTAAGCTTAACCTTATTAAGGAAAGCATAGCCCTATAGTACGGCCTACTAATATTAAGTCTGCCTTCGCAGCTATAAAGCGCGCGTTTAATGTCTGCAAATAGAACCTAGTCTAAGTTTATTAGGCTAGTATATACGGTCCCTATAGTAATAGGTAACGTCCTAATATCCACAACGTTTATTGCTATAGGGGAGATGTTATATAAGGTAATACTTAGTAAGCTATAGTTAGTAAGGGCTAGACTGGCAACGAAATAAATAGTAATAGGTTAAATATCTTATATTATTTAATTAGAAGATAGTAGAGTTAAAATAAGGTTCTTAACATCCTATAAGAATGCGATATTCTTTAAACTAGATAAAGGCATTAATATAAACAATAGTTCGGGAAACGTATAGCTAGTATAACTGCTAGGATTGTATCTGGGGTTACTTATAACCCAGCACATTAGGATAAGGAGGACGTTAAGAATAAAGAAAAAGAAAATAAGGTGCGGCTCTAATATAGACGTTTACTATTTTGGATACCCGCTAGGCAAAGCTATTAGCGGAAAAAAGAATATAATATTAGATAGAGGGAGCTTAATAATAAAACGTTAGGGGAAGTTCTAAGGAAACACTTAAAGAAGAATTAGAAGCTAGTATTTAAAGTAAAAGCTAGGTCCCTTACGTATTAAATATTATAGACAACGGATCTATTTATAATATAAATAGAAGGCTATTAGAGCAAGGCCTAATAAAACGCTATAAGTATAGCAACTGCGTATAAATAAAAGGCAGATAAAGTCCACCTAGTTAATTTGTTAATACTAGACGGAACCGTTCTAGGAGGTATAATAGAATGGCAAGAGGTAGCCTTATGTTAATAAAAGGCGTCCATCCGTGGATTACCTCTTAGTCCATATAATCATTTCCTTAAGCCGTGATATACTAAACTGGCCTATAGTACACGACTGAAGCCAGAATGATTAGAGTGCATAATTATAGGAGATATTTGGCTAAGAGAATAAGAGATCCTTAAGGCCATATTATTTAACTAAGAAGAGGCGCTAGTATAGGAGTTTTCTAAGATAGGTTAAGTTAGCAGGGACGTAACTCTACCACTAAAGATTAAAACCATGCCGTATAAAGTATAGCAAGTACTAAACTTTCCTATACCAAGGGCCCTGTAAGGAGAGGTAATAAGTATGTTATAAGAATAACTAGCTTAAGGGACTCTAGAATATTATAAAAGCCTATATAAAAATCCATGGTTTTTTATAAGCAAGAAGGAACGTAATAAGTACTAACTAATTAACGCGGTAATAAATATTAACTAAGTGACTATTAGGGACGCAAATTTGCCGCTATATGCTAATAAGTTTTCCGAGGAGTTTGCTAGATATAAGGCTATATCTTTAGTAGACTTCTTCTCTAGCTATAACTAGTTAAAGCTTAATGTAGAAAGTAGAAACCTAATAGCCTTTATAACACCTCTGGGACTTTTGCGATAAATGACGGTACCTATAGGAGGAATAAATTTAGTTGCTTAGTTTGTAAGGATAATTACTAAAATCCTAGATCGCTATATCCTATACCACGCCTTGCCGTTTCTAGATAATATTATAGTAAAGGGCCCATAGACAGTATATAATAGAGAGGAGAGTCTTCTAGGCGTACGCAGATATATTCTAGAACATATTATGTGGCTAGATAGAGTACTTATAGATTTAGAATAAGCTAGATATATGATCTTAGGCGCCAAGTCTTATTTCTATAAAGATAAGATTATAGTGGTTAGTTACCACTGTAATGGAAAAGGATAGTATCTAGAGGAGTTAAAGGTCGCGAAGATTATTTACTAGAAGGACTGTAAAGACGTTATATTAGCCCAAGCATTCCTAGGGGTTTGCGTATATTACTAGATATGGGTAGAGGACTTTATAATTAAGGCAAAGCCAATCTTCTAACTGCTATAAATAGATGTTCCTTTTATGTGGGGCATAGAGCAGATTGCCGCTATAAAGATTCTAAAGTATGCACTTACTACCGCGCCCGCATTAGTTTAGCTGGATTATAGTAAGGGGGCTAGGCTAATTATTCTTGCTGTTAATAGATGCAAGAATAGATGGGGATGCGGTCTTATATAGCTAGATATACAAGGTCGTTATCACCTGTATTAATATAAGAGCGGTATCTGGTCTTAAGCGGAACAAAAATATAACTTAGGAAAGCTTGAGTGTTGGGTATTACTGTATGCGCTAAAGAAGTATTGCGTATATCTATACGGCGTTTAATTTATAGTAGAGACGGACATAAACACCTTAGTCGCGTAGCTAAATTATACTGCTACTAATTTACCTAGAGCCTTAATAATAAGATAGCTAGCTTAGATCCAGCTATGGGACTTTAATATTAGACATATACTAGGGAAGAAAAATAGCCTAGCTAATAGACTTTTGTAACGGCTACCTAATAGCAAATAACCTAATAAGCCAACTAAGGATATTAAAGAGTTTATTAACTATGAGCTAAGTGCTTTAGAATATACAGCTAGCCCTCTTAAAATGAAAGCAGGTCTACTGTGAAGGGCTCAGTCAACAGAACAGGATTCTATTGGTAGCTAGTAATGAGAATTCCAAGACGAGGACTGGAAGAAGGTTAAGGAAAGGACACGTCTATATACATAATGCCAAGGCTTGGCTCGGCCGAGCCCCTAACTAGGGTCTGTAACAGTGCCGTAATATTATCCCCCCCTTTAGTAAAGCCTGCCCTTAGGCTTTGTAGTTGTCCTCCCTATTAAGAAAGCTACGTTGTCCTCTATAGCATCAGATCCGTTCTAAATTGTTACTGTGGGTGGAGCAGTAAGGGTTAATTAGGTAGCTGTAGGCAGAGCAGCAAGTAGTTAGGAAAAAAAATTTTAGGCCGTACGGCGCCAGTCCTAACGTTAGGAGGTTAATACGTATATACAGTCCTGCAGTTCTGCTGCCATATAGCCCAGCCTAGGCTAGTACTACGTATCGCTAGGGGCCTTCTGTTCTTTATCGTTCCTTCTAGAACTCTATTATCCCCTAGCTCTCTATCCCGCCTTTTAAAAAGGCTCGCCCTAAGCTATAAGTTAAATCCCCCCCGCAGGGGCCCCCCGGGGTCGGTTAGGTTGGTCGGGTCGTATAAGTATAAAGGTTAGGAAAAAAAAATCGGGGTAGGTATTGTCTTGTTAGGTAGTCCGTAGGCTTGTAACCGCAGGTATATCAGCACGGTTGTCTGGTTGGGTTCGGTTTGGTTGGTGGCAGTACGGTGCCAGCGTCTTATTCTTCCGTAGGCGTATTAGCACGGGTTCTTGTTAGGTCAGTCCTTCCATAGGCATATTGGTAGGTTAGGTAGTACGTAGATAATTAAGCGAGATTGGACATAATGTGCTACACTACAAACTCTATAGTAAGGGATAGGTCTGGGTCTGGTTCTCGTACTCCTCTAAGTGGCCGGCTAACTCTATTCCAGGCTCTTACTGGAACACTACGCGATGGATTGTAATATGCTTTCTCCCTTACTATTTTAAGCTGTAGGCGTATCTTTCCATCCTCTATTTTAATCGTCTAGGAATAGCTCCGGTTGGTTGGTTGGTCTATCGGTCGGGTCAGGTCAGTAGATCGTAGGCGTATCGGCACAATCGTCGTCAGGTCCTTAGCAGTACGATGCAAGCGTCTTATCCTTAGTAGTACGGTGCCAGCGTCGGGGTCGGTTAGTCAGGGTCGGTCGGCCGGGTCGGTTCTTCCAGGCTGCAACGAACGTATTGCCAATTGACTTGCCCAAGCAAGCCTCGGCGCGCTCGTCGCAAGGTAGAATTTTTTGGACGGTCTTGGAATAATGTAAAGGGCTCAGTTAATAGAACAGGATTCTATTAGTAGCTAGTAACGAGAATTCCAAGATGAGGACTGGAAGAAGGTCAAGGAAAGGACACGTCTATATACATAATGCCAAGGCTCGGCTCGGCCGAGCCCCTAACTAGGGTCTGTAACAGTGCCGTAACATCTGCCATTAAAAGACTTATATTTAGAGAAATCTTAGAGGATTGCAAAATGGCTAGTGACCTTATAGTGTCTAGAGGAGATAAATATTAAGGAATTTAAAAAGTTTAAGTAGTATACGCTAAGGTTCCTAGTGCGTAATTAACAGCTCTTCCGCTAATAGTCTAAGAATGTACTAATGCGAAGGGTAGTTAATGACAAGACTACTTAGTAGGAGATTATTAAGAGCCTTTACAATTAGAGTAGATATCGTGGATGGGAGGGAACGTATTAGAGGGTCTTAAATTAATACTAGTGGCTAGGGCTAACGTGTTTCATCACCGAGTGTCCGACACTACCGAGTGTCCGACGTCAAAACGCACCAAAAATTGAGAAATTTATACCTTAATATCTTAACAACCACTTAATAATAAATTCCAATGATTTATATTTGGACTTTTATATACACTTTACAGCTTCTATT
>Ga0307507_10000254_pt1 | contig 104356 bp, 37 predicted proteins | sample 7_EM_MG_FD_207223 | JGI IMG/M metagenome (GOLD analysis project Ga0307507, IMG submission 207223) | Populus trichocarpa ectomycorrhiza microbial communities from riparian zone in the Pacific Northwest, United States - 7_EM | ecosystem: Host-associated > Plants > Roots > Unclassified | place... | reverse complement strand
TCATTTCAACTACCGTATATAGTATAGCTTGCAAATTTGACGCGCTTACCGATATGGCGGAGCTCCATATTCAAAAGTCGTCAGATTTACCGAACGACAGCCTCATATTCAGATTTGAGCTCCATATTGAATATGAAGTTGCAACCGAACGGCCCCTATATCTTTGCTAACAGTCACGTAGCTCTAGGTAAACTAATGTAAATTTTGACTTCTACAAGATACCTGTGAAGATTCATATCAGGCCCCGTTGACGGCAGCGAATCCTTTGATGATAGGATTAATCATCTTTACCCCGCGTCTTTCATTTGACGAGTTAGGAATAAAGACTATGAAGAAACTCTTTAAGTCCCCTTATTTTAAGTTTGAGGATACTAGCTGGTATCTCTTCTAAGTGTGTATATTAGTTTTGCTGTCATCATTGGAACATATCCCATAAAACTTCGTTCTTTGGAAACTGACATATTACTGTGTTGATCGCGCATTCATTAAAAGTATGTCTATCACGCCCCAACACCATTATTCAACCCTCCCGGCCGCTAGAAATTTGCCTCGTGCTAGTTACTCACGGTCCAAGTATCCACCTGAGAATGCAAGCAACGCCATCACTAGGACAAACATTCGTCCTGTTCAACTGCTTGTCTTCTGGCCCTGTAGGCCCACTAGCATATTTAGGCTGTCCAAAAAATTTCTTCTGTCGTTTCTCCGAATCCGGATACTGCTCGTCGCCCCACGCGCCGTTATAATAGAGCCAATTGACTGGGGTGTCGCCGCTAGTGTCATAAGATGTGAAGGTTGAGGAGCTTGCGTCGTAAGAGTAGTAGTAAGCCGAGAGAGTTGGGTCCCAGAGAGTGCCGGCGTCGGTATAGTCAACGATGAGACCATCGGGGAGGTTGACATCCGGGATTGTGTGGTCGTGCTTCCCGGTAATGGCGTAATTGGCGTGGGATCCGTTGCCACTGTAGACGAGGGGCTGGTGGGGATTAGCGGTGATTGGGATACAGAAGGGGAGGCAGAAGGAAGTGAGAGGAAGTACCCGAAGACGGTTCTTGTGGACCACGTCATACGCGAAGGCTTCACCATTGCTGTGTTGGGAGAACCAGACGTATGTGGGTACACCATTAGAGAAGCGGATCATGTTGTGTTCCCTGTGGATATACATTAGCCATGCGACTGCGGAAAAAACCAGGAGTCCTACCAGTCGCCTACGTGGTCACCTGTGTACCGAATAAAGTCAGCGTAATATTTTTAATAGGTTCCTCAAACAATATCATACCTAATTGCTGACCAAGTACAACCCCGCCCCAATTAAAAGCGTAGAAATACATGTAAAAGGCATCCACATTTCCACCACCATGGTCATTGACAATGATTGCGCATGAGATGGCGTTGTTGGTCTTGCCAGATGCGTCGGGCTTTATGCCATTTAGCCAGGCGGGATTGGTGGTGATATCGACTTTTGATGTAAGGTACACGCTGCCGTAGGAGTTCAACTCATTCAAGTTATTCAGCGTAAGAGGAGATGGTGCTCCTGAGACAACTACGTAGTTGACCTCCGGTTGCGTATTTGCTAGCTGTGCAGATAGGTCTGCTGGGAAATATGTTTCTCCAGAGTAGAGATAGACGAGAGGCGCTGTAGAGGAGCTGTCAATATTTGTGATATGTTCCACCTTGATGCTTTACACTAAAGAGACACTACTTCTGGCGTCTTGAAAATAAATAGAAATAAGGACGGCTATCGTTGAAATGTTTTGTTGTGCTTCATATAACGAAATAACTAAACATAGGATGATCTTAGGATGAATGGTAGCAAATTCATTAGACTAAACTTTTGCGAGCATTCTACTAAAGTTCTCCTTTACATATGGTAGATTTGGATGCAAAGAATGGGGCTCAGAAATTTCCTCACCATAATCTAGAACATACGAAGGAACATTCGTAGGCGCACGCCTTTGCTTTTCCACTGTAGGAGCCCCTGCGACGGTCGAGGCCAAAGCCACAACGGCAATTAAAAAATTAGACAACATAGTGGTAGAGTTATTTAGAAAGAAAAAAGCTGTTGAGGACTCCTAAACCATTGCAACGGAGACCAAAGCAGAGGGGTATATAAATTCAATAGCACAGCAGGGCTCCCACGCCCTTGAAAAGAGTTCGATCATTGGCCATGACCCTTTTCTCGCAGCAGGCAAGACACACACAGGGGGAAATCAAGCTCTCTTGGGCCATGCGAGATGATCAGGAGTCCTGATTCGTCATGTGGACCGTCGGGCGGGTTTGGTGGTTAGTATTGCCGCTGCAAGGAACGAAGAGTCGGCCTCTAGAATAGGTAGGCGAAAAGACTGGTCTTGTGAATGGGAGAGAGGGATGGGTTCGGCTGTTGCGGCTAATTGCTCGCTTTACCTAGCTTAGCATGATCTGCCTGAGCACGTTGCTCCGCATGGCGTGTGCAAGACTGGATTCAATCTGCCATTGTAAGTGGATGCAACGCTTTAGATTGTGGGTGCAGTGAGTTAGACATTCGCTGGATTGTGGACGTGTAGGGTGCGGAGAAAGCGAGTGGGTCTTTGAGTTGAGGCCTACCCTGGTTGTCACACGGGAAATGAAGGCGCCGCGCCAGATAACTACAACCTCATATTTCTCATCACGGAGCCTTAATCCCATTGATTCTATTGGCTGGCTCTTATCGATAACAGTAGGGCCTATCCCTTGCAACCGTGAAGTCCTACGATAGTTGGACCGTGCACGGACACCAGAATCAAAACTTACAGACCTACGGAGGATAAATTATCCTATCCGGTCGGGCGGATAATAATCCTATCTAAGGATAGCTTGGATATCGGATAATATCTGGATAATATCTAGATATCCGCAAAATTTTAACTACAAAACTAAACCTTTACCCCCTATCGTACGACGCTATAAATATGGCTGGTACTAGTGAAATTCACCCTAAAAACTTTAACAATAATAATTCCTTTAAAGTTAACACACTTTCTACCCTTTTAAGCGGCGTTGAGACTAAAGCTATTAGGCCATAGAGACGCACTAGCTATAACCAGCTTAGCGCAGGCAAGGCGCCTACAAAACATAGTCACCCCGCATTAGAGAACAGCAGAATTCAGTTCTACAGTTCTACTTCATCAAGAACCAGATACTTATTGCATTCCGTTACTATTGTCACGTTACTATATACCCTAAGGACCTTAGCGTCCTAACAGTACTAAATTCTCATCCCTTTTCAGGGGTAGTGGCCCGACAACACAGCGGTCTGCTAAGACTACAACTATAACTACGTAGCGGCAACCCTCTGTCGAGAAGACGACTTATATTCATCAACTATATCGCAGCCTATCAACCTAATGGCGAGACGCGGGCGTACTAGCGTAGTGCGTACTACTAAGTCTGGGAAGCGGCCCTAGGATAACGCGGGCGAACCCTCATCCCAGACAGAACCGGAAGTCACGGGCGAAGGGGATATATAGGAAGAAATACAATAGCTAGAGAGCGAGAAGCTACAACTCCTAGAGCAAAGAAAACTACACTTACTTAGGGAAGAGGTGGAAGTGCTAAGACGGCGTCAACGCGGCAAGGCAACGTCGACTCCCGTTCCTAACCTATCTATACAACCTCAAACAATCCCATTGGAGTACTTAGAGGGTAGCCTAATACATTTAAGCCTTAAGCGGAAGGCTACTGATATATTAGGCGCTCCGTCAAAACAGGCCATTAAGATAGAGAAGATTGCTCCATATTATAGCAAGTCTATACAAGAGCACCAAGACTTCCGCAACAGCTTAAAGCTGGCGTTCCGCCTAAAGCGCAACGGCTTCATGGATAAGGATACCAAAGTCACGTTTATAATACAATATATAAAGGGGACCAACCGAACCCTTTAGCTATAGTACAAAGATAACTATTTAGACACGCAGTTCACCTAAAAGGAGCTTATAGAGTTCCTACTTAATTAGATTAAAAGTCCTATTAATTAAGAACTCCATATAGCCCTAACCTATATAAGGGCAATGCAGCGAACCAACTAACCGGTAAATAAGTTTGCTGCTTACCTAACCTCCTTAGAAGGGCAAATTAACCCTCCTTACGATGCAAAGCATCTAATGATACACCTATTCGCGAAGCTACGGCTAGAGCTATGGGTTGCTATTACCAACTATTAAGAATTCCCTTAAACTCAAGACTAGCTAGTTTCCCTAGCTACCCTATTAAAGGAAAACCAAAAAAGCGCAAGCGCCCCACAAAATAGAAGTAATAGGCGCGCCGTAAACTCAAATATAAAGACCACCCAGTTAGGTAACTTAGGGAGAGCGGACTCCAAAACTACCGCCAACAACTCAACAGCGGGGCGAAGCAATACCGTCGGGGGTTTAACTCAGCCCAAAGGAAACTGCTTAAAATATAGGCAGCCAGGACACTGGTGGTGACAATACAAAGTACAGTAACAGAATCAACTACCGCCCAGTAGCGTAAACGCTACCTCTACACCAGGAAAAGACAAGCGCCCTTAAGCACCCTCACAGCCCCAGGGCGCAAGCTCCCACTAGATCATAAGGAAGCTATTACTGTCTTAAGTAAAGTCCTCTCCAGGCAAACCTGGAAGGAAACCTCAGTAATACTCAACATTAGTGCCGAAGTAAATATAGTTAACCAGCGATTTGCTATGGAGTGCAACTTTAAAACGCTAGACGCAGAGCTACCTACCTACTCCTAGTTAAACAAGACTCAAGCACATTACTATAAGGCCTATAAGGTACCACTAAGAATAAAGGACAGCTAGGGCAAGATTAGGGAAGTAACCCTTATCTACTATAAAATGGCTAATGCATCCCCTACTATCACCCTAGGTATGCCGGGGTTAAAGAAGGCCCGACTTCTTATTAACTGCGAGGCAAAGGCATAGCGATAAAAGCTAGACGGCTTATCCTTATTACTACAAACCCCTAAGGGTTTTGCGGAGTCCCTCTAGATAGAATCTAGGGTCTTTGCCCTATTGACTTTTAGAGTAATACCTAGTAAGCAAAACAACGGCAGCTTGCCAGTCCTCCCCCCATAGTTAAAAGAAGTTAGCAATATCTTCTTCTATAAAGAAGCAGGAAAGTTACCCTAATACCACTAGGGCGACCATGCTATTAACCTAAAAGAGGGACAGGAGGCCCTATATAGGCCGCTCTATAACCTCTCAGCCAAGGAGCTGGAAATCCTAAAGGAGTACTTAGACAACGCCTTAGCTAAAGGCTGGATCTAACCAAGTACTAGTCCCATAGGGGCACCTATCCTCTTTATACCTAAAAAGGATGGGAAGCTGCGGCTCTATATAGACTATAAAGGCCTTAACAAGGTAACGATCAAGAATCGTCTTATACTACTATTAATTAGTAAGACCTTGGACCGCTTAGTAGGTTCCAAGATCTTTACTAAGCTGGACCTAATATATGCGTATCACCGCCTTCGTATCCGTCGTGGCGACGAGTGGAAGACGGCGTTCTATACACGCTACGGCCACTTTAAGTACTTAGTTCTGCCTTTTGGGCTAACTAATAGACTAGCGACCTTTTAGGGCTACATTAATTGGGCCTTGTTAGGACTGGTAAACGTCTTCTATATAGTTTACCTTAATAATATTTTAATTTTTTCTAAAAATCTAGAGGAACATTAGCGCCACGTAATAGAAGTGCTGCGTAGGTTGCAACAATACCAACTATATACAAACCTTAAGAAGTGCAAGTTTGGCGTATAGGAGATTGAGTTTTTAGGATATATTATTAGCCTTAAAGGCGTAGCAATGGATCCTAGCCAGGTAGAAGCCATTACTAAGTAAAAGAGCCCTTAATCCTATAGGGATATCCAGGTCTTCCTAGGTTTTACCAACTTCTATTATCAGTTTATCTATAAATACTCTGCCATTACAAAGCCTATTACTAATCTCCTAAAAGAAGCAAAGAACGGCCGCAAAACTAGGCCTTTTAATTAGCCAGAGGAAGCGGAGTAGGCGATACACCGGCTCTACAACGCCTTTACAACGGCGCCGCTCCTGCGACACTACACGCCTAGCCTACCAACTCGGTTAGAGACGGATGCCTCAATGCAAGGCCTAGTAGCAATCATATCACAGCTATTTAAAGACGGCCTTTGGCATCCAATAGCCTTTTAGTCTAGGAAGCTTTCGCCAGCAGAGCGTAACTATAAGACCCATAATTAAGAGCTACTAGCTATCATAGAGGCTTTTAAGCATTGGAGACACTATATTAAGGGGCTATTAAGCCGCCTAGAAGTGCTCTTAGATTATAACAATCTAAAGGGTTTTATAAAAGTAAAAGCCCTTAATAGACGGCAAGCTAGATGGGCTATAACCCTAGCTGCCTATAACTTTATTATTAAGCATAGGGCGGGAAAAACGAACCCCATAGACGCGCCATCAAGGCGACCCCTAGGCGTAGGGGGTCCGCCAAAAGAAGACACTATACTACCACTGCTCCAAAGGACTTTGGGAATGCAGGGCCACCAACCCAAGGTAAAAGTCCCATTAGGTATACAGAAAAGCGAACCTTCTACAGAGGTATCGCTTCTACGGCTATAAGCTAGCAACCCAACGGAGGTACGCCTAGGCAATATAGCATTACATTTTAACTGGGCAACCTATACGCATATTATTAAGCAGCATATAACAAGGACCCAAGTCAGAGAAGCAAGTACTTAAGAAAGTACTTATAAGTCTAGTACGGAAACAGTTATCAAGCTTATTAAAGGACTTCAAACCATAGATAACCTTATGCTACAAAAGCGCAGCGACAGCTTAAATACGGCGAGACGCCGTTAACGCGCCCGCTTAAAGCCAGTGTGGCAGTTTAATTCCGCTAGACTACTTTATCACTGTGGAAGGCTATATATACCCCCAGACCTAGCAGTTTATACAGAACTCCTACAGATCCACCACAATAATGCCCTAGCCAGCCACTTTGGTGAGAAAAAAACCCTAGATCTACTCTCACATAAGTACTACTGGCCTAGTATAACTGCGGACATTATAAGCTACATCTCTACCTATAATCTATACCAGCGTATACGTGCGCCTCAACATCGCCCTTATAGCGAGCTCTAAGCGCTGCCTTGCCCGGATCAGCCGTGGTAGGAGATTATAATGGACTTTATTATAGGCCTACCGCCTAGCAGACGAGGCAATAAGGTATATAACGCAATATACGTAATAGTCAACCGCTATACTAAGATAGCCTTATATCTACCTACGGTAAAAACTATTACTATAACCAAACTTGCGGATCTCTTCCTTAACAAAGTAGTACGCCATTTCGGAGCCCCTAGAGGGATTATATCTAATCACGGCAGTATCTTTACCAGCGAGTTCTGGTCAGAGCTATGCTTTGCTACAAAGATAAAACGTAGGCTAAGTACAGCCTTTTACCCGCAAATAGACGGGCAAACAAAACGCCAGAACTAAACCCTAGAGTACTACCTCCGTATATTCTATAACAAAAAGTAGAGCAATTAGGCAGGCCTCCTACTGCTAGCCGAATTCGCCTATAATAATGCTAAACATAGCATAATAGGCATGAGCCCGTTCTATGCCTGCTACAGGTTTCACCCGCGTCTAAAATACAAGGTTAAGGCGGACAATAGTAGTTCTATTCCAGCCGCCTTAAAGAGGATTAAAAGAATATCCCTCAAACGCAAAGCGCTGGCAAAGCGCTAGAAACACGCTGCCGAGACACAGGCGAAATACTACAATCGTTATTACCAACTATAGACATACAAAGTAGGGGATCTAGTCCTACTATTAACTAAGAACCTTAAACTAAAAAGGCCAAGTAAGAAGCTTATAGCACGCTTTATTAGACCTTTTAGTATAGCTAAACCAGTCGGAAAGCAAGTATACCGGCTACATCTACCCACATCTTACCGTATCCATCTAGTGTTCCATGTTAGCTTACTAGAGCCATATAAACAACGTAAGGGCACTACTAGAGACCCTCTACCAGGGCCTATTAAGCTAGACGATAAAGAGGACCAAGAGGACTGGTATAAGGTAGAAGAAGTATATAGAAGAAAGGGACGTAACTAGACCCTACAGTACCTGGTTAAGTAGAAAGGCTGGCCAGAAGAGTATAATAAATAGGTCCCAGCAGAGGACATTAATAAGGACGCAAAGAAGATGTATAATAGTCACTTTACCCCAAGGGGCAAACAGAAGAGAAAGTAGGCGGGAGAATAAAAAACTTTTAATTATAACCGGGATTACGCCCCACCAGCGGAGCAACAACGGAACAACGGCAGAGCGACGGTAGTACGTTAATAGAAATATAGATACTCTATAGCTCCACCTCCTCCTCTCCCTCCTCCTTCTCCTCTCCCTTCTTATCCTCCTTACCCTCCTCCTCATCCTCCTCACCCTTATCCTCCTCCTCATCCCTTACGATGGGAGGCATATTGGCCTATAGGTACTATTAGCATACGCTACGACGGCGAAACACCTACGCTACAACACGTACTAAAGCGCGCATCACGTCAAGAATTCCTTTAAGAGTACGACGGATGGCCTGCAATTCCTGCACTTAAAGTAGGGGAAAGTCTTCGCCCTTTAGGCGCTAGCGGAGACCGTGCTTGGCGCCAGTGCGCACTAAGGCCTCAATATCCTTCGTGAAGGACTTCTGGGCGGCAGCAACGCAAGCGTCAAGGTCAGCCGTGTCCCCGCCAGCAACCCGCCAGCGCTCAGCCCTGTCAATAAAGGCGAGCAGCTCGTTCAGGCGGCTATAGAAGGCCTCAGGGACCTAGTCTGTTAGCCATCAGAACCTAAACCAACGCACTTAGACTTACTAGTTGGCACGACTTATTCAGTCATCGGCAGTACCCGCAATTGCGGTTGGCCTGCTTGCCGCAGGTAGCCCGCCTAGCGGTAGCTACGCGCTTGGCGCAGCGGAGGCAAATTGGTTCAAGTAAGGCTGGGGGAGCACCTTGCAAACAACAAGAAAGCTTAGACGGCGTCTAGCAGGGTTAGCAATAGCTACAAGCCAGTATAAAGAATACTTACGGAAGGCTCGCTAACAGGCGGACCGGCGGCGCTACGCTTACGATTCATAATTAATTAGAAGTCAGGAAGAAGGCGAGCCACAGGCTAGATAAATTAAAATTGAATAGGAAGGGAAATCTGGTGTCCTACCTTAGGGGGGATTCCTACCTTTATAGATCTCTACATGGTCCTAGCATCTTATTATCCTATTATTCTATTGTCCTATTATCTGATTCACATAAATTTTGTTAAACACTTTTTATTTAGCAAAGGACAATAATAGCGCTCCTATTATACAATAGCGTCGGCTGAGGACAGCCGCTTAAGAAGGGGGGGGCAATTGTTAGGCCATAGAGACGCACTAGCCGTAACCGGCTTAGCGCAGGCGAGGCGCCTACAAAACGTAGTCGCCCCGCATCAGAGAACAGCAGAATTCAGTTCTACAGTTCTACTTCATCAAGAACCAGATACTTATTGCATTCCGTTACTGTTGTCACGTTACTACATACCCTAAGGACCTTGGCGTCCTAACAAAAGCTAATACTGGTTCAATCCTAACTACTTATATAATATAGATCTTAAGATAAGTCTCCTCAATTTATAAACATACTCGTACGGCAATAAAGGAAGAAAAGGCTCATACAAAGAAACGCTACTTTTGTAAATACTGTCCTCCTCAAGACCTAAAAGGACACTATTCCTTAACCGTTAGATTACAAGGCTATTTTAAAAAATATAATATTAAATGGGATCCAGCAGAGAATTAGGAGCGTACAACAGTAAAAGATTAGGGGAAGAGATCTCTTTTAGAACTATATTAAAAGCTTTTAGCAAGAGGAGAAGTTTAAGGTCTTAAGGGTGAGGTTCTAAAGCGTATAGTATATTAAAATACTATAAAGCAAGCACTTCTAGATCTAATTATCGTACAACGGCTTCCCTTCTTATATATAGAATGGCTAGAGTTTCATGCTTTTGTAAAAGCATTAAATTAAGAAGCACCCTTAATTATCCCTATACACCACTTAACAATTACAGCCTGGATTCTTTAACACTTTACTAAGAGTTAAGATATTGTATAAAAAGTACTTCAATCTGTAAAAATAAATATTTACCTTACTATGGATATCTGGACCTCTCTAAGCTATTCCCTTTTTCTTGGAATCTGTACTAGCTTTGTTAATATCCAGGATAAATACCAGAACCCCTTAATTGCCCTTTATACAGTATCTAGTTAGAGTGGTATAGATTAATGGGAGGTGCTTCATCCGGTTCTTATTAAGTATGGCATTAAAACAAAGATTAGAGCTCTTGTTGGTGATAATACTGGATTAAATAATGTTCTCTATTGTATGATTGGCTAATGGCTTAGCCTTAAGTATAAAATTAACTGGATCGCAACGTATTAAAGAATTCGCTATTAGGGGCATATTATTAATCTTATTGTTTAAGCCTTTCTATTCAGTTTAAAAAAGGATGAGAAGCTTATAAACTTGTATAATAAAGAGAATAAGGAATAGGACGAAAAAGAAGAGGAAGAAGAAGAAGAAGTTGTATAATAAGTACTACCGCTAGTTAAAAGAAAGAAAAAGAAGGATGAAGAATTAGAGCTAGTATTAGACAAAAAGCGTAAAAGAGGTAAAAATATTTAAAATATTATAGGGCTAATGGGAAAGCTTTATAACTATATTATTTATATCCGCAGCTCAGCTAACCGTATAATATGGTTTATTAAATATGCTAGTAAAATGGTTCCTCTTAATAATTGTATAAGATGGAATAGCTGGTTTCTTATGCTATATATAGCTCTAGAGGATAAGGTAAAGGCTAGGCTTTAACTCTACGTGGAGCACTATAAGGATAACTTAAAAGATAATATCCTCTTAACAAGCGAATAGATATATCTTTATATAATTTATAATTTCCTTTAGTCTTTCCATAAAGCAACTCTATTTCTTTAAGGAGATTATATGACACTAGAAAGGGTTCTAAAATCAGTTAATATTCTTAAGGATATAATACAGACCGCATTAGTATATTATATAATACTCTTAATATTTCTTTAGCTAACTTTCCTATAGGTAACAGCTACTAAGGCTAAGGATAAGTTTATGACTCCTTAACTCCAACATGCTAAGGAAAAGCTTGCAAAGTACGTCAAGAAGCTAGATAATTCTCCCTACTATCTCGCGGCACGAGTTCTTAACCTAGAGTGTTGTACGGCTTTCTTAAAAGATCAGAACGATTATATTACCGTTAAAGGAGAAAAGAAGCTTTTTAGCGTATAAAAGCTCTGGGAGAGATTCCACAAGAAAGCAATACTTTTAGGTTTAACTGTATTATACGCAACTAAGAAAACTTAAAAGTCGCCTTTAGAGTCTAAAGAAAACCTCTCTGCCTTCTATAAGGCTTGTCTTTAGCATTATTTAAAACATACTCGTCCGCAGAGTCTAGATGAGTTTAATAGCTATATTAACGAGAATCTAATTCCGCTTAATAGTCATATAATAGCTATTTAATGGTGGAACCAGCCTCTTTAGTATATAAGATTTCTATAACTCTTATAGCTTGCAATTAAAGTTCTCTTAATACCTGGAATGAGTAATAAGCTAAAGAGAGTATTTTTAGGTTCTTAACGTTGCGTTCCATAGGATTGTACAAGTACTACTCCATAAATACTTAAAGCATCAGAATGCGCGAAGGACTAGACAGCTTATAAAATTCTAAGTATTCTCTTATAGTCGTACAAGGGAAAGTATATAAGGGGTATATTGTACAATACTAAAGGGGGGAAGGGAGGTATATAAATAAAATAATTTTAGGCAAAAGGTAACCACTAAAGGCGTGTAGGTGGCGTAGGTAAATATATACTAACTTTAAACTTAATAGATTATAAGTTTAAATCCCACTAACGTCGTCCTTTATTAGGAATCGGGAAATATAATTATCTGGTATACTTCCCGTCCTGCCATATAAGAGATTCTCCGGTAATATTGCTATACTATAAGTAAACTCTCCTCTCTATACAATATACCTATATAACTAACTACTCTTAGGATAAGCAGGAGAGGGTGGAAGCTTTGCCAGCGATTAATATAGAGGCTTAGGTAGGGGGTGTATTGGAAAGGCAGGTACAGACAGGGAGGCCCTTATATATAAATGCAATTCTAATTTAGAGCCGTGGGTCTCTAAATACAACTATAGGTAACCTATATTACTTATATAAGGTAGAGAGCTAATTAATACTAGCCTTGCGAGGCTTGTATGGCGACTCTATGTCGTCTAGTAGGCCCTTGCCCCTTCACTAAATGTCGGAGTCTCCCAGGGTTCTATGGTGGGTGCTGTGGAAATTGCAAGTAGCGGGATTATGGGGCTTAATGTTCGTTATATAATATAAATTCTTAGCCTATAGTGGTGGCAGCGGGAGCACTAGAGGGTAAGGATCGGATTGTGGAGCTGGAGGATAATAAGGAGTAGATAAAAGTTACTAAATTCAAACTGCTAGGTCTCCTCTCTTTTTTCCTATTTTTATTTTATTTTATAGTATTTTATATAAAGAGAAGTATAAATAAAAAGGTAGAAAGGAGATATCTAATTAGTAGGAAAGCTAAAGGTATTTGCTAAGGCTCTGCATAAAGCTCTGCACGAAGCTCTGCATACGGAGGCTCTGTATAACGGCTCTGCGTACGACGGTTCTGCGTACGACGGCTCTACTACGGAGGCTCTATATAAAAGCTTTGTGCAGAGCTTTGTGTAGAGCTTCGTGCAGAGCTTTATGTAGAGCTTCGTGCAGAGCTTCGTGCAGGGCTTCGTGTAGAGCTTCGTGTAGAGCTTCGTGCAGAGCTTTATGCGGAGCCTCCGCAGAGCTTCGCGCAGAGCCTCCGTACGCAGAGCTTAGTGCAGCGCTTGGTGCAGAGTCTCCGTACGCAGAGCTTCGTGCAGAGCCTCCGCAGAGCTTCGTGCAGAGCTTCGTGCAGAGCTTTTACTGGTAGAGCTCCGTGCGGGGCCTTATTCCGCGGAGCTCTTATAAGCTTTATATCTGTATAACATTACTTATCCTTAGGATATTTAGATAAAAGTGGTACCATTTTAAAGCGCTTTATAAGCTCTATAAATATATACTAATAGAAAAAATATTTATTTAATATTGGGGGGTGCATTACAAGTATAAGTATATTAGGGGTTTTTGCCAAGACTATCCGGAGACTATCCGGATAGTCTCCGGATACTATCAGCTGATAGGTCTATTATCCGAGAGGCCTATCCGGCCTATCCTCCGCAGGTCTGATCAAAAGTACGCGTATGGCCACGGAGCCTTGATCCTATTGATTCTATTGGCTAACTCTTATCGATAACCGTAGGACGAATTCCACCGTTGCAAGGGATAGGCCCTCTTCGGGAAGAGAAAACAGGCTGAAGTTGGCACCTGCGCTAACACTAAATCGTAGACACTTAAATACGATAAAAATTTAAAACTCCCCCACTACCATATATAAAATTATATGCTAAGAGTAGGACTTATAGAGAAGCGTTCTGCGATTCTAATGCACCAACCCGTATAAATTTTTAATAGGCAGTTGTTTTGATATTGAATTAAATGTGTTATATGCCAATTTCGGCCGCTTTTTTCTTCCCTGAAGAGTAGGCCCCTCATGCCCGCACATTGGGGCCACAATCAATCAAGACCTTCTCTCATCCATCACGTCATTGCTTCGTCCCAAGTGATCTCTGACAGGCAGAAGAGGGGCTCCGGAATAACGCGCGACTGGACCTCTCTACCTGCGGTATTATCGACATCTTTATCTTTACTGCTGCCTGCTGGTTCGATTCTCTTCCAAAGCCCTCGTTGGTGTCCCCGCTGCTCCTGTCTTGATAGCTCGAAGATGGCGCTAGAGGCGTTTGAGAAACTGACCCTAGAGTCGGAGAAGACTCTACCATTCAAGGATGCATTTGTAGGGTATGTGGGACCCTTCACTCGAGTGCAATCGTTTATCCAGTGAGCTGAATCTCTGGATCAATTTCTTAGCAACTTCGGCACGACCGGATCCACGGATTTGCAGCTCAAGTCTAGATCCGAGACGTTCAACGTGCACAAGAAGGTTCTATGCAGCCGGAGCGAGTTCTTTGGAAAAGCTTGCAAGGGTGGATTTAAAGAGGCTTCCTCGGGTGTCATAGACCTAAGTGAAGATGACCCTGATGCTGTCAAAGCTATGCTGCAGTTCTGCTACAATACCGACTATGCCTACGACACGGCATTGCATGCTAAGGTATGCAAATCTTAACTTAGAGCTGATGATTGTGGTCGAAGCGCTTAAACACGTACGACTACTCGATAATACGCAAAACCTACTAAGTCATCTAGCAGGTCTACGCAATAGCCGAAAAATACAATATCAAGCCTCTCAAGGACCTGGCTCGTACAAAATTTGAGAAAGCGGCAGATCGAGACTGGGATTCGCCCTACTTTCCAATTACAATCGGCTTCATCTACACATCTACCCCACCAGACGACCGAGGACTTCGCGACATCGTTGTCAAACTTAGCAGGGACCATTTGAAGTCACTCCTTGATCGCCCAGAATTCGAAAGTATAATGGAGGACAATGGCGATTTTGGAAAGGATTTGGTCAAGGCAATTGCTTATCAAGTGGAGATAGAGCCTGGCGCAGCAACGTATAAATGCAGTGCATGCAGAAAGCTCATGACCGCCTGGCTAAACCCTGGCCGAAGTTTTACTTGCCCATCTTGCTGCGCCAAATACCCCTACTCTTCCTGGTCAGGATGGAAGCAATGAGAGGGCGAATGGGAAATGACGCTACTTCAATAGGGGATCAGAACTTTCATAGGATCAAGGCCGCAGGTTGAAGGTTGTCCAACGCACATGTCGTTGAACCTCAATGCTCGTCAATGCAATGGTGGTATCGAAAGGCTACCAAAGACGTACCGGGATCCTGAGAGGAAAAGTAACCAGCATTCATATGATCGAAAGGATTTCGTTGGTGCGGGTAACGCATGGTGTGCCAGATCTAGCATGGATGGATGAATGAATAGTCCCAGGCCACCCACCTGCATAGATCTCAGCTGTTGTCAACCCTCTTCGAGGAGGTTGAAGAATGGTCTTGCACAGAACTTTTCGACCAAACCTTCACCGTGACATATTGCTAAAGATGCAAAGACTCAGGTCAGAGCGGCTGGCTTTTGACATGTCAACTAGTTGAGTATCTTGGGAAACAGCATGGCGAAAACGAGAGCCTAGAAGGCGTCGTTACTTCAATATTACCGACTGGTGTTTCAACCACAATGCTGGAATTGGACTTTTCACATGTAAATATAGGGTTACTCTATGGACTGTTTGCAGCATATGTATCCTCTCGCTGACATAAAATGCGCCCAAGCCTTAAAACACCTTGTGAGCTGTAATGGACCCCGTATAAACATAGTCTGGTTTTTGCTTTCCTGGCCATGCAAATAACTTTTAAGTAACCCGCTAGAGTTTTGTTGCCGACGTTTTATCCTACAGAAGACTCCATAGAAAACCATGATCAGAAGTTTATCATTTATATTAGCAGGGTTGGCTCTCTTCTGCCTGAAGTACTCTGATTACCTGATGGACCCCTTGAGCTACCGTCAATTAGGAGTGCGCGAGAACGGAGAGTCTGTGGTGGCGTTTTTTTATCATCGCTAGTCTCATCATCATTTAATGCTAAGGATCCCTTTGACCCTGCATTGGACGCGCCAATTCCAGCTTCGCCAGTATTAACACGGCTGTTCTGTGCGGAGCGTTCAGAGCTCTTCTCCGCGGCATATACGAAGCCTGAAGAAAAGAGGAACGTGATGAGGCCAACACCGCCAACTATGAGGTAGAAGATTGCAATCTGCAATAATAGTTAGCAAGGAAACTATATATCTGGATGGCCTCTTTTCACCTTCATATTATTGCTCCACGGTTGATGCCGAATGAACGGCGTGCATATATACACGGTCAAACCAGAGAGGAAAGTACACCAGGCATAGCTCATCTGCATTGATGGGAATTGCCAGATAAATATCATTATCCAATGCCCTAAGCCTGGCTTATTCTTATATCGCAGGATCACCCTTCGTGTTCGATTTAGGTCGTACTCGGAGATAGCTTCGGTAAGCGCATCTTTATCTGGTAGCTCATCTAGGATCGACTTCTGCTGAATGGATGTGATGACGGCCCATATCGAGCATATGAGGCTGCAATACCACAGCGCTTGGGCTATCCATATTGGATCGGGAATTGTGTTCCAGGAGAGGACGGCGAGTGTTGCACCTGCGCAGAAGGAGCTCTGTAGTTGATTAACTTCGGTGCTGGAAGAGGTCACCCCTGGAAACTTACTGCGACTTGCACAGATTGAAGCTCTTCGTACTTATTTGCCTTCCAATCACGAACAAGGCTTACTAGTGCTCTCCGATCCCCATCCGCAGCCCCAATGTCTTTAAGCGGTTTCCATGTGTAGAGTTTGAATGTGCGCCGATACGGAGAGGTGATAATCCCAAGGGTAAGGTTTCCGACGAAGTCAAGCCAGCTATTCTGATGATTGTTGTATGGAACTGGAGTTGGAGAGTTTTCGCCGTGTGGTGGATATGTTCGATTCGCGCTGGCCATCAGTACGCGGAGTGAAGTTAATGTGCACACGGGCTTCCTCAGGTTGTGCGACGCCAGAGTCTACACGGTTTGGTCTGGAACATGAGTGACGATTTTGGATAATTTTTGTTTGGCACATTCAGTCCGCCATAGCAAGGCTGCTGCCGATGCAAGTGGCTTCAGCACAGGCCTTTGAGGCGGCCTGTGCATCTGGACATTCTTTCCAAAATATATCCCTTAACCCGTCAACTTGGGCACGCAGGTTATCGATAAGAGCCCACCAATCAGATCAGTAGGATCCGGTAGCCGTGCTCAGGAATACAAAATTCGGGGAGTGGCCAAGGCTTCGGGGGGGGTTTTTTCGCTGTCTTATTTGGGGGAATCTTATATTGAGTCTTCTGAACAAGATCTGCATCAATTCTAGCGTGATTAGAAGGCATGGCGGTGGTGTATTTGATGGTTGAATTCTACGCGTTGTTCTGATTCTGGTGTTCGCGCACGGGCCTTCCCCTCTGCTCGCCCTGACGGGTCAAGGGATAGGCGGGAACCTCGAATGTTGGCTCGGAAGGACGGAGGAGTAGTGATCATTTCTGTAATCAAACTCATCATGTGGGCACTTCAAAGGATTCAACTACGTAACTCGTGACTCGTCGACAACCAACTTTCGACGTCTTTATTTCTCTTGGGTTTTAGTTGAGAAATTGTTAGCAGGTCAAAAGGCTAATCAAAAAGGAGTGAATATTTTCCTTATATATCTGGCATTCTCTGTTGTATAGTGAAATGTTCAATTAAATATATATATATTTCATTCCATATGCCTTCCGTCTTACTCTGCGATCAAACTGTTTCACTCCCTACTCGTCGAATCGCGTAATATTAGTCTTTATCTGATATGACGGATAAACTTAAGTTATTGAATGGTTTTGCTGAGGGGAGGGTTGAGGGAGATACACATATATCGCTTGGAGCTGGTGGAGAGGAGAGGGGAGGCAGAGGAGGAAGAGGAAGGGGGAGGCGGAGGAGGAGGCTGACTGAAGACCTCAATATTTTGCCTGGGAGATTAGTTGCATCTGGTGAAAGTCCGAATTTCTACTATGTGTGAGGGTGCTACAGCAGGCCCGGTCTCCAAAATTTTTAAAGTGACCCAGACGGGTCTCTTTGAGAACACCTACTGATCATAATTCCGTGACATGGGCCTTGGAAGGATCATAGAGTTTAGATCCAGAGATACAAAGTTTAGAGTGGAAGTTGCGGTAGGAAGAAACATATTAAAGCTGGCTTCGGGCAAATTGATAAACAAAAATAGTCAGAAGTGCTGTTCCAGCCCCCTTAACATGTAGTTTCCAGAATATGGCTTAAGATGTATGTTCATGGATGTTTTGGAACTGACAATAAATAAAAGGGTTGGTTTTGTCAAACACTCAACTATTCGCCCTAGATAGATAATAAGAGCGGCAGCAAGGAAGCTCTTCAGAACCGCCCAACTTTCTAGCGTTCAGTTAACATGGCATCCTCCAAATATGTCATTCTTCAACAGAATCCGACCCCTCAAGAATACCACGACCTGCGCAAAGCCGCTGGCCTTACTCCTCCACCTCTTGAAGCCATCCCGAAGGCATTGGCAGGATCGTGGGTATCATTCGTCGTATTCGAGCGAGGCCTCATGGAATCTGATACGAATCCTACGGAAAGCCAACCCGTTATTGCCATGGGCCGTCTGATTGGTGACGGAGCCCTGTTCCATCAAGTTGTCGACATTGCCATCCATCCGCTCATCAATATAAAGGGCTTGGAAAACAGATTATACAGAAACTTGTTGAGTATACAGATGAGTATGCGCCCCATGCATGTCTCGTTAGTAGCGGATCCTCTTGGTCAGCGACTATATCCTCAATACGGGCTTGAGGACGTAGCTCCGGGGGTTGGAATGTTCCGCTGTTTGCGCATTCAGCGAAATAGGGAGGTCGAGAAACTGAGAAGGGGAAAAGCAGCGGCTTTGCTAGAATCTGGGAGATTATTGCAGAAGATGTGCATGATGAGGGGTATGAAATACGCAAACAATAGATATGGAGGGGTGAGTTTGATGGAGGAGATGGCTGGAATCTCTCTTTGCCTATAAGTATGTTATTAGAGACTTGAAGGAAAATAGTGGTGGTTACTTTCAATTGCGTACGAGAAACACATTCCCGGCAGTAGTTTATCGATAGAACAACATGGTCCGTGCTAATAATCGTCACTCCCGCTGCGGCACGCCCTCGCTCTGCATGATGTATCTCTCCCTCCACCAATACATACTTACTATATACTGCGACTGTTGTGTTCGCGGCTTCTCAGTATGACTAGAGCTTCTGACAGTTCTATGCCTGTGCGCGTACGCGCCCAACTGTCGGAGCATTCGGTGAGTCTAACTGTCTACTAGTCAAGGCACACGACATTGCTCCCGGCAGCTAACATCTCTCTTAGTTAGAGTCGCTGCCTGACGAGCTGCTCCAAATCATATTTGAACTCCTCCCCCCGCCTGATCTCCGCAACCTAAGCCTTGTTTCACACTGGCTGTACTGCCATGCGGTAGCTTTTCTGTGGAAGAATATCAACTTGGTGGATTGCTGGACCCTTCATCCACGCGATTCCCGGTGCCAGGTTTGGGGTGAGCGAGGTTGTGGGGACTCAGATGAGCACGATGATACCCCAATTATACAACGATTATTGGTCCTGGCTAAGTACGACATGATATCGAACTCTCGCGACTGATCTTTCCCTGCTAAATACTGTCTAGGAACCCATTTCTGGCCTCCAAAGTGCAGAAAATCACACACAGATGTCACCTACCAACCCCAGGTATCTTTAACGAATTACCGAAGATGAGCTTCAATGGTCGAAATCTTTCGCAGGACACGCGAACCCTCAAACTCCTACGACTAGCAATCAACAATATGGTCAATGTACAAACTTTGAGGATTGTGTTTGGACACTGGAACCTTACCAAGGCTTTACTTGAAGGCTTCTTGGATCCTGGTCGGCCACGACGCTTACCGCTTCGGAAGCTGTGGCTGGAGAGCTGTTCTCTGGACGGAGCAGAGATCGACTTTGGCGGCGGACTTGATTTGGAAGGGCTGGAAAGTGTTCGGTTTAGGCGATTGAAGGCGGAATACCTTGCAGAAACTCCATCCATTCGTATGGTCTCCCCAGAATTCGAGATCAGCCGCGGTGGTCATGTCGGGGGCATGCACAATGGAGCTGGCGGATATTATCAAACTACCATCAATTTTGTCGAATTTAATAATCACAGTCTAGTTCGGCGTTACACTGACGAAGAGCTGTCAGCTCTGGCCCAAAGCTATGATGACACGATTTATAAAGGCCTTCCTGGGGCGGACGACTTCATTAAGAGTCAGCCTCTACGAGGGATTAAAATCTTAAAAAGTGTTCCTTTGTTACCTTTTACTCATATACTCAAATGTTCCGTCTCAACATTAACTAAGTTAAACCTTGATTGGATTCTCTGGAGAAAGGATGAACGGATGGCTCCCTCGGACGGCAGCAACGCTATGTACATGATTCGCACATTAGCTCAGCTGAGGTTTCCGAACCTCCGCGCTTTCCAACTGCGCAACGCAGTTGTCCCCCCTACCAGACTGCCTAGAGGTCTGTACCTCTTGGAACCAGGTGATTGTGCAGAACCGATATTCCTCCAATTCATGGAGGCACATCCGAAGTTACAATGCTTAGCTTGGCCCATGGATCGATTCTATTCCCACAAGCGGCCTTCAGCTGATATCACGATTCGAGCTCGTGAGGTGGTTAGCCACCTCGGCAGAACATTAGTCGACTTACGAGTGGATTCTTATTACGATTCCCAAGGAGAAACTTTCACTGATGATAGTCCTACATCAGAGCATGTGGAGACGCGAATTCGTCGGAGAAGATTCATCTGCGAGTTCTCTCCACGCATGACAAAACTAGAGCAGATAAAGATGGAGGGCGGCATACCACGAGACGAGAAGCGTGAGACGGTCCGAGCTCTGAACGCTTGTCCGCTGAAGAAGCTCGTTCTTATTGGCGTTTCCTGCCCCATCGGAAATACTTGGGGTGCTGACGCTGACGATTTGAAGAAGATTGACGAAGGTGAACACGACTATCCTGGCCATCTGGAAGAGGAATTCTCGGACGCCATCTTTACCACTGCTGTCACAACACCCAAAGTACAAGAGAACTTCGAATTCCAGCCATCTTATGGATGGCCGCCAAGTCCGCCAATAATACATACCATTGCCGCCCACCACGCTTCCACTATCACGGAACTAAAGTTTTGCGGTTATAATGGCTCTCCGATTCTCTCCAACGCCACCCGTATCACCACCCCGCTACTTTACCCTCTCCGGTACTTCCATAATCTGCGCCAGCTTGTGCTCTCAATGTGGTTGCTCACCTACCATGACGGCGACTATCGCGACGACGAGATAATCGCCTCTTGGCTTGACACCCGCTCGCCATCCTCCACTGCCCTCGCTGTTGTGACACCAGCAGGGACGTCTCCAGACGCCATTCCTAGCCCACCGCCTCCTGTTGCCCCAACCGTGGCTCCACCAAGCCCTCCTCTAGCAACTCCTCCGGAATACAATCGATGGGCTGTTATGCTCCGCACTCAGTTCGCCCCCTCCGCGCTCGCTTATCGTGTTGCTGCGGACATCGGGCCCCACCTCAGTTCCCAGGCTAAATCGCAAAGGGGAGGCGTGCGTGTACGTGCAAGCTTTTGTCTTGGTAATGAGACAGGGGATATCTTCGATTTGGATATAAGAGTCGGGAAGGGGAATAAGGTTCTTGAGTTTGTTGGACCTAGGGAGGAAGGAGAGAAGGGAAGATGGTGGGATAAACTTGAGGGGAGGAGGTGGTTTTAACTGAAGTAGATTGGCTATGACTTTTTGGGAATTAACTACTTTGGAATTCAGTGTTTTTGGAGCGATTGGCGTTTTAAATGTTGTAATATCCGTGTGTGCTTGATTTTAGGAGAGCTCGGGGAGTATTACAACTTTTCGGAATTGTAAAATTGAAGTATATTTATTTAGTTTTACCAGGAAAATCTAGCGTCGAATCTCATGGGAGAAAGCACTTAAGATAATATGTCTGGGCATTATCAAAGGAGTGAAGAGTGACGTTCGTAATATTACAAAATTAGGTGTCAAAACTAGCAAAAAGAAATCCTGTTCTCTCCATCAAGCCCCCTCTCCCTTTCTGTGACCCGGGTACGGATCATAACTTAATTGTCTCCCGCTCGTCTTCCAGCCGCCACGATGCTACCGACTCGCCTGGTCTGGGCATTTCGCCGAAGCCAAGGTTGAAATCGGAGGCTGAAACCTCGCTGGCCTCTGGTAGGACCGAGGGAGCGAAGGAAGCGGCTCGAATGAGCACTGGTGATGCCGAACGTGGTGTAGCAATAATAGCGTAGGGACGAGGTGCAAGCAGTGCAGAATTGCGGTTCGAAAGGCACTCAGTGTTTGCATTGAGAGTTGACTGAGAGTATGGGATTGACACCGACGTCTTAAAGACATTCTGTGTATTTTCAACGTGCATCTGCATGTATCGATCGCGGTTATCGAGGTTCAATCCCGAGTCTAGTCCCATTGAACTCGTTTCCAAAATTCATGACTACCTCGTGAGAGAAAAGTTGGTTGGTCGCCTGAAGTAGGATCATACGGCACCGCAGTGTCTACCGCTGTTCGTTGGGCTTTGAGCTATTGACGTTTCCGCGATTGCAATTTCTTGAATAGTAAGTAGAAACATGCAATGCCTAGGAGGACGCTTAACGAAACGAGTCCCAGGGGTTCGAGAACCGCACGCCTAAAATCCACTTCTAGCGGTGTGTGCCTCGGAAAGGTGGAGAACACGGTGAAGGTAGGAGTGGGGCCGTAAAGCGTTATCACAGTTAGTGAGCACCGTATTTCATGGCTGGAAGACAGTCTTTAGATTTATTTATGATTGGGTGAAGAGGCGGCGCTGCTAGGATGTTATTAGAATTTTTGTCTTGTATGAACAATCCCTCCTTATTAACGGGTGATATAGACCTAAGGTTTGAGGATCGGAAGGCCGAGCTCTGATTCGGTGGTTGACATGTGGTTGTAGCGCAGGTACAAAAATGGAGGAAATTGAGAAATCTCTACTGTTGCCAACTTAGAGCTGCCTCCTGCGAGTGGAGGAGATGAGAGATGTGGAGCAGAGCAGTCGATTGTTGCAATGTAATGAAACAAAAGCAGCGAGGACCTTTGAAAACAGCGCGTGCGAGGAGCGCGTGCTTCGTTGTCACAGAGGAGTTAGGGACCTATGTCTGATATGAACAAAAGGTTAATTGAGACTAGTGTCGCCGTCGCGGGGAAGTAAAGAAGTTAAGGGAGTCGCGTGTATTGAGCGAAATGATGTGTCACACAATGAAGTCGCTGGCTCCAAAAGAGCTGGCTATGACACAGCAACCCGACAAAGTATAATGGACAGCGGATAGATGCAACACGAGAAATGGCAGCTGACGGTAATTTTTGGCGGTGACGGGCTACACGGTGAATGAACAACACCCGGGAATACCCGCCGTAAAGCCAGACAACCTCAGCGTTTGGGGGTCGAATGCTATCCACACATGTCAATGCAAACCTAGAACCGTGGCAATACCTTCGAAATCCTACTCAAGGGAGTATTAAAGATAGCAAAAATCGAAGGAAAAAAAACCCCCATATTTGGAACGAAGACTCCATGAAGGTGGCGATTTAGCAAAGAGAAAATTGATTGTACATACTGTACATTCAATCGAATGCCAGAATATGGATTACGTAAGTTTCGACGACCGGGTATAATGACTTTGATTCAAAAATATGCATGCCATCATAGCATGCTGAAATACAAAGACAATAATAAACTAGAATGCTAGATGACCAGTAGGCTTGGGAAGAATTTCGATCACAAGTCATTCAAAACTCCGAAGAACCACCGGTCTAAATCTTACCCTTGGCTGTCTCGGCGCCTGCGCAGGACTTCTGCATTGCTGTACTCTTCGGTAGGTTTTTCTGTGGCTGACCCTGAACTCGAAGACTCCTTTGGAGATCCGACATCGATATAGGTGGCGGCTGCTTCCGTTCTTCGGGATCTGACAATTTCATCTTCTTCATTTCACGCTCAATGGTTTCTGATAGTCGCTCCAATATCCATTGTGCTTCAGTTTTGTTTCCCATAAGCGGACTGCGCGTCCCTAACCAACTCCATAAGTATGGCTCTCCGCTTTCACTGTCTTTATCACCAGCTTTCCCTAAATCTGGGTGATTCTTAGATCTGTCGACCTTGATAGGGGCTTCCTATGCTGAGAGGCATCAGATTCATTTTGGCCAAGTAGCCGAAGAAAGTAGGACCATTCCAAATAGGTGTATTGCTTTGGTGGTGCTGCATCAACATCTCTCATCACCTGCCGGAGTTCTCGGGCGAGTACGAAGTGGTAAAAATGAATGTCGCGCTCGATAGGGTCACCGCGCTCGCCAGCTTCCTCAGCCTCTCCAAGCTCTTCCTCTTCGATATGCTCCGCCAATCGATCTAGGCCGGCGTCCGTGAATGCGCCTTTTTCATGAGATCCATCGCCTTCAGGAAGCATTCCAGGGGGCTTCTCGGTTTCGAAATCCCCACTGCGGAAGAAATTTCCAGCACTTATCTTCTTAGCACCTGATTTGAGTGTGGCTGTAATGCCATGCTCTCCAGGTAGGACAGTGAGAGAACCAAGCCATATGGTGAAGTCGCTAAAGGCTTTGACTACAGTATCTCCCATGTTGCTGATTAGAATTGTAAGGGTTGGAACTGCTAATAGAGACCAAAATACGAAGAATGGCTTCCCAGAATTGCTTGTTAGAGTGTAATCTCCATATCCAATAGTGAGAAGTGAGGTGTAAGAGAAGTAAAGAGAGACGAAGTAACTCCAATTTTGTGGCTTCTCGGAAAAAGTAAAAACGAGAGCCCCGAGGAACCACAGTAGCAGGGCAGCAGCAGCAGACAATGCGAGTGAGGTCCACCTCCTGCGGTTTTCAGCACTGGCCTGGATTCGTCGCATGATACTGAATTCCTGTTCTCGTCGTTGAAGCTCGGAAAGGCCTTTCTGGGAAAATTTTACCCTTTTGAATAGGCCAATCTTGATGGTGCGCTCATTCCGGTCAACACTTGCCAAAACGCTCTGTCGCTTCTTTTCCATGAACCGAGCTGCTATTTTTTGCTTGCCCCTTTCCAAAACTAAAGACCGTATCGAACCGATGACTAAACCAAGCATAACAATTCCCCCAATTGCATACGGGAACAGAAGTGAACGTCCTAAATGCGTTCTAGGAACATAATCCCCTCCTATACCGACGGTAAGCAGAGTAAAGTCCGTCCAGTAAACCGCATCAAGAAATTTCCAGCCCTCAATTCTTGTGTATATTAGAGCGCCAAGGAGAAGGTAGACCATGAAGCTAATTGTCTGCAACATCAGGGTTCTTTGGTTGATGGTAAGCCGGAATTCCTTTGGATAATGGTCTCGGTATGCTCCTAGCACTGTGATGACCATCAGAAGCGAGATTATCCAGTACAGAGCAGCCGCAATTATAGCGTAGTAAAAGGCTTGCGTGAAAGCGTGTGCTTCGGGTGGAAATATGCGAAAAATAGACGAGGAAGCGACGGCGACTAGAGCAACAAGGAGGACAGAAGATAGCAGCCAGCCGATGATGGTGATTGGTTGTGCAACTGCAAAAGAGAGCCGTCTAGCCATGTTCAAGAGTAGTGCCATGTTTGCGATTAGTGCAAACACGAGGGAGATTGAGTTTATCGCGATGAGCCTGCACAATGCCCAGCAAGTCAACAAGCTAGGCACTACCAGAGTAAATAGCACACGAATAGGCGAGGAGTTTCATACCAGCGAGGATCCTTGATGTCGGTTCCATCAGCTTTAGCAACGCCTGGAGGAAGGTAGACCCTCCAGTTCTGTACAAGAGCGCAAATACTGAAAGCATTCGCCATTGGACCAAAAGTACCTGCTATGAGAGGGCATGCAGTAGATGCGAACCACCATCGGCTTGGTACTGTTAGAAAACACCATCAAACTAAGGTATTTACATACCCTGGGTCGAGGAAGTCTTGCTCCTCTTCTTCCTCTTGCTTTTGAACCTCTTCATATGGGTTGCGTTCGATATCCTCGGCGGCCTCCTGAATGGGACCGTCAACACCTGGATCGTTCATGGTGGGAATCGGTGGATGGGAAGTGCAGAGGAGTAGGTGGACATAAGGTAAATAGTCATGTTGAAGTCCGTTTTCCAGGAACGTAAAGAACGGAAGCATGTGGAATGACGCAGTGGCTGGTTGGCTTGGGACTGGGGTGCAGCTGAGCGTGGTCACGGAAAAGTTGAACGTGGTCACCGATGGGGTCGGCGAAAGTTAAGCGTGGTCACCGATGGAACCGCCGGCAAAACACTTTTGCCCATACAGAATACGTTTCGGTAGCCACATTTAACTTAAGCGACCGTATGCACCGAATATGCACGTGTACAGCTGCAAGATTATATACACCGCCTAGGCGCATCTCGTTGTAAGTGCTTACTAGCGCTGCCGATCATTCGGAGAACACCGCCCGTTTTACTAGGTAAAATGGGGTTAATCTCCAACAGACTAGCATGCTTAAAAAAACGCCTAATATCAAAATCAAATAAAGCTTTTCAAATTAAACGAATGTGCGGGATTCTGCCTATATACTAATTTCTATAGTATAGCAACTAAATGAGTGTCCTGTTCCTTTAAGCTCTTATCCAAATCTACCATTTAGTTATACCACCTTCGGCTTTAATTACGTTGCATACATGTTGCCTTATAGATGCAATAAGGCGATATAAATTCTCTTTATTAATCTTGTCCCACTTTTCCTAAATTACCTATTATATCTTCTCCTCTGTATAAGGCCTTTGGCGGCAGTAGGTAATTAATTTTTTTATTAACTTCTAAAGTGCCTTAATTAGATTAAAATTAGGGCTATTTAGGGGCTAATTAAGGAGTTAGATTTAGTTAGCTTTAAACTTAGCTTTAGTAGATCGAGCTCTATATAGGGGCGTGCTGTCTATTTATATAATAGATGGGGTAGGATTAAACGGCTAGTGGGCGTTAATATATATATAATACTTCCTTTTATAGTATTTGTAGAAGTTCTTTAGGCTTAAGTAGATGTAATTTTAGAAGCCTTAAGCTATAATATTACCCCATTCCTACTTACTTTAAAAGACCAGAGGCCCTTTCTGTCACCGGACACCTCCGTGACACCTTACACAGGTCCACCTGTTTCCGCCGACACACGTCCACCTGTTTCCACCGACACAGCAAGAAGAGACCGACCGCGAGACGACAATCTGATGGCAATATGCCGGCAATCTACGGCAATCTGCCCGGTTTCCTAAAACCACTAAAACCACCAGTCCGCCTATGGACCGATATCTCCATTAACCACATTGTTAACCTACCTAAGTGCCTTCGCAACGGCAAAATATATAGACACATCTTTATTATTGTTAACCGCCTAATAAAGATAAGACACTTTATTCCTATTACCAGCTTAGACACTAAGGAGCTTATTAAAGCATTCACCTATACTGTCTATAAGTTACACAGCGCCCTAAGTACTATCATTTCTAATAGAGGGTCTTTATTTGTCTCCAACTTTTAGCATCGCCTAAACTAACGCCTAAAGGTAACCCTAAACCCCAGTTCCGCATAGTACCCTAAAACAGATAGTTAGACCAAGATCGTTAACACAGCAATAAACAAGTACCTACGCGCCTTTGTAAGCTTTACCCAAGATAACTAAGTAGATTGGCTTTCCCTTACTAGGTTTACTATAAATAATTAAGTTAACGAGACCACGGGAATCTTACCGTTCTTTACTAACTACGGCTATAATCCATATTTAGGCATTAAACTAGCGGGCCCCTAGCTATTAGCCCTATCTATATATACAAAGAAAGAGTACCTGTAAGCTAATACTATTACTAACCGCTTTAAGCATATCCTAACTTAGCTTAAAGCTCTAGCCTATATCTCCCAGTAATGCTATAAAGATAACGCCAATATAAAATGGGATAAAGGTATAATATTTAAAAAGGATAATATAGTTATGGTTAGCCTTAAAAACATAAAGACTAACCGGCCTAAGAGGAAATAGGACAATAACTGGGATAGACCCTAGCCCATCTTAGCTGCCTATAGAGGGGCAGTTATAGTGGACCTCCTAGACCACATTCGCGTTAATAAGTCTTTCTATATATTAAAGGTCCGCCTCTAGTTCCCTAAGAAGATCCCTAGCCAAGTACGCATTAATAAAGAGGAACGTCGCAATATCGCAGGCAGAATAGCCAAAAGAAATAATAACGGCAATATTATGGACAAGTGGGAATTTAAGAAAATTCTTAATATATATAATAAACAAAGGGACGAGCACAGCTTAATATACTGCATTAAGTGGAAGTATTATAATAAGAAAACCTAGGAACCCAAGAAGTCTCTAAAAGGGTGCGAACGCGCACTACTAAAGTTTTATAAACAACACCCTAAGAAGCCTAGACCCCTAGACTGGGTACAAAGTAAGAAAGACTTACCACGTTAAGGCCGTAGACGACAACTATGATAATTTAAAAAAGTTAAGATCTTATAGAACTTCAACCGCCGGTTAAAGTTGTCTAATTAGGCAGATTCTTGCTAAGAGCGCCGCACCTAATCAATTTGGGTGGCAGTATGGAGTTCTACCAACGCTATTTGTTAAACTAACTAATTAGGATTTTCCATCCCTGGGATGGAAAATCGCCATTGGCTTGGCCAAAAGCGGTAAGTAAAACTAACATCTTCGCGCACCAAATCCACCATTTTCCACCAACACTATAGCCACTGGTTATATGACCGTAATTTGCTAGTACCGTAACGTTCTGTTCTGGAGTTACTTATTTAGTTTAGGGACCAAACCTTCTAGGGGAGGGAAGTACTGTCACGGCACTAACCCGTCTTATACTGTTTCATACTATCTCGTACTATTTCCTACTATTGGCTAGCCCACTACTAGCGCCTTGGCGCCTGGCCCTACTACTTATATACAATACCCCTTTCGCCTCTTCTCCTCTTTATACCATAACGTAGTTAATTAGCTTACCTGCACTATGGCACTATAACAGAATGTAAGAAGGCCTTTGCCTATCTAAAAGTCATATTTACTACTACACCTATACTTTAATACTTTAACCTAAACTAAAAGAGTGTTATAGAAGCTAACTTATCTAACTACGTTACTAGAGGCATTCTATCTTAGTATAATAAGGAAGGAGTACTATACCCTATAGTATACTTCTTAAAACAACTAAGCCCAGCTAAATATAACTACGAGATCTACAATAAGGAATTATTGGCCATTATTAGATGTTTTAAATAATAGTAACCCAAACTAGAAGGCACCAGATTTCTAATTAAAGTCCTTAGCGACTATAAGAATCTATAATATTTTACAACTATAAAACAGCTGAGTTATTATTAAGCCCGCTAGTTAGAATATCTATCTTGTTTTTAATTCTTAATTATATACCGCCTAGGCGTTTAAGGTTAAAAACCTAATGCCTTAACCTAATGTTTACAAGATATACTAGCATAGGAAGAAGCACGCGCCTACCGCAATTAAACCCTACTTCGCCCTAAATTATTTAATTCCCTAGCTAAAGACCTTATGGTACACGTCCTTAAAATAACTAATTAATTAATTAAACAGATTATAATTAATAAATATTTAAATAACGAGTTTATCCAAGAGATACTTAAGCTAATTTAAGATGGCGTTAGATGCTTTAAAAAGATCTCTTTAAGTAAATATAAAGCTTATAGAGACTGCTTGTACTACTAAAACCGCCTAGTTATACTTAACTATAACGAACTTAAGCTTAAGCTTCTTAAACATATATATAACCTACTAGTAGCCGGCCACCTAAGCCGTAGAAAAACCCTAGAACTACTCTAATAGGAATACTACTGGCTAAATATATATAATATAATATAAAGGTACGTTTCTAGCTGCTATACCTGCTGACGAGCTAAAGCTTTGCATAAGACATATAATGGCCTTTTAAAGCTACTGCCTATTCCAGACCAAAGATAGAAGGACATCTTAATTAACTTTATTGTTAATTTCCCTGTAAGTAAAGGCTGTATAAACATTATAGTAGTTATAGACTAACTATCTAAGATAAGATACTTAATTGCCCGCCCTAATATGTTAATACCTACCATTGCCTAACTGTTTCTAGATTATATATAGAAACTCTATAGACTCCCTAAAACAATTGTCTCTAATAAAGGCCGCTAGTTTATCTTGGCGTTTTAGAAAGAACTAACTACCTAACTTTACATTAAAGCACTATTATCTATAACATATTATTTAGAAACGGATAGTTAAATAGAATATGAAAATGCTATAATAAAACAATATATTTGGATATACACGTTGTATTTATAGGATAACTAAATAGACTAGCTTGCATTTACTAAGTTTACTATAAATAACTCCGTCTTAGAAACTATAAAGGTCTCCTTATTCCTAGCTAATTATAGCCAGCACCCATAAATAGGTTTTAAACCCTTTAGTAATGTTCCTCGCCTAGCTTATTAAGCCTTGTAAGTTGCAGAAGCAAACAAATTTATAAAAAAGATGGAAGAACTATAAGAGTTCCTTATTAATAAAATAATATGGGCCTAGTTTATCTATAAAGCCGCAGCAAATAAGAACCAAACCCTAGCACCGGCTTACTAAATTAGTAACTTTATCTAGCTAGACGCAAGAAATCTAAACATAAAACAACCTACTAAGAAACTTAATTAGAAGAACGCCGGCCCTTATAAGGTTGAAAAAGTTATCTCTCCTTATACCTACTAACTAAAGCTCCCTAATATGGTTAAAATCCACCCCATATTCTATACGTTAGTCCTCTACCCTACCGCCCCTATATTAGACGCCCTACCTAGATAGATCTAAGACCCTCCCCTATTAGTTAAAGTAGATAATAAGGATAAGTACCTTATTAAAAGAGTTGATAATATTAAGTATAATAAATAGAAACGCAAATATATATACCTTATAAAATAGAGAGGCTTTACTAAGCCTATATAGGAACCTATTAACTCTATAAGACTTATATAAGCCGTAAAAGACTTTTATCAACTCTACCTAGAACTATTACAGCCCTATCTTGCAAAAGCTTAAGTTTAAAGGGGGGGGGGGGTACTATTATAGGACACCTCTATAATACCTTATACACGTTTACCTATTTCCACTAATGTAGTAAGAAGAGACCAACTGCGAAACGGCAATTTAATGGCAATCTATGGCAATCTAATAGCAATCTGCCGCATTCTGCTATATTCTGCTAAGTTTACTAAATCCTACTAAGTTCTGCTAGGACCGCTACTTAAATCCTATTCTACTCTGTGTATATATTAACTAAGTAACCAAATTTACAATATATACCCTTTCTCCCCATTTCCTTACATTCTCTCCTTACGCAACGTTTTAACTTTATTACGTAGTTTATGTATATAGCTTAATAATATCTACTTCGTTATATATATTATTACCGCTTATACTTACTTTGTCACGAAGTTTGTATAAAGCAGTTCATTAATAAAATGGATTAATTAATTGATGACCTTGACTTGATTATTAATTAATGTTCTTATAGTTGACCTAGGGCCCCTAGGGCTCTAAGGAGATTTATAATATACGTACTCCGTATATATAACTCGTGTATATAACCCACGCCTTTAGAGAATATAGATTATCTAACACACCCCTTTAGCTTTAAGCTCTTTAAGGTTAAAGCTAACCACCTTCTCGTGTCTGTTAATGTGTTAATTAAACCATAATCTTATCTAAATCCTTCCTTCTCGCCCTAACCTTCTCCCTTAGATCCTCTAGTTGCTTCTCCTTATCTAGCTGCTCCTTAATATCCACCATTCTAATTATATTAACGAAGCTTTAAAACCTCTACTTGGGTAGGGCCTTTATAAATCCATCGGCGATTATCTCCTTTATTGCTATCTATTAAAATTATACTTATCTTATTGCATATTCCTAATATAGCTAGTGTTAATAGATGTTAATATATTAGAGCTTTATAATCAGTTTTACTATATCTTCTATAATTAGTTAGAGCGTCTAGGTGTTATCGCATTTAATAATTAAGGGCTTGTTTAGGTGTAATGTTATTACTTTAAACAACCTGCTAATAAAGATAGCTTCCTTTACTGTCTGTAATAGGGCTAACAACTTAGCTTCTGTGCTTAACATTATAACCATACCCTGCTTATTTGCTCTCTAGGCAATCAGCCCCCTAAATAGCTTTATAATATATCCTTATAAGCTCTTTCTATTAACAAAGTTATCCGTAAATAATGCATTACTAGTATAGATAAATAATTGCGCTTTACTTCTACCGTCTCCATTATCTTATCCTTAGTCGCGTATTCCTTTATCTCTTTCTCTGCCGTTTATTCCTTCCTTATCTTCTCTATAGTAGATTGCTCTGCTCCTTGTGCTATATAGGTACTAGTGTCAGATAATCTGTATTCTCTAAGGCGTGGGACACGTGCACGAGTCACGTGCATGGGGCACGTGTATTGTAAATCTCTTCAGAGCCCTAGGGGCCCTAGGTTAACCAATATCGACATCAATTAACGATTAAGTCAAGATCATTAATCCATTAACCTATTTATTTAATGAACCCCTCTATCTGAATTTCGTGACAGTTATGAGCCCGGTCCGCCGACTTAAGAAGCTATTTAGCTATTACTTAATCGTTTGAAGAAATTCTACCTTATTATTAGACTCTGACACCTCATCGTCAGGACGTAGACTCTGACAGAAATCCTACCTCGAGTGTTGTAGGACAATTCTGACATGAACCTTCCACGACCTTCCACGAGATTCTACAAGATTCTACAAGATTCCACGAGAAATCCTACCTTAATCGTTATAGGACGACCCTGATGACAAGGACGATCCTAATGACAAAAATACCATCTCAAATCCTCCTTTGCCTATCAGTCAAAATAACTCCACTAACATCGAGTTCGTTGACCACGATCATCCTTAATAAGCTAGAAGACTGGGAATAATGGCTATGGCAACTCCAAGCCGTTATGGATTAGCAAATTTGGGCCTATATTAACCCAGCTATAGAAGCACCTTAAGAAGGTCTACTTGAAAAACCACCTTATCTAAAGGTTACAGATTTTAACGAGAATGCAACCTTATATATACAGCTCTTGATAAATTAACAGAGAGCGTATAAGAATAGCAGACGATACTACAACTAGGACATAAAGTATTTCCTAAGACAGGAAGATTATCTTTAATAGATCTATACCTAGATTACGTCCACAGTATTAATTTAGAAGAAGCTACTGCTTAACCCTTCCTTAACTGTTAAAGAATGGCTATTCTGGCTAAAAGAGAACACAGAACCTACCTCGTTGTTTATTAGGAAGAAGGTACAATACTAATATATAAAAGCCCTTAAGGGGTTTAAACACTTGTCAAAATTAAATTAGTGGTTAGATTAATAGGAACATGTAATAGCCCTAGGAGAGAAGTATAAGATCCCTTAAATGTCTAATAGTATCTGGCTTTAAGATTTGGCAGAAGTTATTTAACCTTTTAGCGATGCCTACTGTATAAAGTATACTACCGAGTTGAATAACCCGCAGAAGTTGAGATCTTCCAAATACCGCAGAGTAGTAAAGGAGCTACAAGAAGGACTTAGAAGACCCTTAGAGCAAGCTAATACTACTATAAGAGGGAGTACCTTTAACATAGACTTTATAGAGTAAGCCATTGAGGATTACTCTAATACTACTAAAGGTTTATAAAGAGGAAAGGCCTTAGTATGCAAGAGCCGCTTAAAGAGAGCCGGGATACTGGTGGATAAGGAGACGTCCTATAAGAAGCTAATACCCAAGTGCCTAGTATGCGGAATACGAGGACACTCCATTTGGGACTATTGGTGTTTATTTAAAGATAAGAGACCTGTAGGAGTTATAATCGGAGATGCTCATATTAAAAAGGCACTAAGGAAGGTAGAATAGAATAAGGATCTTACTAATCTAGTTACTAAAATTAGATGTAAACAAGAAGACAAAGCTTAACAACAATAAGATGAAAGTAAGGAAGTCCTATATTTTAAGGATGTTGCCTTTTATACGGACTTTAACACGAATCTAGTGTCATTCCGTCTACTTCGAAAATGAGGGTACTACTAGAATAATAAAGGATGACACAATTCTATGTTAAATAGAAGAACGTTACGGACAATAGACTATTAAATACGTCCGACTAGGGAGTCTATTAGCGTTTAATACAAGCCAACTGCTACGCCGCCAATGGAAGCGTAGAGTATTGTTAAGAGACATTTGCCTAGATGCGAAAGGTAATATATAACTATAGTATTTGCGTCTAGGTTATCCAGGACCTATAAGGTCTCACAAAGGTTCTTAGATCGGAATATTAATAAACCCTATCTCAACCTCTATATTGACTAGACGACCTTGAGGAAGCGCTAAGGGATTATATTTAAGCCTTCGGCGCCACACTTAAGCTTAAAACGGTACCGCCGAACGCTTAGGGGGTATAATTATTAAAAAAGCACGCAAAGGGACAGTAGACCCTTAGCTTATCAAGACCTACCTACAAGAGCTACTGTATTGGTGAGTACAACATACCAGACCCTAATAGCTATTCCCGCAAAATTCGACCTAGAGACGACACAGAAAGATATAGATAACGTGATTGTCCATTACAATCTCAATAAAGTTGTTTGTTAATGACATTATCTTCTGCTACTAAAAGATAGATAAGAAGAAAGCTTAAGAAGTAATTAAGGAGCTGAGCAAAGAATACCAGATAAGTACCCTTGGCGAGCTAAAATAGTTCCTAGGAATCCATGTGCTACATAATTATAGCCAGAGGCTCCTATGGCTATCCCAGGAAGCCTATATTGAGAAGATAGCTAACTAGTATAAGACAGATCTTATAGGGCGTCTTCCAGACACTCCTATAGCAGAATCTGAACTCCTCCCTACCAATTACCAATCAATCCGTCTAACGCGTCCGTCCCCTGATATAGACCTACTAGTCCGTCCTATATCCCTACTAAGAGAAGCAGCTTCTATAATGCTATATTAGAGTATTCTAGTACCTATATAGCACGAGGAGCAGAGCAATCTACTATAGAGGAGATAAGGAAGGAACGAACGGTAAAGGGAAAGACAAAGGAATACGCAATAAAGGTCAAGATGATAGAAGAGACGGTAGAGGACCAATTGCATAGAGAGCAAATAAGCAGGATACGGTGACTACGTCGAGCACAGAAGCCGAGTTGTTAGCCCTATCTTAAACAGCGAAAGAAGCTATCTTTACTAGTAGTATGTTCAAAGCAACTGAACGAGCCCTTGATTATCAAATGTGATAATACGCAGACGCTCTAACTGATTATGGAAGACACGGCAAAGCTGATCACAAAGCTCCGACACGTTGACATCTATCGACACTGGCTACGTCAGGAATACGCAAAGAGACGAGTACGATTTTGATGGACAGCGACAAAGGAGATAATCGCTAATAGACTTACGAAGGCCCTGCCCAAGCAGAGGTTTTAAAGCTTTGTTAATATGATCGGAATGGTGGGTATCAAGGAGCGGCTGGATAAGGAGAAGCAACTAGAGGACCTAAGGGAGAAGGTTAGGGCGAGAAGGAAGGATTTAGATAAAATTATGGTTCAATTAACGCATTAACGGGCACGAGAAGGTGGTTAGCTTTAACCTTAAAGAGCTTAAAGCTAAGGGGGTGTGTTAGATAATCTATATTCTCTAAGGCGTGGGACACGTGCACGAGTCACGTGTATGGGGCACGTGTATTGTAAATCTCTTCAGAGCCCTAGGGGCCCTAGGTTAACCAACATTGACATTAATCAACAATCAAGTCAAGATTAATCAATTAATTAACCTATTTCATTAATGAACTGCTCTATACGAACTTTGTGACAACTAGATAACTCTGTCTACCGCTTAATAGTGCTCTTAGCCTGGGTTCTAATTAAACCTTACTAGCTATAATACTATAAAGGCAATATCCAAACACGTTATAGTGGCTATATAGAGTACTAAATCCAATTTTCTCTAATATAGCATTGTAGAGGCTAGTAGGGATATAGGATGGACTAATAGGTCTATATTAGGGGATGGACGCGTTAGATAGATTAATTAGTAATTAGTAAAAAGGAGTTTTAATTCTGCTATAGGAGTATCTAGAAGACGCCCTTTAAGATCTATCTTGTACTAGTTAGCTATCTTCTTAATATAGGCTTCCTAGGATAGCTATAGGAGCCTTTAGCTATAATTATATAGTATATAGATTCCTAGGAACCATTTTAGCTCGCTAAGGGTACTTATCTGGTATTCCTTGCTTAGCTCCTTAATTGCTTCTTAAGATTTCTTTTTATCTATCTTTTAGTAGCAGAAGACAATATCATTAACATAAAAGAAGATAACTATTCCACCTTTTAGTATAATATATAGCTTCTATAGAACCTCCTTAAAACCTAATTTGTTTAACAAGCTTATAAGATTCTTTTGCTATAATAGAGTGGATTGTTATAGTCCGTAAAGAGCTTTTCTTAAGCATAGTACTTTATCTATCTTTCCTTTATTAAACCCTGGCAGTAGCTTTATATAGACAACTTTATCGAGATTATAATGGACAAATGCATTAACTATATCTATCTATGTTATCTCTAGGTCAAATTTTATGGTAATCGCCATAAGGGTTTAGAAGGTTGTATTAGCTAATATAGTAGCTCTTATAGGTAGGTCTCCTAGGGCCTATTAATTTCTATATACTATTAAGCGTGCCTTGCATTTCTAAAGGAATTTATACTTATCTATCTTATAGACAAACACCTATATTAAGCTAAGGACCTGCTGTCCCTTTGCATGCTTTTTATCTATTTCTTAAAACAACCTCATTTAATAATAATATTGGAGATAGGCTTGTTAAGCCTCTTGGAACTAATCTTAAAGAGGGTGTATATTAAGGTCGCGGATTAACTAAGGTGGCGGAGGTAAGTTCTTCCTATATAATCTAACATCATATATTCTACCTAATTTTAGCTTACTATTATTAAGTTAACTACTAAGGTTAAACTTCCTTCCTGCTAAAAAGGCGCCTTAATAGGCTAATATAATCCTTTTGGTAATAAAGTCTTTAAACCTATTATTATAGGCTTCCTTAAATAAGTCTTTAACTAAGTTATTAAAAACCCCCTAAGTGTAAAACCCATCTTCTATTTAATTAACAATGTCCTAATTAGTATGTTATATCTAACTTTATAGAATACTTAATATAAAAGGCATATAGAGATTCTTTATCTTTTTCTGTTAGAGGTGGTGTATAATATATATCTTTAAGAGCTCTTATAAGGTTAAAATCTGCTAACTTATTAAAGGTTTAAACTGGCTTATTATCAATGTCGTCGTCTTCCTCTTAAATTAACAGTTTAAATACTTCTTTATTATCTTCTAAAAGAACCTTATTCTTAGTTAGGGTATTAGGGAGTTAAATCTTCTTAATTAGCGTGTCTAATTTAGCGTATAGGCCCTTTAAGATGTCCGTTTACTTGCTATTAAAGAACGTCTTTTTATTAAAGATAACATCCCTTATAGAGATAACGATACCCTTATATAGGATCTAGATCCTATAAATATTAATAGAGTTATAGCCAATAAGGTAGCTAATATAGGCTTATAGATCTAGCTTGCTTAGCCTTTTCTTCTTTAGCTAGGCGTCTAATATTATTACGTACGCCCTATAGCCGTAGGCTTTTAGGTACGCTAGTTACGGCTTTCTTAATCTCCTATTAGCTAGGTAGGTATAGAACCTCTTATATAGCAATTTCTAACGATTACTTTCCCGTGGCGTTTAATCTTAAAGGTAGACTATATAGTTAACTATCTTGTTCCATAGATTATATAGTAAATTAGCAGCAATTCTTATTGTACATGCTCTCTTAATAATTATACCCCCTAAGCGTTTGGCGGTACTATTCTAAGCTTAGGTATATAGCGCTAAAGGCTTAAATATAATCCCTTAAGTCTATAGCTATTTAAGGGTTCTCTTTCTCCCTAGTTTATTATCTAATCTAATAGTATTAACTTTAAGGTTATACCTTAGACGAATCCATTAGATAAAATCTTTAAGCACTTATAGTGTCTCCTTCTCTTTACTATGCGTTATTATAAAATATAGGAAGGTTCTTTCTAAGAAGGTGTTATAGATAAGCATAACTTATATAAATCCAGTATGCGCTTCCTTAAGGTTAGTCTAGTTAATATAGAGGTCAAGATAAGGTTTATTAATTTTTTATTTTAAGAACCTTCTTAAAACCTAACACTTAATTTTAGTAAGACTGCAGTATTAACATTTTATTATCTTAGGGCCTTAAAGCTTAACTCCTAGGGCGTTAAGACCTAGATAATAAAGGCTTATAGGTTTTAGATAACCTAGATACAAATGCCATAGTTATATATTACCTTTTATATCTAAACAAACGTCTTTTAACAATACTCTATGCTTCCATTATTAGTATAGTAGTTAGCTTATATTAAACGCTAATAGACTTCCTAGTTGGGTATATTTAATAGTCTATTATCTATAACGTTCTTCTATTTAATATAGGATTGTATTATCCTTCCAAACTAGAAGATTATTATCTCCTTTATTGTCCTAGTAGTACCCTTATTTTTAAAGTAGACAGAATGATACTAAATTTATATTAAAGTCTGTATAAAAGGCAATATCCTTAAGATATAGGATTCCCTTACTCTTGTCTAGTTTTATAACTTAAACAGTAATATTACTATAGCCTAGTATAGGCACTTCTAAGTTGCCTATAGTGATATATTTATATTTTAAAGCTTTCCTAAAGTTATAAAAACAAGAAAGGTTATTAAAGATATAGAAAGTGGTTCCTAAGTCAAAAATAGTTAATAGCTTTAATAAATAGATTTGACCTATATAAAACGATTCTAGGAATATTATATTTGCTTCTCCCTTAATCTTAACTATCTTATAACTCTTCTTATCCTATTATTATTAAGCCTTGTCTTCTTATTCTTAAAGTCTAATCTTTATAACTTAGTTAGCAAAATCCTTATTCTTTTCTACCTTCTTTAGTGCCCTTTTAATACGCATATCTCTAATTATAACTCCTATAGGTTTCTTATCTTTAAATAAACACTAATAGTTCTAAATAGAGTGTCCTTGTATTCCGCACGCTAAGTACTTAGGTATTAGCTTCTTATAGGACATCTTCTTATCCACTAGTATCTCGGCTCTTTTTAAGCGTCTATTATATACTAAAGCCTTTCCTCTTTATAAACCTTTAGTAGTATTAGAGTAATCCTTAGTAGCTTGCTCTATAAAGTTTATATTAAAGGTACTACCTCTTATAGTAGTATTGGCTTTCTTTAAAGGTATTTTAAGTCCTTCTTACAGCTCCTTTACTACTCTATAGTATTTAAAAGATCTTAACTTCTAAGGATTATTTAACTTAGTAATGTACTTTATATAGTAGGCGTCGCTAAAAGGTTAAATAATATCTACTAAATCTTAAAGCTAGATTCTATTAGACATTTAAGGGATCTTATACTTCTCTTCTAGGGATATTATATATTCCCATTAATCTAGCCATTAGTTTAATTTTAATAACTATTTAAACCCCTTAAGGGCTTCTATATACTGGTATTATACCTTTTTCCTAATAAATAATAAGGTAGGTTCTATGTTCTCCTTTAATTAGGATAACCAGTCTCTAACTATTAAGGAAGGGTTAAGTAGTAGCTTCTTCTAGATTAATACTATAGATATAATCTAGGTGCAGATCTGTTAAAGATGATCTTCCTATTTTAGGAAATACTTTATATCCTAGTTATAGTATCGTTTGCTATTCTTGTACGCTTTCTGTTAATTCGTTGAGAGCTATGCATATAAGGTTATATTCTCATTAAAATCTATAACTTCTAGATAAGGTGGTTTTTTAAGTAGACCTTCTTGAGGTGCTTCTGTGGCTGGGTTAACGTGGGCCCAAATTTGCTGATCCACAAGGGCTCGGAGTTGCTATAGCCATTGTTCCCAGTCTTCTGGCTTATTGAGGATGATCGTCGTCAACGAACTCATCGGTGGAGTCATTTGACTGATAGGCAAAGGAGGAATTGAGATGGTATTTTGTCGTCAGGATCGTCCTTGTCGTCAGGATCGTCCTTGTCATCAGGGTCGTCCTGTGACGATTGAGGTGGAATCTCGTGGAATCTCGTGGAATTTCGTGTCAGAATCGTGTCAGAGTCGTCCTGTGACACTTGAGGTAGGATTTCTGTCAGAGTCTGCGTCTTGACGATGAGGTGTCAGAGTCTAACAATGAGGTAGAATTTCTTCAAATGACTGAGTAATAGCTAAATAGCTTCTTAAGTCGGCGGACCGGGCTTATAACTGTCACGAAGTTCGTATAGAGCAGTTTATTAATAAAATGGGTTAATTGATTAATGATCTTAACTTAATCATTGATTAATGTTCTTATGGTTAACCTAGAGCCCCTAGGGCTCTGAGGAGATTTACAATACACGTGCTCCGTGCACGTGACTTATGCACGTGACCCACGCTTTTAGAGAATACAGATTATCTAACACACTCTGTAATACCTAGTTAGGTACTAGTTAATAAATATCTATAGGGTCTATATACCTAGTAAAAAAAAGGTAATTTAAATAAAAGACGTGACGTTTAATAAGCGATTGCTCTATAATAATAGTTAGCTAAATCTTGCAGATCTACTCCAAAAACATACTAATTAAATTTTGGAGGTAATTAATATATTAAATAGTAATAGGACGCTTTAGAAAGAGCTTAATAAGATATTAGATAAAGAGGACAAGACATTAGATAAGGAGAACAAGGTAAATAGTAGTAAAAGTTAATAGGTGGATTCTGGTAAAAATTCAAATTAAGCAATAGATTAAGATAATAATGTAATTAGCCTATAAGCCCGCGAAGCCCTACTGCACGCGTCCACGTCGCCGCGGGTGGAAACATTATCTGGAATCCTATTCCCCTTGATGGCCAAGTGCAGAGGCGATGGTAGAGAGCCGTCGCAGCGCGTGCAGCGCTGTCGTTCGACTCTGTGGTGATGAGCCCGCGACGCATGCAAAGCATCGCCCTCAATAACACCAGGAGCCTCACTGCCTCCGCTTGGAGCTCTTGTTCTACCATCTAGGGAGGCCCATTAAGGGAAACTGGGATACGAGAGCCGCCCGATATACAACTACCTGGCTCGCAGCCAGGCCCGAAACTGGCCTTATTTAGCTAGTTGATATGGACACATCCTAGGCGTATAACAGGATACCCTTGGGCTTACACTAGCTCTAAGATCGCAAAGGGAATATAATAAGGGCATAGGGATCCTCCTTTTATAAGAACTTGTTAAGGTTAACGCGTTATAGATACTTTATATGAAACTTATTAAGGCCCTAAGGCCACCGCGAAGAACTTGTTAAGGCCCTACCTAGAGAACTTATTAAGGCCCCTCTATAAGGGCCTATCTGGTATCTAATACACTTAGGTAACTCAGAAGAGGGTCTTAATAGGCATAGTGCGCGCAACCTAGTTAACAGCGACAGCGACGTAACGGCGACGCGATGGCGACTAGACAGCTTAACAAGGTGGAAATATAGGTAAAGCTCTAGGCAGCAGAAACACAGGCCAGCTTTAACGGCCCTATAGTATATAACTTAGTTAACCTACGGTTAACCTATAGTTAATTTATAGGTAACTTATAGGAGGGTCTTAATAGGCGTAGTATATGCAACCTAATGCGCATATATATAAGGCAACTTATAGGAGGGTCTTAATAGGCATAGTATATATAACCTAATGTATATATATAGGGGAGGCTATAGGGGAAACATAGGCTAGTTAGACAAGGTCTTAACAGTTAGAGATATAGGCCAGCTTATAAAAGGGGGGGATATAAGCTTAGTTAGTAGGAGAGGGGGGAGTAGGTTGTCTGGTACGGGACCTAGTGTCTCTACGGCCCCTCTCCTACAAGACACGGTCGGCCTGTTATAAGGAGACTCTTATAGGCAACGCGAAACGGGAACTAGCAACAGTCTCCTATAGGGCGTAGTGCGTAGTAGCTACTACTAGCTCTAGGGACCTTACCCCTTAGCTAAACTCTAACCCCTAGTGCACCTAGTAGGTAGGTAGGATTACGTCCTAGCTAGAGAGACTACTATATGGCTCAAAAGAACAGATGCGCGTATTAGTATATTAATAGATAGAACCGTTCGCCTCTAGGGCGGTACATTGGTGAGATATGCTTAAGGAGTAAACAGAAGTTACTTAGGCAGGGGAGGCTTTTTTAGTCTGGGCCTTAACTATAGAAGATACCCAAGGCTTTTATATTGTAGGATGCAGCCATAACGCCCTTGTAGGATTATGCCAGTAGACATATAAGAAGGGAGTTACAACCCCTAGAAGCGGCAGCTTACGCCTATGCCGGCAGAAATAATAAAGAAAGGCGTAAAACTAGAGGCTATAGAAGGCTCCTAAGCTATGCAAAAGCATACTAACTCTGGGAGGAGACTCTTATATAGACCGTAAGGGGGCGGACTGGTACTTAGGCTAATCCCATTATAAGATGCCTAAAAGAATAGTAAAATTCCCCGTTAATTAGTAGTGGCAGCTAACTGCTTATAGAAAGCCCCTAGGCCTATAGGCCTAGGTAACTGGGACTAAATACTAGAAAACTAGGGTAAAGGCCTAGATAAGTAGGTATGTTAAACTCTACTATATAACTACCTGCCCCTAACCAGCTCTAGTAAACCTTAGTAATATTACGGGTAAAGTACTAGTAACTTGCCTGTGGGTTAACAGTGATATAACAACAGAGGAAATAGCTAGAACTATTAGCCGCCTTTTAAATAATATAGCACTAGGACTAGATGGGATTCTAAATAAGGCCTTAAAGACCTATAGACCACTTATAGCACCTTAGCTTACAGATATAGCCAGAGCATGCTTTGCTATAGGCTACTACCCACAACTTAGAAGATCTATAACGACATTTGTCCTATAAAAAGAAGGTAAAGCAGATTACTTAATCCTAGGAAGCTACCGCCCTATTGCCTTAGAAAACACCCTTAGTAAGATCTCAGAAAGGGTAATAGCAGACCACATAGCAGATATGGCTAAGGAACACGCCCTACTACCACAAAGCTAAATAGGGGCAAGAAAGAACCGCTTAACACTATTAGCACTTATATTACTTGCTACCACTATTAAATCTGTATGGGCAATACAAAGGGACTTTATAGTATTAATACTTAGCCTAGATATTAGCGGTGCCTATAATAATATACCCTATAAGCGCCTTCTATATATCCTTAGGGCAAAGGGCTTCCTAGAATAGATTATACAATTTATTTAAGAATTTATAGGCCAGAAAGAAATATTACTAGTCTTTAGTGGGTACCAGAGCCCCTCTATTACAGTTATAACAGGAATACTATAAGGATTACCCCTCTTGCCTATACTCTTCCTTTTCTTTATAAGCAACCTACTTAACTCCTTTAAAGAAGGGGCAACCCAGGGGATAGGCTTTGTTAATAATATAAACCTAATTATATACAGGCCAACAGCTGCAAAGAATTGCAGAACACTAGAGAAAGCCTATAATACCTATATAGAATGGGTAAGATAATATAGAGTCCAATTCTCACCAGAGAAATACTAGCTAATTTATTTTATAAGAAAACGCAACCAATCTGTAGATCTCTAGCATATAATTTATATTTAAGGCTTTAGGGGTTAACCAGTTTAAGGCCTAAGGGTATTAGGAGTATAGGTAGACAATAAGCTCTAGTAGAGCGTATATATATTATAATGTCTAGGATTACTAATTCTATATAGGGTCCATACTTCTAGAGGCTACGCCTACTATATACAGCAGTTGTCTGGCCAACTATAACGTATAGATCTAGTATTTGGGCAATAGGAGAAACCGAGAAAGGCCCCCCTAAATTACTCCTTAAACCACTCTAAAAGGTCTAAACAGCCTGCCTCTAGAGCATAACAGGTGGGTATAAGCAAATGGCCACAGTACTGCTTAAGAAGGAAGCTAATATCCCCCCCCCTATAATTATATATTAAAGCTGCTGTAATATAAAGGGTGTAAAAGGAGCATAACTCTAATATTATAAAGTATATTAAGACACGTCTAAATAAACTATAGAGGGACCCTAGGGTGCCCTATAGGAGAGTAAATTAAATACCCTAAAGTAGGGAAGAGATATTAGAGAAATAGGTAAAGAAAGCAGAAGAAGAATAGTGCTCATTAGGGCCTAGGCCCATATAGAGGAGGAAGGGAGACGCGTAAGAGGCTAGTAAAGATAATAGCAAGAGAGAGAAAGAAGCTAAAGTAAAGCATAAAAGAGTACTGGGAAACTATCTACCATAATATAATACTGGTTGGACTAATACTAGAGAGGTATATGGGAGTTAAAGGTACAGAGGCTAACCTAGGCAAGAGAAACCTAAGCCGTAGTATAATTAACGCTATGGGGGGTAAATACCTAAGGGCTCTAAAAAGGCCTAATAAAGGCAGAAAATATAATAGCAACACTCTTAAGAATAGGAATAATAGGACTAAAAGATTAGCTCTACTAGGTAGGCGTCCTAGTAGGTAGCCTAAGATGCAAATATGGCTAGCTAAGACAGACACTAAAATATATAATACTATTATGCCCCCTACGCACCAGCTAAGAAGTAATGCTCTTAGCAGCTGGTATAGAGAACTATAATACACTGCTCTTAATATAAAAAGGTCTTAAAGTGGTTACCTAATGGCTTATTAGCTAAAATATACTAGACCAGTTCCGGGTTGCAAAGGAAATAGTAATAAAAGGTAAAGGGGCGAGTAGTAGGTGTTCCCTAATAACTCTACAGTAGTAGAGTAAAGTTTACGATACTAGCGCGTCCGTAGGCTTGTTACGGCAGCAGTGGTTCCCAAGGAGGTTAAAAAGTAAGGTAGTAGAGCACCACTGGTGACTTATAGGCGCTAAGTAGGCGAGTCCCAAAAGGCGGGGAGATGGATCACGGGGTTTTCTCAAGTTGAGTCTTTCTTAAGTTGAGTTTTCTCCCCATATGTAAATAAGGAGTAGTCCGCGTGGGCCCAATAGGGATCCGAATCGGACATTAAGCAATAAATTATTATTAATTAGCCTATAATCCTTAAAGGTTAACTCTATACCTAGCCTCCCTACCCTAGCTAAGACGCTAAAACCTTAATTAAATACTATAAATAAAAAGCCGTTAAGTTCCTTAATTAATTAAAAACCCTAATTTAAACTTATTCCTAAAGAAGAAGCCTATCTAAGATAGGAGATTATAGGCAATATAGGCAATATTAATGTTATAGAAGGCAGAAGAACTAAGAAGCTCTTAACGCGTTAAGTAGCTTACTTAACAGATATTAAGTAATTAAATACCCTTCCTACCTTCTATAAAGCTTTTGCTACTAAAAGTGATTATACTATAATAAGCTTCTACTACCGCTATATAGCTAGAAGGAGCTTTAAGATTACTTATATAAAGATGGCTTTATAGAAGCCGCCAATAAGAAATATAATAATCTTAAGCAGCGATGGACATTTAAGTCCGTTAAATAAACAGTATCGCTTAACGTTATACCCATTACCTAGGTATTTACTTATAAGTTTAACACTAATAGATATTTAGTTAAATTTAAAGCCCGTCTTTATATATAAGGTAACTTATAATAACTTAGCGAAAAAGATATGTATATAGCAACCCTTATAGCTAAAATATTTAGAGCTATAATTGCAATTATTGCTATATTTAATTTAGAGACTTAGTAGTATAATATAGTTAACGCCTTTGCCAATAGCCTTATTAATAAGAGAGTTTATATTAAGTTTCTAGATGGTTTTTAATAAAAGGGTAAGTATCTACTTGTTAGGACGCCAAGGCCCTAAGGGTATATAGCAACGTAATAATAGTAGCGGAATGCAATAGGTATCTGGTTCTTAATAAAGTAGAACTATAGAATTAAATTCTGCTATTCTCTGGTGCGGGGCGACTACGTTTTATAGGCGCCTCGCCTACGCCTCGTCTGCGCTAAGCTAGTTACGGCAGGTACGTCTCTATAGCCTAACAATTACCCCCCCTTCTTAAGCGGCTGTCCCCAGCTAACGCTATTATATAATAGGAGTGCTATTATTGTCCTTTACTAAATAAGAAGTGTATAACAAAATTTAAGTAAATTAAATAATGTAATAATAGAACAATAGGATAATAGGATAATAAGATAATAGGATAATAGGATAATAAGATAATAGGATAATAGGATAATAAGATAATAGGATAATAGGATAATAAGATAATAAGATAATAGGATAATAGAATAATAGGAAGCTAGGGCCCTATAGAGATCTATAAAGGTAGGAGTTCCCACCTAAGTAGGATATTAGATTTCCCTTCTAATTCCATTTTAATTCTTTCTGCCTACGTCTTGCTGTCTCTATAATTTCCAATCCACCATAGATCGCAAATGTTAAGCAGCCGGTTTGCCTGTTAGCGGGCCTTCCGTAAGTATTCTCTACACTAGCTTATAGCTATTGCTAATCCTACTAGACACTATCTAAGCTCCCCCATTACTCGCAAGGTGCTCCCCTAGCCTTATTTAAACCAATTTGCCTCTACTACGCTAAGCGCGTAGCTACCGCTAGGCGGGCTACCTACGGCAAGTAGGCCAACCGCAATTGCGGTTACTGCCAATAACTAAATAAGTTATGCCAAGCAGTAAGTCTATATGCGTTAGTTTAGGTTCCAATAGCTAATAAGACTAGGTCCCTAAGGCCTTCTATAGCCGCCTAAATAAGCTGCTTACCCTTATTAATAGGGCTAAGCGCCGGCGGGTTGCTAGCAGGGACACAGCTAACCTTAATGCTCGCGTTACTACCACCCAGAAATCGTTTATAAAGGATGTTAAGGCCTTAATATATACCGGCGCCAAGCACAGTCTCCACCAGCGCCTAAAGGGCGAAGACTTTCCCCTACTCTAAGTGCAGGAATTATAGGCCATCCATTATACCCTTAAAGGGATTCTTAATATAATGCGTGCTTTAGTACATGTTATAACGCAGGTATTTTGCTGGTGTAGCGTATGCTAACAGTACTTATAGGCTAATATGCCTCCTATTATAAGGGATAAGGAGGAGGATAAGGGGGAGGAGGAGGAGGAGGATAAGAAGGGAGAGGAGGAAGAGAAGGAAGAGGAAGAGGAGGAAGAGAAGGAGGAGGAAAAGGAGTTAACAAAGCTGTAGAGTATCTATATTTCTATTAATATACTGCCATCACTCCACTATTATTCCGTTATCGCCCCACTAGTAGGGCGTAATCCTAGTTATAATTAAAAGTTTTTAGTTCTCCTACCTACTTTCTTTTCCATTTGCCCCTTAGGGTAAAGTAACTATTATACGTCTCCTTTACGTCCTCCTTAATATCCTCTACTAGGACCCATTAGTTATATTCTTCTAGCTAGCCTTTCTACTTATCTAGGTACTATAGGGTCTGGTTATATCCCTTCCTTCCATATATTTCTTCTACCTTATACCAGTCCTCTTAGTCCTCTTAGTCGTCTAGCTTAATAGGCCCTAGTAATAGGTCTCTAGTGGTGCCCTTATATTATTTATATGGCTCTAATAAGTTAATATAGAATATAGGGTGGATACAGTAAGATGTGGGTAGATATAGCCGGTATGCTTACTTTCCAATTAGTTTAGCTATACTAAAAGGTCCAATAAAGCGTGCTACAAGCTTCTTATTTAGCCTTTTCTGTTTAAGGTTCTTAGTTAATAGTAGGACTAGATCCCCTGCGTTATATATCTATAGTTAGTAATAATAATTATAGTATTTCCCCTGTGCCTTAATGGTACTTTCCTAGCGTTTTACTAGCGCTTTACGTTTAAGGGATATTTTTTTAATTCTCTTAGAGGCGGCTAGAACAGAACTACTATTATCCGCCTTAACCTTATATTCTAGACGCGGGTAAAACCTATAGCATATATAGAACGGGCTTACACCTATTATACTATATTTAGTATTATTATAGGCGAATTTAGCTAATAATAAGAGGCCTACCTAGTTGCTCTGCTTTTTATTACAGAATATACAGAGGTAATACTCTAGGGTTTAGTTCTAGCGTTCTATTTACCCGTCCATTTACGGGTAAAAGGCCGTGCTTAGCCTACGTTTTATCTTTATAGCAAAGCATAGCTCTAACTAGAATTTACTAGTAAAGATACTACCATGATTAAACATAATCCCTCTAGGGATTCCAAAATAGCATATTACTTTATTAAGGAAGAGATCCGCAAGTTTAGTTGCAGTAATAGTTTTTACTATTAGCAGATATAGGGCCATCTTAGTATAGCGGTTAACTACTATATATATTACGTTATACACCCTATTACCTTGTCTGCTAGGCGGTAGGCCTGTAATAAAGTCTATTATAATCTCCAGCCACGGCTGGTCTAGGCAAGGCAGCGCTTAGAGCTCGCTATAAGGGCGATATTAAGGCGTACGCATACGTTGGCATATATCGTAGGTAGAGATATAGTTTATAACGTCCGCATTTATACCAAGCCAGTATTACTTACGTAAAAGTAGATCTAGAGTCTTTTTCTTACCAAAGTGGCCAGCTAGGGCATTATCGTGGTAGATCTATAGGAGCTCTGCACAAACTACTAGGTCAGGGTTGCGGAAAATCAAATTTTCCGCAATACGGATCAACGATCCACGATCGATACGATATCTCAATCGTATCGAAGTATTGTAATATTCCTTGGCATTCCCTATCAAATTTTCTCTTATCGAATTTACTACTTTTCTACTACAATATTGTACAAAACATGGCTTCAGAAGCGGATTTATCTCTTCTTAGAAATACTCCTAGCTCAATTAAGAGCTCTAGCCTATAACGGGCCCAGCTTTGATCTCCAGTCTATGAATTTACTTGCCCACTGTACGAAAATGAGCTAATACACGATAAAAAGAACCGAAGGCTTATATACTGCAATTAGTGCGAAAGTTATTTAGCAATATTAACCATAAATATAAAAAGACACCTTGTAAAAGACTACGTAATCTCTATTAATTTAAAATAGCCTTATATAAAGGAGTAAGTGTCACGGCACAGTCCTAACGCGTACTGTCTCGTACTGTTTCCTACTATTGGCTAGCCCACTACTAGCGCCTTGGCAGCTGCCCCTACTATTTATATACAATACCCCCTTTTACCTCCTTCTCCTCTTTATACCATAATGTAGTTATTCAGCCTATTAGCATTACAGCACTGTAATAGTTTGTGGTATCTCCTCTTGCGCCCTATCGCGATCTTTATTCTCCCTAGTCCACTATCTCTATTTTCCCAGTATAATCGCGACCCGGCGCGACCGACACTACTATACCACAGTCCTAGACAATCTTAGTACAGTTCTAGATAATCTTAGTATTGTCCTAAACAATCTTAGCATTATAGCCAGCCTTATAGATTTTAATTACCCTGCCTAGATCCCCTGAAATAGGTAACTAGAATACCCCGTTGGCAAATACACGCAAAGCACTCACCCGCCTCTTTAATACCTCCTATACTAACATTGCCTGGGCAATTAGGAGTGGTCTGGAGTACCCTAAGGACCTTAATATAGCAGGAACATTTTAGTACCTCTCTATATATATAACCCTTTTAACTAGCGTTAAGAGCGGTCTCTAAATAGTCTATAATAAAGGCCGGACTGTAAAGTCCTAACTTAAAGAAGCTTAATACAGAATTAACTCCCTTAAGATACTTAAAATATGTATAAAGTAATATAAACAGCAAGCTTTAGTATATACTAAGACTATATAAAGCCTAAGCTCTTAGATTACTACACTTACCTAAACTATTGCTAATAAAAACACCGCTACTAGCTCTTCTCCCCTAGCTAAGCCCTATAGAAAAAAGCGTAAAGCAAAAAACCCTACCCCATTTAATGGTAAGGGATCGCCAACTAAAAAGTAAGAAAAATTTAAAATATGGGAAATAAAGATCTAAGGCGTTTTCTGTAGAGATGTAAAGTGCTTTAAGACCCTAATGGATAAAGTCCTCTATATATCAGATATGCTGATAGATAAGACTTATAACTATATCAAGTATGGCCTTAATATGCTATGTATATACCCAAACAACCTAAGCAAATAGGCCTTCTCTAACTGAGAGTCTATATTTACGTATATAAAGAAGTACTATAAGACTATAGATACAACCCAAGCGGCTAAGAATAAATTAGACACCTTAAACTAAGGTAAATGTAATTACTAGTCCTAGAAAGCAGAGCTTAATAAGTTAATAATAAAAGTAAATAAGACTAAGGAATAAAAGGTAGATCTGCTTAGGAAGAATATTTTATCTAAGATAAAGAACTTAGCCCTTACCCTTAGCCGCAAAATTAATAATACTGACTACGAGGGCTGGAGTAAGCAAATGGACGTGTTCGCTTATAACCTATAGAATTACGCCTACTATATTAAGCTGAATACCGCTAAGCTAAGTACTGCTAGCGGCTATTAACCTATACTACCTAACAATAACACCTTAGCACTAGCACTATAGAATAACCTAATGGACCTTAACGCCGTTAAATTTGGTAGCGGTAGTAGTAGCCTCCCTAATAACATCTAAAGATATTATATGGATAACAGACTCTACCTAGTATATAGTTAACCTAGCCACTGGAAAGATACTTACAACCCTAAAATAAACCTAAATCCCCTTCTAATACTACCGCGCCAACCCCTTCCTAGCCGCGGCGGATTCTTTAGTAGAGGGATTAGTAACTGAAATAATAACTATAGATAGGGACGTGGGTTCGGATATAGAGACCCACCCCTATAATTTCCTTCCCTAATATAGCCCTAGCTAATGGTCCCGTATATAAACTATGGACAAGTGCTTTATGCTGCTACTAACCATAAGACCAGCTATATCCTTAGTAAAGTACCCCCTAGCATATATACACCGTTAGAGACTAATATGTTAGGATATACTAGCTAAGATTATAGCTACTAGCCAAGCCCTATAATCTAGTTATTAAAAGACTAACCCTTGGACTAAGTCGCCTCTAAGGGTTAGAACTATATAAGGAGGAGGATAAAAGGATTAAATCTATGCTACTAGATTAGTTAGATCTTATTTTAAGTTAGCTGCCACTTAATCTTAGAATAGCAAATAATAATAGGAATGCCATCCTTATTTAGACCTACCTCTCCTTACTACGCAACCTACTCCTATAAGTTTTTATTAAAACAGTAAGCCTTATTAATAGTGGTAGTACAGCACTAGCGTTTATAGACAAAGACTCGCTTATAAAAAAGCATAATATTATAATAAAAAGACTCCTAGTCCTAAAACCACTCCGCCTTACTAATAGACTCCTATCTAGCTTTATTACCTACTACTTTACAGCAAGAATGATAATTAGCCACTATATAGAATCCATACTCTTCTACGTTATAAAGTTATTACCCTTAATACTAGTAATTCTTGGAATGCCCTAGCTTAAAAAGCATAACCTAAAACCAGACTTCCCCACTTTAGAGCTTAAATTCAACTCTGATTACTATGCCTATAACTGTCTCCTATAGTATATTTCTAACTATAACTAAGTAGCACTATACGGATGTATTGCACGGCTAACGCTTAGATACCATTAGCTGACAGTAAAAGAGGTGCCTAACACTAATAAGCTAATATACGCAGTAAATGAAACAGAGATTCTGGAAGACTAGACTACCGCCCTATTTCTAAAAAAACAAATACTGCTAAAACTATAAGTCCCCTATATATACCCGCTTAACCTAGGTTAGCTAATAAGACACCTAACTTTAAGTTATTTACCGTACGCATATATGACCGCACGTATAACAGCTAAGGGCATTATAGCTAAGACTAAAACCAGAGTAATTAAGACCTCCCCCCTATAACGCCCAACCTTATACCTGTCTTCTGCGTATACCGTATAAGGCCGCCGCCTTATTTCCGCCCCCCTGGGCCAACCAAGCTGTGTTAGCCTAGCTATAGCACTAAAGAACCAGACACGCCCTAACCTAGATAACATTAAATGCACTTATGCCGTTAATTTTACCCAGTTCTGTAAATAAAAAGGCGTAAAGGTAATAAGGATCTATATAGCGAAGCTAGTAGAACTGGTTAAACAAAAAGAACACTAATAGCTGCTTAAGGAGCTACCTATAGGCCTAATAGAAGTACCGAACCTGTTAAAAAGGTCTTTCCGCTGGCTAATGGAAGGTAACTATATAATAGAGGAAGCCTGTAAAGCGCTACCCCCTTATTTTTATAACTTCCTTAAGATAAACCTAAAAACCAAGTCTGAGTTTCTATGCTAAAAGATAGTTAATACTGATATTAAGAAATTCTTAAAAGGCAAACCAGGATTAACCCGTAAGGATATTTTATAACGCTTACCAAAAGAGTTTTATAAATATATTAAACACTTCCTCCCTAAAAACGTAGATAAGCTGCCCCCTTACTAACTATAGGACCACAAAATTAAGATTATACTAGGAAAGTAGGCCCTATACTATAAAAACAGACCACTCTTACCCGCTGAACTTAGCTGTGTAAAGAAGTGGATTAATGAGATACTGGATAAGGGTTTTATCCGTGAATTAACCTTACTAGCCACTATACTACTTCTCCTTGCAGCGAAACCTGGCGGTAGTGTATAAATCTACTATAACTACCAAGGCCTAAATATAGTTACTATTAAGAACTGATACCCACTGCTACTAGTCCGCAAGACACTTAACGCACTTTATAGTGCTAAGTACTTTACTAAGCTTAATATAATTACTGTGTTTAACCAGATCCAGATTGCAGAAGGCTATAAGTAGCTTACAGCATTTATCACCCGGTTTGGACTTTATGAGATACTAGTTACACTATTTAGTCTTTATAATGCGCCCGCCACGTTCCAAAACTATATTAACCATATTTTATATAACGCCCTTAACGACTACTACACTGTGTATCTTAATAATATCCTTATCTTCTTAAAAACACGCGCTGAGCACACAAAACACGTAAATGAAATTATCCAGAGACTTGGTAATGCTGGACTCCAGATTAACATTAATAAGTCTAAGTTTTATGCTACCAAAATAAAATACCTTGGCTTAATTATTTTAACTAATAGCATAACCATAGACCCTAAGAAGGTGTAGGCCTTATAGAAATAAAAGGACCCGACGTTAGTTAAGGAACTATAGCAATTTCTTGGCTTCGCGAACTTCTACTAACGATTTATTTAAGGCTATTTTAAGGTAGTTAAGCCCATAACCAGGCTACTAAAAAAGAGCATTAGCTGGTTATAGGGCCCTAATTAAGCACAGGCATTCCAGACCCTAAAAATAGTGTTTACTAAAGCACCAGTCCTAGCGTATTATGACTACACAAAGAAGACTATGGTAGAGACAGACGCCTTAAACTGGGCTTTAGGTGGAGTGCTCTATTAAGCTGACAAAAGTAACAAGCTTAAGCCAGTTGTATTCTTCTCTACTAAGCACTTAGCCCCTAAATGCAACTATAAAATATATAATAAGGAGCTCCTGGCAATCATTAAGGCACTAGAAGAATAGTGTCCTAAACTATAAGGAACTAAGCAACCGTTTAAAATTATTACGGACTATAAGAACCTCTAGACCTTTATAATAACAAAACAACTAAACCAGCGCTAAGTCCGCTAGGCTAAGTTCCTTTCCTAATTTAACTTTGTTATTACCTATAGGCCTAGCACTAAAGCCACAATCCCAGACGCTCTTAGCTGCCTCCTAGGCGTTGCACCTGCCAATGCTAATAATAAATGTCTACGACACCGAGACCGCGTTGTTTTACCACTAAAGAAAGTCGACCCTACTATCCTAGAAGAACTACTAAGCGAATCCCAAGACCAGAGCATTAAAGACTTTATCGTAGTAATAGACCTAGAGCCTAAGAAAAAACCCCTTAAAGAGCTTATTAAGAATGCCTATAAAGAGAATAAACTCGCTAGGAATATATTAGCTACACTACGCAAACAGGAAGACTATAAAGCAAACTATTGGCCCAAGCAGATTAGGAAGCTGCTCCGCTATAACAAGTCCAAATATTTAATTATTGACGGCCTAATCTACTATAGGAATCAAGTATTTGTCCCTAATTTATATAAACTCTAACTAGAAGTTATACACCATACGCATAGTTTAGGCCCTGCGGGTTACCTAGGCCGCGTTAAAACACTAGACCTCCTTAATTAAACATATTAGTGGCTAGGTATTTTATAGTTTACGGCTACCTTTATAAAAGACTGCGCTCTCTGCTTCCGTATAAAGACCCTATGCTTAGCACCGCCTAGTTTCCTAAAACCACTAGAACTACCAGTCCGCCTATAAACTGATATCTCCATTAACCACATCGTTAACCTGCCTAAGTGCCTTTATAATGGCAAAATATACAGATATATCTTTGTCGTTGTTAACCGCCTAATAAAGATAAGACACTTTATTCCTGTTACTAGCCTAGATACTAAGGAGCTCGTTAAAGTATTCATCTACATTATCTATAAGTTACACAGCGCTCTAAATACCATTATTTCTAATAGAGGCTCTTTATTCGTTTCTAACTTCTGGCGTTGCCTAAACTAGCGCCTAAAGGTAACTCTAAGCCCTAGCTCTGCATGGCACCCTAAAACAGATGGTTAAACTGAGATTGTTAATGCAGCAATAAATAAGTACCTATGCGCCTTTGTAAGCTTTACCTAAGACAACTAGGTAGATTGGCTCCCCCTTGCCAAGTTTACTATAAATAACCAGGTTAATGAGACCACGGGAATCTCACTGTTCTTTGCTAACTATGGCTATAACCCACATCTAGGCGTCGAACTAGCAGGCCCCTAGCCATTAGCCCTATCTGTATATGCAAAGAAGGAGTACCTATAAGCTAATACTATTGCCAACCGCTTTAAGCACATCTTAACCCAGCTTAAAGCCCTAGCTCATATCTCCCAGCAATGATATAAAGACAACGCTAATATAAAACGAGACAAAGGTATAATATTTAAAAAGGATAACATAGTTATAGTTAGCCTTAAAAACATAAAGACTAACCGGCCTAAGAGAAAGTAGGACAATAACTAGGACAGACCCTAGCCCGTCCTAACTGCCTATAGAGGAGCAGTTGTAGTTAACCTCCCGGACTACATCCGTGTTAATAAGTCTTTCTATACTTTAAAAGTCCGTCTCTAGTTCCCTAAAGAGATCTCTGGTTAAGCACGCATTAATAAAAAGGAACGTTGTAATATTACAGGTAGAATAGCCAAAAGGGATAATAATGGCAATATTATAGACAAGTGGGAATTTAAAAAGATCCTTAATATACATAATAAACAAATAGACGAGCATGGCTTAACATACTGTATTAAATGGAAATACCACAATAAGAAAACCTGGGAACCTAAGAAATCCCTAAAAGGGTGCAAGCGCGCACTACTAAGGTTCTATAAATAACACCTTAAGAAGCCAGGACCCCCAGACTGGGTATAAGATAAGGGAGAGTTACGCTAAGGCCGTGGCTGACCATAAAGGTAATTTGTGGTGGTTGAGATCTCGTGGAACTTTAACCGCCGGTTAAAGTTATCTAATTAGTTGGTTTTTTGCTAAGAAGCGCCACGCGGTGGCGGTATAGAGTTCTGCCAATTTTATTCGTTAAGCTAACTAATTAAGATTTTCCATACCCGGTATAGAAAATCGCTATTAGCTCGGTCAAGGGCGGTAAGTAGAAGTAATATCTTTGCAGCAAAAATAGGTTACTTGTTCGGTTTAGGGACCAAACCTTCTGGGGAGGGGAGTACTGTCACGGCACAGTCCTAACGCGTACTGTCTTGTACTGTTTCCTACTATTGGCTGGCCCACCACTAGCGCCTTGGCGGCTGCCCCTACTATTTGTGTATAATACCCCCTTTTACCTCCTTCTCCTCTTCATACCATAATGTAGTTATTCAGCCTATTAGCATTACAGCACTATGACAGCAAGCACTTATAAAGCTTTAGGAACTTTAGGCATAAATAGTATTAGAATTTGGGACAGATAAAGTTAATCCTATAATTCTTACAAAGGTTCTAAATAAGGAAGTTATCCAGCAAGCTCTTATTAACTTAGTTATTATATAAAACCTTCCATTCTGTTAGGAATGAGGCAAGCGATCGTTACATGTCGCCGCGGCGCTAGCGTGGCGAGGAGCCTTAAGCTCCTCGCCCTCCCTTATTTCTAAAAAGAAGCATATTAACCAACATCACTATGACCTACTTAAGTAGTTGTTATTGGTAAGTCACCCTATGTGACTAACACTGATTAGTGGTTAAACACACAGTTAACTATAGAATAGCAAGGTTATTAATAGAAGAGATAGTCTTGTGTAGGGGTGCTATATGCGCTTATATGGAATAGATCCCGGCGATACTATGCTACCTTAAACTTACGGAAAACCAGTAATAGAAGTGTTACTAAGTACTAGGAGATACTAAGTTGCGTCTATTACGCAGAACAACCACGTTTACAAAGATTTGGTTAAGTACTTTAGGTCAGAAGTGTTACTGAACCTAAGGTCCCAAGTTAACGTCCGAAACGCGTCGACTACATCTTAAATTGCCTACCTTTTAATAGCAAACCTATAAGATTCTACAAAACCAAAATTCTACCTACCTTTAATATACAACACCCCGTTAATTCTACTTCTATAGAATCAACAACTATTATGGTATTAACCTATCTAAAGAAGTACGAGAACAATATTAACCTAGATACATAGGACAGAGCCATAATTAACTTTATAAACGCCAAGTAATAGGACCTAAACGGATTCCTATTACACCATATAGCACACTATAAAGACAGCAAATACAATAATACTATGCTATGGCATTATATAAAGGAGGACTTTGTTAGATGGATAAAGGAAATATGGGTTCCTATAAATAAGGATATCGTATAGGACTTCCGTAACTTCCTTTAGGAGTATAGAGTATTTATCCCTATAGATAAGGGGGTTATTAGAGATAATATTTAGGAGCATACTATTAACGCAAAAAAAAAGCACAAATAGACTCTATAAGAGATTAAGTATTAACTACGCACCATAAAGAAGCTTAACTTATAATAGAATCCAAGTAATATACCACTAGAGACGTGTTCTAATTCCACTACTCCAGGCACAAGTTCTAACGTTCTACATCTATTACCTCCACCTCTATCCTTAGTTCTCTAGTATCCACTAATTTAACCCGCAACTTTAACTACTACCCCTTAACCTAAGCAAGTGTAAGATCCCCTTGCTTCGCAGTCTAATAACCTTTAAACTCTGCCATAGTAGGATTAGGTACCACGCCCTATTCCATTAAGCTATACGTCCCTACTGCAGCCTATAATGTAATCCCTACCTCCTTAATCCCTAATGCAATCTCAACGTGGCCTAGCGCCACTTAGAGGTGTCTTAAAGTTAGTTACAGAGCTTATAAAGCTCTATTTAGACCAGGAGAAGAAGTTTGGCAGGGAACTATATAATATCCTTAATTTAAAGCTGCGTATCTTCTATAACTGTTGCTAGAAGGTCGGACTAGAACCTAACCAATATCATAACGCCTATTCCGTTATGCTTAAGGGCCGCGCCAGTACCTTCTATTATAATTATTTAGTAGGAAAAGGATATAATTTTAACTAAATAATATATAAGACAAGATGCCACTTTAAAACAGAAGAGAATAAGTAGCAGTATATATTAGAGTAGAGAGAGACTACCTTTTTAAGAATTATTGCTATAAACCTAGGTGTTTCTTAGCTCAATTATCTTTAAAAGCTCTTTAATTAACTTCAGACAATTTAATATAGTTTATCCAAATTATATTAAGAGGATTTTAGCCTACACAATTAAGTTATTAGCGTATGCCAAGGTATTAAAGAATATAACCTTACTCTCTTTAATCCTATAAGTACTTATAAAGGAATATATGCTTAATTAAGATCGTCTATTAGCACCACTCTATATTCTTAAGAAGTACAGCAATTTAATACCCAACTCTAACCTACTTTGATTGAACCTGACTAACACAATTATAACTAGACTGATTGAATATATAATAGCCGTAGTAGGGGGTACGGCAGAAGGTATAATTAGCGTTAACCACAAAGCAATTATAGAGGTCCTCATAGAGGTTCATTTTAAAGTAATTGCTAGAAAAAGTGCTATATTTATAAGAAGCCAAATTACTAGTTAACTAGGCACCCTCTTAATAGGCGAAAAGAGGCATATAACAAGTTTCGCTAAAGTGCAAGAAACGTCAGAAACTGTAAGGTTACTGCAGCCTACTTCTAAAGCTTCCTAGTTCAATATAAAGGCATAGAAGATCTTAAGGATAAGGTCAATAAGGCCGAACAGCTCCTTATAGATATGGAAATTAAGGACTACTCTTCCAACCAATACTTTACTAAGTTTAGTAAGGTAAATAGCACATAAACTGTCGCTATTCTTAATAACTAATCTACACTCCATTCTATTATAAAGTCAGATATCTTTAATAAGCCAAAGGAGAGTTCCACGTTCTCCTTTAACAACAGATACTCAGTAAACGTCTTCTATAGTATTATGCTAAATACTAGAGCCGTAGGAGTATCTACAGTAGGAGAACCTTAGGTTTGAGCTCTTTAGTAGCTTAATAGCTCTATTTAGATTAACCAATTAATGGCAGGCCAACACACGATTCGTTTTAGCAAGGGTACTGTAATCTTTCTTGGCACAATTAGGGTCTAAACCCCTTTAGGATATATCACTTTCCACATTATTCCCGCGAACACTCTGTTTCTGTTCTATATTAGGGATATAGATAAATTAGGCGTTAAGCTCAATAACCTTAAGAATGTGCTTATTTAGGGAGATAATCGGGTGCCTATTATACGCAAGTAGGGTCACCCCTAGTTGCTCCTTTATTAACTAAAAAGGAGTATTACTTAGAGCCACTTAAGCAAGTTAGAGCTACGTTAACTACACCGTTATTTTAGCCACCCATCCATTCACCAATTACTTAGGGTTCTTTAGTAAGCAGGTTATAAAGTTAAGGTTAAGGCGATTAAGCATCTTATAAAGTATTACTATTACTACTAAATAAACCAGAAGTCCCCTAGCTAATTTAAGTTTACCCTTAAAGATAACTATAACTTTAACTTCTGTATCATTATTAACGTTATATATCTTAGTGGCAAGCCAGTACTCTAAGTTATTGACTTCTTAACCTCCTTCCAAGCTGCATATTTCTTAAAGGATATATTAGCTAGGAACGCATAGGATACCCTTTAATTATACTAGATTAATGTCTACCTAGGACCCCCTAATTAAATCATTTATAATGTAGGAAAGAACTTCTTATTTACGAAGTTTTAATAACAGGTAAAGGTAATGGCAATTAAGGTTAAGGAAGTCCCTATTAAGGCACATAATAGTATTAGAAAAGTAGAGCGATATTACACGCTATTACGCCATATATATAAGATTATTTCTTTAGAACTAGAGGGTGCTGGTAAAGAGCTTATCTTACAAATAGCTATTAAGGCTGTTAACAATTCCGCTAGCCTAAATGGGCTTATACCTACGTTACTAGTCTTTAGCGCCTACCCTTAAATAACTAACAATTCTCTACTATCCCTCTCCGTTGTATAATAAGCTGAGGCTATTTGCAAGGCAATAAAGGAGGTGCAACACCTCTACGCCACGCGATAGGTTAACAACGCACTAGGAATAAGAAATGGCCTAAATATCTTAACTACGCTTAATCTGCCACTCCAATCTAAGGTATGCGTATAGCGTAAAAAGGGAGGATAGTCAGGCCTATATAAACTTATTGTAATTAATGGTTAAACTTATACTATTTAAATGCCTTACAGACCCACTTAATTCTATTTAACTATTATTAAGCCCTACTATAAAGATAACAGTTATAAGCCTTTATAGGATGCTCTAGAAGATACCCTAGAGAAGAACCACAACTAATATACTCTAGAAGGCGACTACGATTCTAATACAGTTATAGTGTAGGAGGGTACGGGCTCTTATAGATAGGAAGTTACGGTGCCTTCAGTAAGAAGCCGTCAATAAGCACGCAGTCTGTAGAGAGAGAAGAAAGGAGTATATTTAAAGAAAGAAACTATCTGTCTGTTGGCTATGTCTGAGTTGTTAAAGACTCTGAGGGCTCTAGACCAATCTATATAAAATATATAGAAGGCCTAGGCTCTCCTAAAGCTACGCCTAATCTAGATATTAAATCTAGGGGGCTAAATCACACTACCACATACCTTCCTTACCCAAGTTGTTGTCCCCTAACAACTTCCGAAACTCTAAAACTCCTTATCTTCAAAACGAAGGCGCGGTAGGTAATTGCATGCGTTCCTTGCCTTTACCACAAACCTAAGATGGTAAATAAGGAGACTCCATTCTAGTTAAATAAAACTATTCTCATCCGCCTGGCTAAGCAGTATGAGATGTATCAGACTGGCGGCTCTTAGATAATATGGCTCTTTCGCATCCTTTTACTTGCTCAGTTCTATCCCACAATTCTTTAGGCAGCTCCGCATAACTCTATCCTTCTGCAACAATTAGGGGTACTCTACTTAGATCTACCGTAACAGTTAAAGGCTCAATTCCATTGTTAACATAGTAGAAGTACAAGCGGCTATTAAAGCGCTCCACTTTAGTTATATATATAAGCTAAAACGCATCCTTGTAGTTCTTAACGGCCTTTAGATGATAGAAATGTATCTATTTTATAACTTTATTCCTATTACCGGTAAGAAGAAGATTATAATCTTGGATTACTACTAGAGAATCCCATCATCGTTTACCAAGAAGGGCGTTGGATAGAGCGCTAGCAGCCATAAGCAGGGAAGCAATATAGAATTACGCCGTAGAGATTAGCATGTCCAGACGGCGTATGGGGCGGCGCTTTTAAGTCTTAGTGTGCATCTACCAACTCTGTCTAAGTACCTCCTTTAGTGACCTTAAGGTTATTATGATCGTCCTAAATACCAACGAACTATAGTAGTATTGTTTGCCAGGTCCTAGTCAAAGGTCCTTTTACTCCATAAGAAAGGTAAGGTATAGTTATACATATATCTCCCTTCTTACATGGCTGAGCTACCTAGTTAGTCGCATATTTCTCTACGTCCTTAGCGGTCCAATTATGGTCTAAGATTTTGTGTATAAATCTATTGCCCTTGGCTAACCCTCGCGCTTTAAGATCTGCCTACTATGATTCCAAGTAATAATACATGCCAGGAAGGATAATTATACAGTTATTCTTAGTCTTATTATCCAGAGAAACGCTCCCTTAGATTATATTAGCACCGCATCTACTTTTAAGGAGAAAGGGAATATTAACGTTAATATAGCGGAAAGCTATAGAGTCTTCTTTAACCGCGAATTTTGCATAATAAGGGTAGGAAATAAGTTGCCACTAGCTGTTAGGCCTAAGAGCGCAATAGAAGTAATAATACTGAGGGTCTTGTCTTATTAGCTATTGGCAGAGACTATAAACCATCGTTCTTAACTAGCCATAATTTAGTCGCCCATTAATTAGATGCTAATAATGGTAGTATATATATATTTCCTTATTAATTATTGCTAAGATGCTAGAATCCCACTACTACCTAAATACGCTTAAAACCACGGATCCTTCTCACTGCTATATATTTTGGTCGTTTAGTAACAGTATCTAATTAAGTAAAGCCTCCCTATTATAGGAAAACCTTAGTGCCGAGTTATAAATAAACTTGTACGGTCCTAAGAAGTTAGACGGAACTAGAGGCCTATAAGCTTTTCAGAACTAGGAGTATGTAGTAGGGTCTATCTTTATAGTGCCTAAGTAATTGCGAGCGTGATATATTAAACGGAGTCTATAATATAGCGCGGCATAGTTTAGACACTTTATCGCTAAACCTATACGCCCTTCTATGGCTTATGTGTGCATCTAGCAGACCTTATATATTTCCGGGTTTAAACTAGCCGCCCTATACTAACTGCGCAAGAGCTTCATGACCTCAGTTAGTTTAATTTTAGTAGTTTAGTTTAGGGACGCCTTAAGATAAGCTAGCATATTATCCTTACAGTTATATCCTTATTTCGCGCGGAGTATTGCTACAGCGTCTACGGCCTCCTTAATGTATTCTTTATTATCTCCTAGCTTAATAACGTTTTTATTAAACAGCAATTCCACTCCCAGCCCTTCTACTTCTGGATAAGCAACCGCAAGCCCTCTCCTTGGATTCCTCCTTAAAGAGAATACTAGCAGCCATGGGGGTAAGCCAACAGGCGTTCTAGCCGCAAGAATGCTTTCATTTATAGATAATAAAGGCGAGTCCACTAACATAGGCGATCCTTACTGGGATAGGCTTGATATAATACTAACGCCTCCTCCTTAAACAGGTGTTAATAGCTAAAAAGCTAAGGGATTTATTACATTAGAAGTATATTATAAATGCGCTTGTAGTATAAGAGCTAAGCTCTCTCCCGCTTGTCTAATTCCAATATTGGTAACCTCTGGTCCTATAGTAGTTAGTCTCCCACTTCTTAGCGGTAGGTCCTTATTTAGAATAAGGAAGCCAGTTAAGTGTCTCCCTAAACTATGCTTATTTACTACCTAATCTAATATTACTCTTCCTAACATTTTAGGCGCGAGCGCGAAGTTAGTTGGCTGTAGTTAAGTAGTATTCTTAATGCTACGTCCTAGATAATCGAGCCTCTTAACCAGGGCTTTATTAACTCGCGCTGTTACTTTATAAAGTAGGTGGATGGTAAGCTTTTAGGCGGTAAAAAGGAAGTAGTAGGAGACTACGTGTTTCAGCGGTTTGTTAAGAACATCCTATCCCTAGGCTTTTTAAATGGTTTCTCTAGCTTTATTATACTGATTCCTTTAATCTTTTGCTATCTTACTAACATTAGAGATGTCCTTAAAGATTATTAAGAACGCGTTCTTTTCTAGAGATGCTTGCAACCTGTTATTATAATTAACAAAATCAACTACCACACTAGTAGCATCTGCGTAGTTCTCTCTTTCAAGCAGAATCTCATTACAGATTTGGATAAGCACTATACAATACTAATTAACTGCGAAGCCTCTAACTTCTGCAAGGACATTATTGATCTGTCGCTTAGCTCCTTTATATAGTACCAGTAGTCTGTTAGACGAAGACATAATAAGTATACTATTATTAATTCTACTTGGTTTATGCTTTAGCTAATTATAGTTATCTTTAAGGTTTATTAAGGGCGAAAAGGTGAAGTTCTTAATAGGGTTTCCTAATATGAATAGTCCACCAAATCTAGTGGTGGTGTGGAGTTCTGCTAGTACTAATTATTAAATGGACCAATCATGATTTTCTATCCCCGGGATGGAAAATCGCTATTAGCTTAGTAAAGGCGGTAAGCAAAACTAACATCTTTACAGTAAACAATACTAGATAGTTATATACAAATATTCTTTTGTCCTTACCTTACTGTTAACACGCATTAGATTTCTGTAACTAAAAAAAGCAAATAAGAAAGCACAATAGAAAGAGCTTTAGGAAATACAGCAAATAAATAAATAGATTGCGCGGCTGTTATCTATATCCCCTCCCCTACCTTAGAACTTAACTGTCCCTTAGTTAAACATTTTGTACTTAGTTCTATTAAATAATCTTTCTAAAACGCGCACTTCTTAAAATACGTAACATTGCAATACTAGTAGATTTTATATAATATCCTCCTTAGGCTCTGGCTCTGCTATTATTTCTTATAGTATAGTTCCGCCTAACTGGTTAAGCCGGTCCTCCTAACAGACTTTAGATATCTATTATTAATAGAACCTCTTTAATCTATTCCCTAGAGTTTAATCGCAAAATAGCATGCTATTAAGATCCTTAATTAAGTACCATCCTTTATAAGGGTGACTCTTACGTACGCGGAACAGGCCTAGCCATTTTAGATCTAACTTACGACTGCTAGAATAGTCTTGCTTAAGCTGCGTATTATAGAGTATAACTATATCTCCAACCTTAAATCCGTCCTGGCGAATGCGGTAGGTGTTATTAAAATACTCTTTATTTGCAACTCTTAGTCGTTTTATACGCGCGATAGCTTCTCGTATATCTATATCTCTTTAATTAAACTGCTTTGCGCGAAGTGCTAATAGCTCTATAGTAGTCCAGACTGTTTCCCAAGGCAGCGTCTACCAGGTGGGTATGTAGAGTTTAACAGAAAGAACGTGCTCATATCTGCATATAACCCTTGCTGGTGTCATTCCCGTAGACCTCTTAACAGTCGTTCTATCTGCCCACAAGACTATATAAAGATTATCTAGCTATAAGCCTTCTATCTTTGCTAAAGCGTCTACTATAGGCTTATAACCTCGCTCTATAAAGCCTTGCAACTATGGGTAATATACGGAAGCCATAACCCTCTTAATGTTATAGAGCTCCGCGAGCGCAGTGGTAATATTAGTATTCTCTTCTTTACTATCTATAGAGAGCTATCCGAACACTCCCTATCGGCAGATAACGTCTTTATAGAGGAACTTTGCTATACTTTTCATATTCTTATTCTAAAGGGCCCGGGCTTCTACCTATCTAGATATATACTCTTAAGTAATAGCCAGGTATCGGAACCTAAGACGGTTTAGTGGTATAAATATAATGTCCACCATTACTTATTGCTACAAGGTGGACTTCTATGTGGGGTATATCGCTTCTTCTTCCTATCCCGGCTGTCGCTATTAGCACTATAAGCATAACTTAATATGCTATAATATTTAATCCCACAGCCCTAGCCACTAGTATTAATTTAAGACCCTCTAATACATTCCCTCCCGTCCGCGATATCCACTCTAATTATAAAGGCTCTTAATAATCTCCTACTGAGTAGTCTCGTCATTAACTACCCTTTGCATTGATACATTCTTAAACTATTAGCGGAAGAGCTGTTGGTTACGCACTAGGAACCTCAGCATATACCACTTAAACTTTTTAAATTCCTTGGTATTTATCTCCTTTAGACGCCGTAAGGTTACTAGCTATTTTGCAATCCTCTAAGATTCCTCTAAATATAAGTCTTCTAATAGCAGACCCGCTTCCATTTTAAGAGGGCTAGCTGTATATTTTAAAGCACTCAGCTTATAGTTAATAAACTCTTTAATATCCTCAGTTGGCTTATTAGGTCGTTCGCTATTAAGTAGCTATCGCGAAAGTCTATTAGCTAGGCTATTCTTCTTCCCTAGCATATATCTAATATTAAAGTCCTACAGCTAGATCTAAGCTAGCCATCTTATTATTAAGGCTCCGGGTAAATCAGTAGCAGTATAATTTAGCTGCGTAACTAAGGTATTTATATCTGTCTCCACTGTAAATTAAACACCGTACAGATATACGCGACACTTCTTTAGCATATGCAGCAACGCCCAACACTCAAGCTTTCCTAAGTCAGTGAGGTTATCCATATTCAATATTAATTAACAATTATTAAATATTGAATATTAACGTTCAATATTCAATATCAATACAAAATGTGTTAATATTCAATATATTAAATATTAAATCTTTTCGCGTATAAGGTGCCAAGTACGGTCCTAGTTCCTTGGTAGATAACTCCCAAGCCTTTTAATAATACGTGCACGTTCTTAATTTAGCAAAGAGCCCCATATAAATCGAAAATCTTTAACCATTAAGCCAAGGCTTGCAAGTCATCGTATACAAAATCTTTAAATTTTGAAGCTCTACACAAGATTCTATCATCACTATGCCTCCCTCATCTACTGACGTCACCAATGACGACAATAAGACTTCTTCTGTCCTCTCTGAGCTTAATTCAGATCTATTTACCGTTTCTGCTAATAATAACGCCCCTAGTGATTCCACCGTAAGCTCATTAAATCTATCTACTCTACCTACTCCTCCACCTCGTAAAAAGCGGAAGCTTACTGCTACTTCTACCTAGGCTTTCTCTCGTAAACCACTTCCTGATAAGGCTATCCGCGACGGCAAGAATAAGATCTGGTACTGTTCTATGTGCAAATGGGACACACCCTCTTTAATATCTGCTCGCGCCCACCTGGGTAAGAAGCACGGTATTTAAGTACAAGCTAGAGAGGTGAAGGTAAAGAAACTCCGGCAAGAGCGCCTTACAAATATTATAAATAAGCTGGTGACTCTAAAGGAAGTGGCATACGAAGAGCAGGAAGAAAAGATCCTTTAAGGAGCAATCAATCACGAAGCTTTCAACAAGGCTCTTGTACAATTGATTACCCTTCGAAATTTGCCGTATAATGCAGCTACCTGGCCAGAGCTTCACGCGTTACTTATAACGGTCAATTATACTATAGAGGAAGTAGCAATCAAAGCAAAGGCATCTATACCGAAGTTAATTAAGCAATCCTTTGTAGTGCATTGCGAAATACTAAAATTAAAGCTTCTTCGCTCTCTCTCAAAGATCCACTTCTTAATTGATATGTGGACGTTACTAAATCACAGAGCTTTCCAAGCGATAGTTGCCCATTTTATTGACGCAGATACAAAGGAGTTATAGAAGGCTCTACTTGCTCTACCAGAGCTCCCCTTACATGGTGGTAAAGATTAAGCCGCTGCCTTTCTTCAAGTTGCCGAACGATACAATATTTTGGGTAATATTGGCTATATATACGGTGATAATCACGGCTTAAATGATAAGATGTGTCGCCTTATATCAGAAGGTCTTAAGGCCAAAGGGCTACCAGATTGGAATCCTACCCACCACCGAATTTAATACAGCGGCCACATTATCAACCTTGCCCTTTAAGCCTTCCTCTACCTTAAAGATAATAACGCGATTGATGAAGCTCTCCAACAGCTGGAAGTTGATGAGAACTTAACAATTAATAAGAATCTCGCGGAGAAGATAAAGAAAGCCCAAGCAGTAGGGTGGAGAGAGATAGGTACACTAGGCAAAGTTTACAACCTTATTGTACACATACGAGCTTTGGAGGCTCGCTGGAATGACTTTAAAGCTCTCTACGGAAGATCTATTCCTTTGGACAATAATACTCGTTAGAACTCGTGGTTTCTTATACTTAAAGTTATCAGGAAGCAGAACGTTTAATTAGCAATTAACGCGTACACGACAAAGTGGTATAAGAAAGTAAAAGATGACTTCCTTACGCCTAATAATTGGAATATTATTGAGGAGACGTACACCTTCCTAAAGCCGTTTTATGAGATTATATTAATGAACTAGGGTAACTTCTCATCAATTAATTAAACGCTCTATACTATGGATATATTAATTAAGCACTACAAGCGATTAAAGGTAGGTAGGATTTCTTAATAAAATTAAGCCCTAGCTAATTAATGGTGTTATAGGATTGATATTGCCCAAATTAACGACTTCTCTCTGCTATTATTACTAGCTGGTACGCCTTTGATAAGTACTACAAGCTCACCAACGAGACTTCCGCGTACGCGGCGTTAATCCTCCTATATTCGTCGCGTCGCAAAACCTATATTACAAAGCACTGGAACAAGAAGTGGCACAAGGCGTCGTTTAATGCAGTAAAGAAGCTTTGGGAGGAGCAATATATGCATCGCGAAGTTAAACCTACAGTTACCTCTACCAATCGCTCTACTGAGCCTTCTGAAACCGAGCTCTATATGCGCATGCTTAACGTCACCGGTAGTGTAGAGGATGAGTATGAAGACTTTATTAAAGCAAAGCCCACCTTAATTCAAGGCACGGCTCTGCAGTGGTGGCTTAATCTAACTCGTAGAGCTAACTACCCGCGGCTCTCTCAGATGGCTATTGATATATTATCTATACCGTCTATGTTGGCAGAAGCTGAGCGAGTCTTCTCAGGTGGCCGTTGAACGATTACATGGGACCGCATGCAGCTTGGCAGTGGAAATATTAAACGTACGGAGTGCTTGAAGAGTTGGTTAAGAAGTAATATTACAGCCGGCGGTAGACTTATGGCTATAGATGTGGTAGATGAGGCTCTTAATCACGGAGTACTAAAAGAGTAATTAACTATAATACCAAGCCAAAGATCACCAGATTGACGATATCAATTTTGGTGAGAGATTGGTCGAATTTTGAAGCTCTATATGGCTTAATTTCAACAAAAACACCATGCCAAGGCTGTATATATGTATTTAATATTCAATATTCAATATTCTTTTCAATATGAGTCATCGGTTCAATATTAATATCAATACGCCCTTATATTGATATTGAATATAGAATACCTCACTGTCCTAAGTTATATTTTTGTTCCGCTTGAGACCAGATGCCGCTCTTATATTAATACGGGTAACAACGACCTTATATATCCAGTTGTATAAGACCGCATCCCTATCTATTCTTACATCTATTAACAGCAAGAATAATTAGCCTAGCCCCCTTACTATAATCTAGCTGAACTAATGCGGGCGTAGTAGTAAGTGCATACTTTAGAATCTTTATAGCGGCAATCTACTCCATGCCCTATATAAAAGGAACATCTATTTGTAGCAGTTAGAAGATTGGCTCTGCCTTAATTACAAAGTCCTCTACCTATATTTGGTAATATACGCAAACCCCTAGAAACGCTCGGGCTGATGTAATATCTTCGCAACCTTTAACTTCTCTAGATACCGTCCTTTTCCATTACAGTGGTAACCAACCACTATAATCTCATCTTTGTAGAAATAAGACTTAGCGCCTAAGATTATATATCTGGCTTATTCTAAATCTGCAAGTACTCTGTCTAGCCATATAATATATTCTAGAATGTATCTGCATACACCTAGAAGACTCTCCTCTCCATTATACACTATCTATAGGCCCTTTACTGTAATATCATCTAGAAACGGCAAGGCGTGGTATAGGATGTAGCGCTCTAGGATCTTAGTAATCGTCCTTATAAACTAAGCAACTAAATTTGTTCCTCCTATAGGTACCATCATTTGTTATAGAAGTCCCAGAGGTGTTATAAAGGCTATTAGGTTCCTACTTTCTATATTAAGCTCCAACTAGTTATAGCTAGAGAAGAAGTCCACTAGAGACATAACCTTATACCTAGCAAACTCCTTAGAAAACTCATTGGCATATAGCGGCAAATTTGCGTCCCTAATAGTCACTTGGTTAATATTCATCGCCGTGTTAATTAGTTAGTACTTATTACGTTCCTTCTTGCTTATAAGAAACCATGGATTTCTATATAGGCTTTCGCAATATTCTAGAGTCCCTTAAGCTAGTTGTTCTTGTAACATACTTATTACCTCTCCTTATAGGGCCCTTGGTACAGGAAAGTTCGGTACTTGCCATGCTTTATACAGCACGGTTTTAATCTTTAGTAGCGGAGTCACGTCCCTACTAACTTAACCCATCTCAGAAAACTCCCATACTAGCGCCTCTTCTTGGTTAAAAAATATAGCCTTAAGGATCTCTTATTCTCTTAGCTGAATGTCTCCTATAATTATACGCTCTAATTATTCTGGCTTTAGTTGTGCACTATAGGCCAGTTTAGTGTATCGCGGCTTAAGGAAATGATTATATAGACTAAAAGGTAATCTACGGATGGACGCCTTCTATTGACATAAGGCTACCTCTCACCATTCCATTATACCTCCTAGAACGGTTCCGTCTGGTATTAACGAATTAACCGGGTAGACTTTATCTACCTTTTGTTTATATACAGTTGCTATACTTATAGCGTTTTATTAGGCCTTGCTCCAATAGCCTTCTATTTATATTGTAAATAGATCCGTTATCTATAACATTTAATATATAAGGGACCTAGCTTTTGCTTTAAATACTAGCTTCCAATTCTTCTTTAAGTATTTCCTTAGGACTTCCCCTAACGTTTTATTGTCAAGCTCCCTCTATCCAATATTGTATCCTTCTTTCCGCTAATAGCTTTGCCTAGTGGGTATCCAAAATGGTAAATATCCGTATTGGAGCCGTACCTTATTTCCTCTTCCTTTATTCTCAACGTCCTCCTTGTCCTAATGCGCCAGGTTATAAGTAACCCCAGATACAATCCTAGCGGTTATACTGGCTATATGTTTCCCGAACCATTATCTATATTAATGCCTTTATCTGGTTTAAAGAACATCGTATTCTTGTAGGATGTTAAAAACCTTATTTTAACTCTACTATCTTTTAATTAAATAATACAAGATACCTAACCTATTGCTATTTATTTCGTTGCCAGTCTAGCCCTTACTAACTATGGCTTATTAAGTATCACCTCATATAACATCTCCCCTACAGCAATGAACGTTATGGATATCGAGACGTTACCTATTACTATAGGGACCGTATATACTAGCCCAATGAACTTAAACTAGGTTCCGTTTACAGACATTAAACGCGCGCCTTATAGCTATAAAGGCAGACTTAATATTAGCAGGCCGTGCCATAGGGCTACGCTTTCCTTAATAAGGTTAAGCTTAGCTCCAGAGTTAATTAAGCACTTAGCCCTTCCGTCTCCTATCTACGCTTTAACTTTTGGGCATTATTTTTAGAACCAGATAAATCCTACTTCTTATTTAATCTGGTCCACTTTAGCAGTTATTAAGCCGGCTTAATTAGCATAGAACGTTAAGTGCGCTAATAACACTAATGCCTTAACGTCCTCTTGCTTCTGTCGGTAAGGTTCCATAAGGGGTGGCAGAAGAGGCTTAAAGAATAATCTTATAACTTTAGGCATGTATACAAGGCAGTCACCAATAGTAACTTTAATAGTTTTTAATAAGATCTTATCTGCCATTATAGTTAGGCTTAGGACGTTTCCTTTTAGTATATCTATTATCCTAACTAGCTTCGGTCGTAGTGCCTTAGCTATTGTTATTACATCCGCTATCTGCTCCGTCTGTTTTAGCTATTTAGTATAGTTTATTTCATTAACCTCATTACTGCCTAACGGTGGTTGAGGAGCTTGCTGCTGGGGCTATAGTATAATTTGGACATGTCCTCTTAGTTATATATTTTAAACTACTGCCGGTCGCTAACTAGATGGTTTTAGAGACGGCTTTGTCACCCTTACTTCCCCTTACGGTTTCCTAAGATTATACAACCATAGCATAGGCTGTAACTAGGTTGCGGCTCTAACTAAATCTACGCATATTAACTCTACTTGGTACACATCTTCCTAGAACTCACTAAGTTCCTTCTTACTTTTAGCATTGCTACCTTCCATAAGCTCTACTAAAGCCGCCTTTAGTTGGACACCCGTTCCTAGGGCATTAGGATTAATATTTACGTTCTACCTTAGCCAGTCTTTAAGGAACTAGATCTAATTGTCGCTTAGCAAATATAGAATTATATTTCCTAGGCGCTCACGTGTTCTAGTACAGATTCGGTTGTTCTTATTTATATATAGAAAGCCACGGCGAACTAATTCCTAGAGCTATAGACACTAGTTAATAAAACAGTAGGGGCCTTTATACCTATAGCACGTCTGAGCCTATACCTGGTATGCGCTAAAGTTTCCTAGCCCTCTATACCTCCCTAGGCCCGGCTTATATCGTTCTCATAGCGCTCCCTTATAGGACGGCTATACTCCGTTGCTATTTGGTGCCTGTCGCGGACCTGTCTATATTTGATGCACCAACGCCCTATTTAAGAGCTGTGTGTACCGTGTTGGATCTTAGCGAATCCTGTCTAGGAACAGCATTAAAGACACAACCCCTGCTAACTTAACCGTCCTAAGATTAAGCTTCCGGAGTTAACTAGTAAGTTTTTCTAGTTCCAGGTCTGTTTCCTAGGTCATTTAACGGGTGCTTGCCAGCTTACTTAGCTAAGAGACCATAGGCGACTAAAGGGCAGCATCTCTTTGGTTAGCTATAGCTAGTTACTATTTATAGAACTATCTAACTAGCTAATAAAGACCTTACTCCTTAGGATTTATTAATAATAGACGGTCTGCGCCTTTATGCGAACTAAGCCTGTCTTCTATAGTTCTCCTTAGTAGATGGAAGTCAAAAGACTCTTGTCTATCCAGATTAGCCCCTGTTTTAGTCATAGCATATCTTTAATATTTAAATAGGAGTCCTCTTATAAACCAGTACCCTCGTTTATGGTTGTCTAAATTGCCAGCCTTGGTAACCTTTTAGAAGATTAGCGTAAACTGCCTATAGTACTCACGTATACTGCTAGGTGGATTGTTCCTGTATTACAGCACATAAGCTTCTAAGAATTCTACCATTTTAACTTATTAAAAGTAGTCACTTCCTTAATAGTCTATTCTAAGTTTCCTTATAAGTTCCGTCTAATTACCAATTATAAACTTAGGTAGGCTTTGGATCCAGGTCCCTATCTAGTAATTATAATACTCTGGGAGTCCTTAATACTTCTCATTATCCGTAACATGGTGTCGGATACATAGTCGCTTATACTATTCAATAAATTGCGACACGTTTTGTCCCGTAAAGTAAGGAGTCCTAGGGGTTTCTAGAGCGGGTATAAGCTAGGCCATAACATATACCTTATCTCGCGCTATTAATGGTCTATTAGAAGGCAACGAACTTATAGTTTCCCTATGACCAGGTAGGTAGACTTTATGGCCCTTATCCTCTGTATATTATGGGTTATTGGTCCCTAATGTCGCGGGAGTTAGGGCTAGTATCGCATCCCCTGGTTTAAGAGAGCTTTATAGTTTAATAGGCTGCTTACTTTCCTCTCCCTTTCCAGCGCCCTTACTATTATTGTAGAATGGTCCTAACATACCTAACAATCCCTTTGGTGGTACTGTCGCCATTATTCCTATGAATTTAAAGGTTGCTCCTATAAATGTAAGAGTAATTGTGTAGACCGTTATAAATATAGTAAATAAAATATAAAAGACTTTTCTCTGCCGTTCCTGGTATACTATAGTCCCTCCTTTTATCCCCCGTCTTGCTACACTACGTACCCGCCTTCCCATCACTGTTCGCCGCCTCCTGCTCCCGCATGGAGAACTCGGCAAGTGTCGTCGGTTCATTACTATGGCGGTGGCTACGCACCGGTTGCTAATATGTCTGTGCTTTCGCCTCCCTCTCCGCACGTCCTTCTGTTTATCGGTTCCTTTGCAGTTCTAGATCGTTCCTATACGTCTCTTGCGTATAAAGTACCAGACTTCTAATCTGAAGAGCTTGCCGTCGTCCCTATATAGAATGCCATAAAATATATGGGAGGGTACGGGCTCTCGTAGATAGGAAGTCACGGTGCCTTCAGTAAGAAGCCGTCAATAAGCACGCAGTCTGTAGAGAGAGAAGAAAGGAGTATATTTAAAGAAAGAAACTATCTGTCTGTTAGCCATGTCTGAGTTGTTAAAGACTCTAAGGGCTCCAGACCAATCTATATAAAACATATAGAAGGCCTAGGCTCTCCCAAAGCTACGCCCAATCTAGATGTTGAATCCAGGGGGCCAAATCACACCACCACAATAGTAGATATGCCGCAACCACGACACGGTAAAGGTCACCTAAAGGGATTATAAAATCGCCAATATCTTATTAATTTTAAAGAGCAATTTATTACCACTATTAAGAGTAGAGTTAAGTTGTTAATAGCCTTTATAACAGCTAAAGAGAAGGCTGACTTTAAGCTCGCAAAACAGCTCTAAAAGGAAGGTCATATTATAACTCTAGGAGCTCCTTTCTAAGCATCTAATAAGTAGAAAATTAACAGTCTCATTATAAAAGAAGTCTTTAAATTTAAGAAATATAATTCTATTAAGTTTAACAGAATTCGCATCTTTAAGTTAAGAATAGTTAATAAGATTAAGGGCAAAGCTACTAATACCCTATTTAAGAAATTAAGGCTTATTATCTAAGGTTACAATAATAATAGTAAGGAGATAATTCTTATATAATCTCCTATAATTTAACAAGCTAGTTAGCAAGTTATTATTACGCTAGCTCCCTCCTTAATAAAGAATAGAATGGCGGTTTATTTGTAAGATATTACTTAGGCCTATACCTAATTAGAGACATACCTTTAACGCTTAATATTAGCATACCTTCCAGAGCAAATTTGCTACTAATATCCCGAAGATACAATTATAGTCATGCTTAAGCCATTATATAGAATTACAGAGGCAGGAACTTATTAGTGGGCTATTTATAGCAAATATTATAAAGAGAAGCTTTTAATGACTACGTCTATATTCAATCCCTACTTCCTTATTATAACTACGGGAACCCCATTTGGAATTATTAGCATATAAACTAATAATATAATTATCTTAGGAGACAACCAATTCTTAGTCCTTAAAGAAGATAAACTAGTAAAGGTAAATCTTATAGTAAAGCTAAAGGAAAAGCTTAACCTAATAACACTATTGCTATTTAATAGATGCATTCTTTTCCTAAACCAGGATTCTATTTCTTTGCGCCAGAAGGGTTAAGGTAAGAAAATTAATATTATTAACTTTAAGTCTCCAAAGCAAGGATATATAGAGTAACGCGCTCGCGAAGCTTATGTTACTTCTATCTGTCAACCTAAGGTATCCTTTAGTCTCTCTATTGCCGCTTAACACCAGGAACTAACTAAGGATGACATTCTTGCCCTAAATAAGCGTCTTTTCTGGCAAATAAATAATCTTAATTAGGGACTACTCTACGTGCCTATTAACCTTCCCACTACTAAGCTCTTCGTGTTTATTAATAGATTATTTATAAATAATAAAGATTTTAGCTCCTAGCTAGGATATAAGATTATTATTGCGAACAAATCTATTAGAGAGAATAACTTTATAATCTACAGTAATCTTATCTATTAAAGCTTAACTAAGAGCAAATATGTTACTTAAAGCGTTTTAGTATTAGAGATATATAAAATAGTTAGCAGAGTTAATATAGCAATTATAATTAGAACTACTCTAAAGATAATTATAGATCAACTCAAAATTCCTATTATCCCTATAATCGTATATACCAACTTATATTCCCTCTATAAGTATTTAGTTAAGCTCGGTACCATAAAGAAGAAGCGCCTTATAATTAACATTATAGCACTTTAGCAATCCTATAAATGGTAAGAACTCTTTAAAATTTAATAAATTAATAGCTAAGACAACCTAGTAGATATAATAATAAAGGCAAACCTAAATAAGGCTCTAAAAACGTTTATTAACATAAATACTCTATATATATAGGTTAAAGGTTAGGTTAAAAGGGAGTAAGAGTATAACATTCTACAGACCCTAATTTTAACCAGCTAATTAGGATTTTCTATACCTAGTATAGAAAATCGCTATTAGCTCGCTTACAACTAGCGCCTTAGCGGCACTAACGTAACGTCCACCTATAACTCCTAAGTAAGAAAGCACCATGTGCTAAGAGGCAAATCTTAGGACAGTAAGACTTACATTATAATGGCAATAGTAAGTAAGGAGGGTTTATATTTGTTACGCTAGTTAGGCAGTATTTGTATATAGAGGGTAGCCACAAAAAGAAGAGTTGCCAGTATTGGGAATGAGGTAAGCGATCGTCACATATCGCTACGGCGCTAGCGTGGCGAGGAGCCTTAAGCTCCTCGCCCTCCCTTATTTCTAAAAAGAAGTATATTAACCAACATCACTGTGACCTACTCGAGTAGTTGTTATTGGTGAGTTACCCTGTGTGACCAACACATTCTAAATTATAGAGTGGGAAGAATTATATATCTTCTGTTAGGCTCTTAACCTAAAGTTATCTGATTTAATAATAACAGCACAGTTAGAAATTTCTTAGATAATTACCCATTCCTTTTAGTTATAGAAAGACATTGTACAAAGATAAGTTCAATTAGCGTTAATAAGTATTTATATTTCTATTAATATCTAAATATCCCTAAATAACTGCCTTTTTCTTATAGTCTGCGCCTACTTTATTAATAGCCAAGAAACCCGGATAAAAGCTCTTTTTGCCCTTTATATAGTATCTGGTTATAGTGGAGCTAAACAATAAAATACTCTTCTCCTAGTCTTAGAGGAGTATAGGATTGTATAAAAGCTTAAAGCTATTATTATAGATAATTCTATAATAAATAATACCCTCTGTTATACAATCTATAAGTATCTTGCCGACAATAAGGATATTACCTAGGATCCTATCTAATAACGTATCCGCTACTAGGGGTATACTATTAATCTTACTGTCCAGGCCTTCCTCTTTAAAGATACTCTTAAACTTAAGGCTATTAAGTTATATAAAAGGAATAATATAAGCGGAAAGGAGCAAAGTTATAAGGAAGAGATTAAGTAGAAATAGGCTTTCCGAGCAATAGGCCCACTTGGCAAGCTTTATAATGTTATAGTACACTTTTATGCCTTAGCAAGTCGTATAAAGGAGTTTAAGACTTTAGTTAGAAGACGAGTTCCACTTAATAATTATACAAGATGGAATAGCTGGTATTAAATACTAAGTGTCTCACTTAAGCATAAGTTAGGAATTAATAACTATATTAAGAGCAAATTTAATACACTTAAGGAGGATTATATCTTACCGCAAGACTGGAAGCTTCTTTATATAATTTATACCTTTCTAAAGCCATTCCACTGTGTAATATTAGACATATAAGGGGATTATATAACACTTAATTGAGTACTCTTTACAATAGATGTGCTTATTAAATATATAGAGAACTCTCTTATATAACTCTTTAGCTACTTTATTTTAAGCTAAAGCTAATATTATATAACAGGTACTCTTTAAATTAAATAAGGCTCTCTTACTTTAAGTAAAGAATATATAGGCGAAGTTTAATAAGTACTACCAGAGAATAGATAACTCGCCTCTTTATACCACTGCACTTATTCTTCACCCAAATTGTTATATAAAGTATATTAAGACATTTTAGAGAAAGGAGTAGTAGAAAATAATACTTCTAAAGGTCTAATGGCTCTAGGAAACATACCAAAAATTAAAGAAGCCTGTTACCTCTCTTTAGACAATATTATATAATAAGCTATCACAAGATAAGTATAAGGAACTTAATAAGTACAATTGAATTGTAAACAAGTTAAATAAAAAGGTTACTTAACTAGTAAGCTAGGACAAGTACGAGGACTACTGCTCTAAAGTACCGTACAAAATTAAAGTTTCTCCACTTTAGTGGTGGTCTTAAGAACAATAAATAAAGCACTGGCTACAGCTTTCACTCTTTGCAAGAGAGGTACTTTTAATTCTAGCTATAAGCAATAAACTAGAGAGAGTATTTTCAGGAGGACGTTGTACAATATCATGGAAAAGGATAAAGCTTAGGATATTAAATGTTAAAAGAACAGAGTGTATAAAGAGTTGGCATAGGAGTAAAATTTTAGAAGAGAATAGCTAGATTTAGATAAAAGGAGGAATAAAAGAAATATAGTAGTCGTACAAGGGAAGGTATATAAGAGATATGTTGTATAACGCTAAGGGGTAGGGGTATAAGATATATAAATAGAATAATTTTAGGCAAAGGTAACCACTAAAGGCGCGTAGGTGGCGTATGTAAATATATACTAACTTTAAACTTAATAGATTATGAGTTTAAATCCTACTAACGTCGTCCTTTATTAAGAACTGGGAAATATAATTGTCTGGTATACTTCCCGCCCTATTATATAAGAGATTCTCTAGTAATATTGCCATAATATAAGTAAACTCTCCTCTCTGTATAATATACTTATATAACTAACTACTTTTAGGATAAGTAGGAGAGGGTAGAAGCTTTACTGGCGATTAATATAGAGGCTTAGGTAGGGGGGGTATTAGAGAAGCAGGTTTGGATAGGGAGGCCTTTATATATAAATGCAATTCTAATTTAGAGCCGTGGATCTCTAAATACAACTATAAGTAAGCTATATTACTTATATAAGGCAGAGAGCTAATTAACGCTAGCCATATAAGGCTTGTACGGCAACTCCGCGTCGTCTAGTAGGCCCTTGCCCCTTTACTAAGTGTCAGAGTCTCCCGGGTTCTATGGTGGATGCTATAGAAATTATAAGTAGTGGGATTATAGGGCTTAATATTCGTCATACGATAAAAATTCTCAGCCTATAGCGGCGGCAGTAGGAGCATTAGAGGGTAAGGATTGAATTGTGGAACTAGGGGATAACAAGGAATAGATAAAAGTTACTAAGTTTAATCTCTTCTCTTTTTTACTACTTTTATTTTATTTTATAGTATTTTATATAAAGAGAAGTATAAATAGAGATAGTAGAAAGAAGATACCTAATTAGTAGGAAAGCTAAGGACGTTGGCAGATTACTCGCTTATTTAGTAGCGGATCAAAAAAGATTAATCGATATAATATAATATGATATAATCTCGCGTATTATATCGATAAGGATTATTTTAATTTTCCGCTACCTGTAACGGAACCTTGTAGCTAGAACTACAGTGGGTCCTATTATTGGGCTGGGTATATAGGTAAAAACAAATCAACAACGTAATAATAACTGGTGGAGTGGTTGCCTAATAGATTAACTCTAATTGTATTCTAAGATTCACTATAAAGAGAGAACTATTTACGGTAGGGACTGAGGTCCTTTAAATACATAACCATACTCCTAAGAAATCCTCTCTTGTATGTAAGGTACGTGTTATATATATTATACATAGGCGTACACTGCGTACACTTTATACACTGCGTATAACATTATGTGACTCGCTTATCACTCCTTATTATATAGTTCCACCAGATCTATCTTAGACTGTGCCTATATTAACTAACTAGCTTCCTCCGACTCTTCTCTAAGTAGTTATAATATTATACTTAAAGCGTCCGTAACACTATCTCCCTTCTCTTTATCTTTGTCCTTAAAGATTCCTAATATCTCCAAGTTGTTTACTAGAGGTATAATATCCGTCTAATTAATCTGGTTAATATTCTTACTTATTATACCTAAAGCATCTTCTTCCTTATAAGCGCAATGTTGTGCTCGTACCGTGGCTGCCATACTATTGCTTAGTGAGATAATGTTGTCTCTATACTCTCATTATATAAAAGTGGGGTTAGTATATATTGTAATAGCGAGTCCCTTGTTTTAACAACCCTCGTCTTATTTAGAGTGCACTAAAGTAAACATTTAATCGTCCTATAATGTTCGCTCTATTTCTAACGCTAAGTATACGCGTCCTATAACTCTTAACAGTCTTCAAGTTCCCTAAGTAACTTATTATAGGGTTTCATGTTTAATCTACCGCTATAAAGCTTAAGTCTAAGTTGGCCGCCACGCGCGCCAAACTCTACCATTCTGCTAAAGAGACTGCTTAGGCCCTTAAGGCTTAACGTCGCTCCTTTAAGTTTTAGCAGGTTGCGTTTGCTTAGTTAACCCGTCTTAAGAAGGTTTGTAAGAAGGTTCGCTCCAAGAAGTAGAAACTTGTTTAATAGGGTCTTAACAAGCTAGGTAATAAAAGGACTAGCTCTCCTCCTATAAGGGAAACAACTCTAAGTAGCTTAGCAATTGCTCCTCTTAGGTCCCCCTTAGGTAACTTATTCTTTAGCAATCCTTTTTTAATACTCCCTAACCTGCTTTCTTCTGATACTTCTTTACCTTCCCTATAGCGTTCTCTAGGTTGCTTAGTGGTTCCTAGGTAGTCTTATTATAGCCTATCCACTTTACTTTATACCACGTTTTGTCATCTACATCCTTATAACTAATAATCTTTAAAACTTGCTATTCGTCTTCCTCTTATCCTCTATATGTGTCTGCCTTATAGACTGGTAGCTTAATATTCCTATATACTGGCTTTAGCATTGCGATATATTGTATAGGGTAGATCTTCATTTTGGCTAGTAGGTTTAACTTATATATAACCAATAAAATTCTTTATACAATTTCGAAAGGTCCTAGTCTAATATAGTCTAACTTCTTGCTTGGTTATCAACTCTTGAAATTTTTATATAGTAGCCATACTTTATCTCCCTCCTTAAGATCTGGTCCCTTAGATCTTTTAGCGTTATAGTACCTTTTTACTTGTTCTTATACTAGTTTAGCTATTTCCTTAAGGTCTTTATAAAGATTTATTAACGTCTCCATTCTTTACTTAGCTGTACTACTCGTCTTTTTCACTTAACGTGGCGATAACGACGTTCTTGGTTTATACCCGTAATTCGCCTTAAATAGTAATACCCCCATTCCTTCTTGTGGTGTTGCATTATATGCAAACTGTATAACTGGTAATAATGACACCTAATTATTCTGTGCGTAATTAATATAATGCCTTAGATACTGTTCTAGTGTCTAGTTTAGTCTTTCCATTTATCCGTCCGTCTGCGGATAATACACTATAGATATTACTGCCTGAACCCCTTATTCTGCTAGAAATACTTCCTAAAATGCTGCTATAAATCTTGGATCTCTATCTAATATAATCTTGCCTAATGCTCCATGTTTTGCGAATACTTCCTTTATATAGATTCTAGCGATATCTTCTACTAATATCTTTTTAGTGTATGCTATAAAGTATCCCCACTTTGTTAGCTTATCCACTATTACTAAGATTGCGTTATAATCTCGTTCTGTAATAGGATCTCTTGACTTCAGTAACTTAATAATAAAGTCCTATAATATAACTTCCCATAGTCTTCCTGGTATTTTAATAGGTTATAGCCCTCTATACGGCTTATACCTTATTAGTTTATTCCTTTAGTAATCTAAACACTCTTTTATAACTTATCTTACTAGCCCCTAGATTCCTTAAATAATGTACTCCTCTTAAAGCCTTAATACTAGTCCTATAGACCTGTTATATCCTTATATTATTCCCTCGTAGAATTCCTTAACAAACTCTTCTATAATAGACTTAGACATATATATTGCTTCTCTATTTTCGTATTGCTCTAAGTTTAGATCCTCTGCCTATACTTTTTAGATCTTTTATATTTAATCACTCTTTAGTGACTTATAGATTTGACTTTCCTTAGTTGCTGCAATTTTTGGATAATTATACCTAATTAATCTATCTTAATCCCTTCGCAATAAAGCTCCTAACAGCTTTTCGTTACTTTATAGTTTAGCCTTTCTACTTAGAGCGTCTGCTCGTGCATTGTCTGTACCCTTAGTATGCTGAATTTCGAAATAGTATTCTATAAGCATTTCCACCTATCTAACCTGTCTTTGGTTAAGTTCCTTTATTATTAGGAATCCTGTAAGGTTTTTATAATCCATCTTAACTATAAATGGTTTCTCTATACCTTATAAGAATGCTCTCTATTTCTTAAGTGCTGTAACTATACCTAACAACTCCTTATTATAGATGTTATAGTTTAACTCTAATGGTGTTATTTTCTAACTATAGTACGCTACTAGATGCCATGCGTCCTGGTGCTTCTATAGCAAGTATACTCCTAGTGCAAAGTCTAATATATCTATCTCAATAACTATTTTTAACTTTGGTTAATAGATCTTGAGGATTAGTTCTTAGGTAAATAACTCTTTAAGTTCTTGGAATAGCTTCTTCTACTTACTACCCTAGACCCACAGTTTCTCTTTCTTTGTTAGTCTTGTAAATGGCTTAATACTTTTTAACTACTATACTATAAACCTCCTATAGTAGTTACAAACCCCTAGAAACGATCTTAACTATATAACGTTTTCTAGTTCTTACCAACTTACTATAGCTTTAACTTTCTTTAGGTCCATGCTAATTTTTCCTAGTTTAATAATAAATTCTATAAAATCGGTTTTCCTTGTAAAGAACTCGCATTTTTTAATTGCTACTAGCATCTGTTCTTCCTATAGTCTCTTTAAGACCTACTTAATGTGTTCTCCGTGTTCCTCCTTATTCTCTAAGTAGATAATAATATCGTTAAGGTATGCTATAATAAACTCATCTAGGTGTTCTCCTAATATACTATTAATTCGCTTCTGAAACGTTGTTAGTGCGTTTATAAGCCTAAATTGCATAACTAATAGTTTATATAGTCCTTCCTTTAACCTAAAGGCTGCCTTTTATTTATTACCTTCCTTAATCCTAATCTGATGGTACGCCTATCTTAGATCTATCTTTATAAAGATCTTTGCGTTGCCTATCCTATCTTAGATTTCGCTAATTAAGGGTAAAGGATACCTATCCTTTCTGGTAATGCTGCTTAACTATTTGTAGTCTATACACATCCTAAGTTTTCCGTTTTTCTTTAGGATAAACAGTACTGGATATCCCACTAACGACTATAATAGTCTAATATATCCCTTATATAAGTTCTCCTGGACAAACTCTTTAAGCGCTACTAACTCCGTTTTAGTAAGCTTATAGATTAGAAAGAACTTTAGACTTATTCCTTCTTCTAACTCTATTTTATAGTCTTATGCTATATACTCTAACAGCTTTTTACTTTCTGGTAACCATAACTTTTTACTATACTTGTGGTATCTCTTTAGTATATAACTTAAGCCTTACTTAGTCTCTTTATACGTCACTCTAACTTAGTACTATACCAACTTGGTTTACTATCGCACTTTACGCTATTAAGTATCCTTAATATTAACCTAACCTATAACCCAATTAATCTTTGGATTATACTCCTATAACTAAGGCATTCCTAGTATTACCTTATCCTGTCCCAACGGTACGATATTAAAAGACATTCTGACTAGTCTTCCTTTAATAATTAACTAAATAGGTCCTATTTTAAGATTAATAATGCCTTCTCTATAGGCTATCTAATCTCCTAAAATTGTTGTAAGTGGATACGGGTGTTTTTTCTGTCTATGTAATAACCCTATCCTTTTTACTATCTTTGGTAACATGTGGTTTCTAGTTACTCTACTATCTACTAACGCTTTAAACTGCTGATCTTGCCATTTAACTTATAAATTTAGGTATTATCCTTAAATTCCTTTAAGGGTCTAAGGCTCTAATACTAGTTCCCTCTGGTCCTGTGCGCCTCCCCTTTTCCTAACTATTAGCTGCTAGATCCTACTTATACTTAGTCCAACCTAGGCTAATACTTAGTTTATTTCTTTTCCTCTATATACTATAGACAAGTGTTCTCTAGGCACTCCTACTACTATTATCTATCTAGGCATTCTTCCGTAAGGAATCTTCCTAGTTAAAGTATTAAGTCCCCCTAACCTTATACTTCTACTAGGTGCTATTTATGTATATATTTAGCATTCCTAAACCGCTTTTCCTCTAGTGCCCAATATATCTTTACTAGGTACTTCCGGTTCTTGTCTTTTAGTGCTCTATATATATTACACATATTATCCACACAAGCTATCCATAATAGTGTATAATGCGCTGCATGTTTTAGGTTAACTCTTAGTTTATCTTTATCCTTAAGTTTAAACCTATACCTAGTTAACCTAACCCCTAATATCTCTGCTATAGGTACTAAGATTTATTATTCGCTTCTCTAGTCCTTAGATCCCTCTTCTAGGTTCCTTAACATTATAATTAATACTCCTTTAATGTGACTTATACGTTTCTCTATAATAGGTTAGTCTTAGATAACTTTTTTATCCAGCCATATATAAAAATCTACCTATTTATTATTATGTTATTGCCTATACCACTTTCCATACAACTGGTTTAGTGTATATAGTCTATCTATTAGAAAGTACCTTGTCATTACTACATTATAATATCCTTTAGTATATCTTTCTTTAAACCTAGTTAGGATATTTAGATCCTCTTCTTGTTCCAGTTTATCTAACCACTTTACCCTAGGTATCCCTACACTTAGCCTATTAGTAACTCTTTATACAGGTACTCTATCCCTTATATAACCTAGCATAGCTAATCTCTTATCTAGCTTTTGCTCTTACCATATAATAATTCTTATCCTAAACTTATCTATAGTTTCTTATTTTCTGCGTCTTATAGCTAGATCTTTATAATCGTCTTGCTTTTTAATCCTAGTATTAACTGTTTAATCTTTAGGCTAAATACCGCGTTTACCTAGGACTGTTAATGTTCTTATTTATTCCCTAAACTTGTAGTTCTTAAACTTGCGTCCTATACTTATTTGTTTATCACTAAACTAAGTTACTACCCTTTCCCACCAGTTTTTGTCCACTATGGGTTCTTAGGTATATCTTATCTCGTCTTAAAAGTCTTAAGCGTCTTATATCTTATCTTAAGAATTTTAAGCCTATGGCCTTTTGCCTTTATTAAGTAATAAGCTAGCACTAGCAGTCGTCTACTTACTTAGTTTTTTTTAAATGTTGCTCCTATTATCTTATAAAGCGATAGAAATCGTATCTAATAGTATTATAATACCCGTTACTAAACCTTGTTCTATAATAGTCTCAATCTCTACTTCTATTTTAACTTCTCCAAGGTTTGCATACTCTTAGTAAGTTGCCTTTATTGCCTTATTATCAGTAAATGCTTCGCCTATATTAAATTTATTATCTTTAATATCCGATTTATAAGCTAGTTCGCTGGTTCCTTTAAACTTAAATAATAATAGCTCCTATGGCCAATAGCTTGCGCCATACTTAGCGTCCTTATAAATTTGGTATGCGTTGTTATAACAATATGCAAAACTATTAATTAAATATTCTTTTATTCCTCGCAGTGCACTATCATCCCTCTGTATATACGTGCCGTCTACTGGCCTTGTTCCCTTTACCGTATAGTTACTCTAACCACCTCTATAGTCTCTAGCGAAATAACCTTGTTTTCTATAATTTATATAAGCCCTATCTCTAAACCACTTTTCTTACTATAGAGTCCGCCTAAACGTCTTCTACTACTAAGATCCCTGGTTTAGCCTCTACTCCTTAGTTCTTTAATTATTTAATCCTTAACCTTTAGGTTTCTATAGTTTCTTTTCCCACCTTTAGGTTTCTTTAGTACCGCTTAGGTCTATTGGCTCTGCGCCATTCTATAGTTTTTAACTCTATATCTGTTATTACGTACTCTGCGCCTTATATAACTATGGAACTCTGTCTTGCCCTCTCTTAGCTTATTCCCTTTAATAGATCCTATTATTAATCTTTATTAATTAGTTTATTAACTCCCTTAGAGTATCCACATCTTTTATTAGGATAATTACGTCCTAGACTTTAGCCTTAAGTCCCTATTTATACTATGCTATAAGCGCCCTATCGTTCCACTTAACCTGCATAGCTAGTGTTTAAAACTATATTATATACTTAATTACTAAAGTGCGTTATACTAAGTTCTAAAGCTTTTGTTCCACTATAGTTATAGCCTCCAGGTTTCTGAATATCTATATTAGTTATTCTACGAACCCGTTCTAACTAGTAAATATATACCGTACATCCTAGTTGGTAGTTATTATGCCATTGGCCTATATCTCCATAAGATACGGTTTAAACCACTTAAGTGCCCTTCCTATTAGGAACAATCCTGCATAGGCTACTTAATCTAATAATATTACTAACTTCGCTCCTTTATATATAACCTTAAAGTATATCTGCGTAAGAAATCCCTTAAGCTTTAACTTTTCTCCTAAGAACCGTTTAATTAAAGGTAACTTAATCTTTACTACTCTAATTCTATTAATGCGTTCTTTAAGTATCCTATTATTATCTTATAAGTGATTAACTATTTCCTATAACTAACCTTATATAACCACTTAAGAATCCCCATTATCTATACTGGTATCACCTGGCCCTAAGGTTGTGGCTACCGTTAATATTGTTACGACTAGTGCTCTAGGTGGCATATTGTTCAATCTTATTCAATACTATAACCTTAGTAGTAAATGTGTAACGGAACCTTATAGCTAGAACTACAGTGGGTCCTATTATTAGGCTAGGTATATAGGTAAGAACAAATTAACAATATAATAATAACTAGTGGAGTAGTTGCCTAATAGATTAACTCTAATTGTATTCTAAGATTCACTACAAAGAGAGAACTATTTACAATAGGGACTAAGGTCCTTTAAATACACAACCATACTCCTAAGAAATCCTCTCTTATATATAAGGTACGTGTTATACGTATTATACACAGGCGTACACTGCGTACACTTTATACACTGCGTATAATATTATGTGACTCGCTTATCACTCCTCGTCACATGGTTCTACCGGATCTATCCTAGACTGTGCCTGTATTAACCAACTAGCTTCCTCCGACTCTTCTCCAAGTAGTCGTAATATCGTACTTAAAGCGTCCGTAACACCACCCTATACTAGGTCTAGGGGTATATATAACCTCCTATAGTAATAAAGTAGTCTAGCGGAATTAAACTGCCACACTGGCTTTAAGCAGGCGTGTTAATGGCGTCTCGCCGTATCTATACTGTTACTGCGCTTTTGCAGTATAAAGTTATCTTTAGTCTAAAGTCCTTTAATAAGCTTAACAACTGTTTCTGTACTAGACTTATAAGTACTCTCTTAAGTACTTGCTTCTCTAACTTGGGTCCTTATTACACGCTGCTTAACGGCATACGTGCAGGTTACCTAGTCAAACTGTAATACTACATTGCCTAGGCATACCACCGTTAGGTCGCCGGCTTATAGCTATAAAAATAACACCTCTATAGAAGGCTCGCTTTCTTATACACCTAATAGGACTTTTACCTTAGGTTAGTGGCCCTACATTCCCAAAGTCCTTTAGAGTAATAGTAGCATGGTGTCTTCTTCTAGCGGATCCCCTACGCCTAGGGGTCGCCTTAACGGCGCATCTACAGGGTTCGTTTTTCCCACCCTATACTTAATTATAAAGTTATAGGCAGCTAATGCCATAGCCTATCTGGCTTACTGTCTATTAAGGGCTTTTATCTTTATAGAACCCTTTAGATTATTATAATCTGTAAGCACTTCTAGGCGGCTTAATAGCCCCTTAATATAGTATCTCCAATGCTTAAAAGCCTCTATAATAGCTAGTAGCTCTTAATTATGGGTCTTATAATTACACTCTACTAGCGAAAGCCTCCTAGACTAGAAGGCTATTAGATACCAAAGGCCATCTTCAAATAGCTATAATATAATTGCTGCTAGGCCTTATATAGAGGCATCAGTCTCTAACTGGGTTAGTAAGCCCAGTATATAGTATCGCAGGAGCGGCGCTGTTGTAAAGGCATTGTAGAGCCGGCGTATCGCCTACTCCGCCTCTTTTAGCCAACTAAAAGGCCTAGCTTTACAGCCGTTCTTTACTTCCTTTAGGAGATCAGTAATAGGCTTTATAATAGCAAAGTACTTATAGATAAATCAGCAATAGAAGTTAGCAAAACCTAGAAAGACCTAGATATCCCTATAGAATTAAAGGCTCTCTTACTTAGTAATAGCTTTTACCTAGCTAAGATCCATCACTACGCCTTTAGGACTAATAATATATTCTAGGAGCTTAACCTCTTATACGCCAAACCTATACTTCTTAAGGTTTATATATAGTTAATATTGCTACAACCTATATAACACTTCTAGTACGTGGCGCCAGTGTTCCTCTAGATTTTTAGAGAAAATTAGAACATTATTAAAGTAGACTATATAGAAGACGCCTACCAGTCCTAACAAGGCTTAATTAATATAGCCCTAAAAGGTCGCTAGTCCATTAGTTAGCCTAAAAGGCAAAACTAGATACTTAAAGTGGCCGTAACGCGTACGTAATGCCATCTTCTACTTATCACCCTAACAGATATAAAGGCGGTAATACGCATTTATTAGGTCCAACTTAGTAAAGATTTTAGAACCTGCTAAGCGGTCTAAGGTCTTACTAATTAATAGTAGTGCAAGACAATTCTTAATCGTTACCTTATTAAGGCCTCTATAGTCTATATAGAGCCATAGCTTCCCATCCTTTTTAGATATAAATAGGACAGGTGCCCCTACGGGACTAGTACTTAGTTAGATCCAGCCTTTAGCTAAGGCGTTATCTAAGTACTCCCTTAGTACCTCTAGCTCCTTAACTAAAAGGTTATAGAGCAGTCCATACAGAACCTCCTATTCCTCTTCCAGGTTAATAACATAGTTACCCCAGTAGTATTAGGGTAGCTTCCCTACTTCCTTATATAAGAAGACATCGCTAACTTCTTTTAACTATAGGGGAAGAACCAGCAAGCTGTTATTATCTTGCTTACTAGGCATTAATCTAGCAATTACTAGGGCGAAAACCCTAGATTCCCTCTAGAGAGACTCTATAAAACCCTTAGGGGTTTATAGCAATAGGGATAAGCTATTTAGCTTCTATCGCCACGCCTTCGCCTTATAGTTAATAAGAAGTTAGGCCTTCTTTAACCCTAGCATACCTAGGGTAACAGTAGGGGATGTGTTAGCCATTCTATAGTAGACAAGGGTTATTTCCCTAATTCTGCCCTAGCTGTCCTTTATTCTTAGTAGTACCTTATAGGCTTTATAGCAATATGCCTAAGTTTTATTTAACTAGGAGTAGGTAGGCAATTATACATCTAGTATCTTAAAGTTACACTCTGTTGCGAATTGCTAATTAATTATATTTATTTTAGCGCCAAGATTAAGCATTACTAAGGTCTCCTTCCAGGTCTACTTAGATAGGACTTCTCCTAGAATAGTAATAGCTTCCTTACAATTTAGTGGTAGCTTGCGCCCTATAGATATAAGGGGCTCTAAGGGCGCCTACCTTTTCCCAGTATAGAGATAGCGCTTACGCTATTAGGAGGCGGCTGCTATTACTATTACTACTTTAGGCACTGTCGCCACCAATATCCTAGCTTGCTACAATTTTTACAGTTCCCCTTAGGTTAGGTTAAACCCCTAGCGGTATTACTTTACCCTACTATCGCGTTACTAGCGGTAGTCTTAGAGTCCGCTTTCCCTAAGTTACCCAATAGGGTAGTCTTTATATTTAAGTTCGCGGCGCGCCTATTGCCTCTAGCCTATAGGGCGCTCACACTCTTCTAGTTTTCCTCTAATAGGGCAGCTAGGGAAACTAGCTAATCTTAAGTTTACGGAAATTCCTAATAGTTAGTAACAGTAAGCTATAGCTCCGGCCGTAGCTTCGCGAATAGGTATATTATTAGATGCTTTATATTATAAGAAGGGTTAATTTGCGCTTCTAAGGAGGTTAAGTAAGCAGCAAACTTATTTATAGGTTAATCAGTTTACTGCATTGCCCTTATATAAGTTAGGGCTATATAGAGTTCTTAATTAATAGGGCTTTTAATATAGTTAAGTAGGAATTCTATTAGCTCCTCCTAGGTAAACTATATGTCTAGATAGTTATCTTTATATTATAGCCAAATGGTTCTATTAGTCCCCTTTATATATTGCATAGTAAACACAACTTTGGTATCCTTATTCGCGAAGGCGTCGGCCTCTAGGCGGAACGCTAGCTTTAAGCTATTATAGAAGTCTTAGTGCTCTTTTATAGTCTTACTATAATACAGAGCAATCTTCTCTATTTTAACAGCCCGTTTTGCCAGAGCGCCTATTATATTAGTGGCCTTCCTCTTAAGATTCGGATATATCGAGCTACTCTCTAAGTACTCTAATATAATGCTCTAAGGTAGCAGATCTAGGTTAGGAGCGGGGGTCGACGTTGCCTTACCACGTTAACGCCGTCTTAGCATTTCCACCTCCTCCCTAAGCAATTATAGTTTTCCTTACTCTAGGAGTTGCAGCTTCTTATTCTCTAGCCATTATATTTCTTCCTATATCATGTCCTCGCTTATGGCTTCTGGTTCTGTCTAGGACATAGGTCCACCCGTGTCGTCCTAGGGCTAATTCCCAGACTTAGTACTACGCACTGCGCTAACGTTACGCCCGCGTCTCGCTATTAAGTTAATAGGCTATAATGCAGTTAATAAATACAGGTCGTCCTTTTAATAGAAGGCTGTTGCTATATAATCACAGCCTTAGCAGACCGCTATGTCGCCAGACCGCTACCCCTAAAAAGGGATAAGAATTCAAAACTATTAGGACGCTAAGGCCCTAAGGGTATATAGCAATGTGACAACAGTAGCGGAATACAATAGGTATCTGGTTCTTAATGAAGTAGAACTATAGAACTAAATTCTGCTGTTCTCTGGTGCGGGGCGACTACGTTTTATAGGCGCCTCGCCTGCGCCTCGCCTGCGCTAAGCCGGTTACGGCAGGTGCATCTCTACGGCCTAACACTACTCCTTTAAAGAGCTTTATATAGCCTCCGACAATTACCACTGCTTTAGCTTAATAAGTTCTTAACTATACTAACGTTTCTAGGTCTAATGGCAGTTAATAAAAAATCGTGTCTATTTTATAATAACTAGCTAATTATATTCTTCTATATTAACAATATTATAGCAGCCTACTATATAGAAGACTTACTAAAGCTTTAACTCTTTAAGGAATAGCTAATAATAAAGTACAAAATTAAGAACCTAGAAGAACTAACCTAGTTCTTAGGAATTAGAGTCCTTTATAATTAACCTTAATAGAAGCTTTAGCTTTACTAGGATTCCTATATTAATAAAATTACCAGCACCTTTTATCTAAAAGACTTTTATCTAGTATATACACTAATAAGTATGGAAGATCTCTTGCCTAATCTAGAATAGGCCTCTAAGTAGCAGGTCTATATATATTAAAGGAAGGTCGGATTACTACTCTATACTACCTATATTATATAACCTAACGCCACTTAAGCCTTAAATAAGCTCGCAGAATTCCTTTATAATCCATCACCCCTATATAAAGCCGTAGTTAATTAAGTAATTATATACCTATATTAAATAAGAACTCTTATAATTGAATACTTAAGCAGGAATATTAGAAGTTAGATTATTGTCCATGTAAGTAACGCTATATTTAGCAATAATTTTATTAGTTGGAAGAGCACCAAAGGCTTTATATTTTTACTATTTAGAAAAGCAATTAACTGGCGCTTTACCAAGTAGAAGACTATTATAATATTAAGCACTAAAGCTAAGCCTAAAACTCTATTAAACGCAGCTACTGAATTAATTTGGTAGTAGCGCTTCTTTTAAAATATACGACTCTACATAAATAAGAAATATATAATTGGCTGCAATAACTAATAGACAATTTAACTACTTACTAAAAACGGACCTTAATTAAACAGAAAGCTTTATTACGTAGATATCTACTAGCACTAGCTTTACTAAGAAGTTTAGAAAGGCTTAATTATAATTAAGTGGGTTCCTACTATTAATATAACAGCTAATAGTTTTATAAAAGCCCTATTAAGGCAGAAGCATAAGAGCTTTATTTAATAACTAAATTTAATTAATATCAAGACCCTATTATAGTTGGGTTTAATTATACTATTTAACCTATTTACACAATTTCCTTATTAAGTTTTCTTTTAGATGGTTTCTATTTATATAACAAAGCCTTATAGCAGGAACTACGGTAGACTTATTAATAGGCTAGGTGTGTAGATATTTAAACAAGTTAACAATATAACAGTACAAGATAACAATTGGTGTAAAGTGGTTACCTAATAGATTAACTTTAATTATATTCTAAAATTTACTATAAGGGAGAGAACTATCTAGGTAGGGACTGTAGTCCTTTAAATATATAACCTTATATCTAAGAAATCCTCCTTATATATAAGATACGTTTAGTATATATTATATATACGTTCCCTTCGTACACCTTATACTCTATATACAATATTATATAACTTGCTTACCATTCTTTATCATATAGTTTAACTGGTTCCATACTAGACTATGCTTTTATTAACTAACTAGCTTCTTCCAACTCTTCTCTAAGTAGTTGTAACATTGTACTTAAAGCGTCTATAATACCATCTCCCTTCTCTTTATCTTCGTCCTTAAAGATTCCTAACATCTCCAAGTTGTTTACTAGAGGTGTAATGTCCGTCTAATTAACTTGGTTAATATCCTTACTTATTATACCTAAAGCTCCTTCCTCTTTACAAGCGCAGCGCTATACTTATACTATAGCTGCCATACTATTACTTGGTAAGATAATGCCATCTCTATATTCTTAATATGTGAAAGAGAGGCTGGTTTGTATTACGTTGGCGAGTCCCTTGTCTTAGCAACCCTCTTCCTATATAGAGTATACTAAAGCAAATATTTAATCGTCCTATAACGTTTATTCTATTTCTAATGCTAAGTATACACGTTCTATTACTCTTAATAGTCTTTAAGTACCCTTATTAATTGCTACTAGGGTCCTAGGTTCAATCTACTACTATAAAACTTAATAGTGAGCTAACTTAAGCTCTGGCGGACCTAGAATATTCTTATAACGCTAAGCAAAAGGCCCTAGAAGCCCAGATTACTACATCCACTTACTTACTTTGTCTTAAGAAGGTACATAAGAAGGTTTATTTTAAGGAGTGGAAACTTATAGAACAAGGTCTTTAAGAACTTAGCAATAAAAGAACGGATTCTCCTCTAATAGAGAGGGAAACAGCTCTAAGTACATTGGCAGGTGCTCCTCTTAGGTCCCCCTTAGGTAACTCATTCTTTAGAAATCCTTCTTTATTAATACTACCTAACCTATTTTCTTCTAATACTCCTATACCTTTCTTATAGCATTTTTTAAATTGTCTAATAGCTCCTAAGTAGTCTTACTATAGCCTATCCACTTTACTTTATACCACGTTTCATCCTTAACGTCCTTATAACTAACAATTTTTAAAACTTCCTATTTATCTTCCTCTTGTTCTCTATACGTGTCTACCTTATAAACTAGTGGCTTAACATTCCCATATGCTGGCTCTAGCATCGCAATATACTATATAGGGTAGATCCTTATTTTCTTTAGTAAGTTAAGTCTATACGTAACTTCTAAGATCTTTACTATAACCGTAAATGGTCCTAGTCTAATATAGTCTAACTTCTTACTTAGTCGTCAACTCTTAAATTTTTTATATAGTAGCCACACTTTATCCCCCTCCTTAAGATCTGGTCCCTTAGATCTCTTAGCATTATAGTACTTTTTCATCCTTATCTATACTAGTTTAGCTATTTCTTTAAAGTAATTATAAAGATTTATTAACGTCTCCATTCTTTCTTTAGCTGTGCTACTTATCTTTTTTACTTATTATGGCGATAATGATATTCTTAGCTTATATCCGTAATTCGCCTTAAAAGGTGACGTGCCTATCCCTTCCTATAGTATTGCGTTGTACATAAACTATATAACTAGTAACAACGATACCCAATTATTCTATACATAATTAACATAGTGCCTTAGATACTATTTTAGTGTCTGGTTTAGTCTTTCCATTTAACCATCTGTCTATAGGTAATATGCAGTTAACATTACTGCTTAAACCCCTTATTCTACTAAAAATACCTCCTAGAATGCTACTATAAATCTTAGATCTCTGTTTAACATAATCTTTATTAGTGCTTTATATCTTGCAAACACTTCCTTTATATAGATTCTAACTATATCTTCTACGGATATTTCTTTTATGCATGCTATAAAGTATCCCCACTTTATTAGCTTGTCTACTATTACTAAGATTGCATCATAGTCTTGTCTAGTAATAAGATCTTTTAACTTTAGTAACTTTACAATAAAGTCCTATAATATAACCTCCTATAGTCTTTCTAGTATTTTAACAGGTTGTAGCCCTCCATATAGCTTATACCTTATTAGTTTATTTCTCTAACAATCTAGACATTTCTTTATAACTTATCTTACTAGTCCCCAAATTCCTTAAATAATATACTCCTTTTAAAGTCTTAACACTAATCCTATAGCTCCGTTGTGTCCTTATATTATTCCTTTATAAAACTCTTTTATAAACTCTTCTACTGTAAGGGCGCGAAGAGGCTTCAGGGAAGATTCGAAGGAACAATATAAATTCTATCTAAATCTAAGGGTATATAGCTTTTCAAGAGAACAAGACGTTGCGTAAAGAAGAGAAGGGAATAACTAGAGAATCTTATAATTAAATAGTTAGAGGTCTTGGTCGATGCGTGCGCACGTACGCACGTAGACGGACTTCGGTAGAATTCAATTGATCTGGCAGAACTTGGCAGAAGTCAATCAAGCTAGCAGAATTCGGCAGAATTCGGTTAAAGCGTTAAGTTTATCTTATTAAGTGTTTTACCGAGACATTCCTACTATAACTAGGCTAGTCCCATTACAGTACCCCCCCTTTAGCCAAAGGTTTAAAATAATTCAATTTAGTTAAGAATTTATAATTTTTTTTTATCGCGTGTTGTATTTTCGCGTCAGGTGGCGGTCTTAGCAAGGCAGATCTGACCAATTAGACAACTTTAACCGCCGGTCAAAGTTCCTTAACATCTTGCGTATCACGTAATCACATCACAAATATTATAACTTATTTCAAGTTCTTTTCAAATTCAAGTTTCATGTATTCGTGTCGGGTGGCAGTTATTTGCCTTTATATTATATCCATCCAGCCAGAGTAGGCCGCGAAGGATAGTCCTTATAGAATTCTTTTACTAGGGAAGGCGCGTCAGCCTTAATCTAATTATAGGTTTTCTAGGTTTATGTTTTATATCCTTCCCACTTAACAAGAAGTTTAAATTGTTTAGATTATGGTTTCCATCGCATATCGTTAATTAAGTCAATAAAGTAAGAACCGTTACCATTATTAATAATTATAGGAGGTGGCAGTAGTACTTTATAAGTCATAGGATTATCTTTTAAAGGTTATAACAAGCTTATATAAAATATCAGGTGTATTTTCATCTTAGTCAGCAGTTTAAGCTTATAGGCGTATAGGCTTAGTTTCTTCTCAATTTAGTATAGCCCCGTAAACTTCTAATTGAGTTTCTTTAAGGGCCGTTAAGTCCGTATATTTTGTATATTTAGGTAAGCCATATCACCTTCCTTAAAGTCCTATATAGGAGCTCATCCTTTGTTCACATGCCATTCCTATACCGTTTAAGCGTATATTAATTCACTTTATAACAGTTCCGTTAACTGCTTCATTTAATTAGCAAAGTTATGCGCGTTAATTAACTAGATCCATTTAATTATAGGTCCTATTATATCAATTTTAGGTTATAGTTTAAATCTAAATTAAGGGTTTTATCTATAGGTCGCGTAGAACGGCGTCACGCCTATTAATACGTTTATTATATTATTCGCAGTAAACTTAGCTAAAGGCAGCCATTTTTCCCAGTCATCTTGTAGGTAGGAGCAGTATATTTATAGGTATTATTCCATAATCGCATTTATAATTTCGGTTTAACCATCTATCTCCAGATAAAACGTAGTCAAGAGTTATATTTAAATACTTAATTGTTTATATAGAGCTTACCAGAAGTCTAAAACAAACTAGCTTCCATAGTCGGATATTATTAAGTTAGGAAGTCCGTGTAGCTTAAAGATATACTTAACAAAACATTCAGCTACTAATATCATATTAATTAAGTCCATAGGAATCATATATTACATTTTTATAAGGTGGTCAACGACTACTATAATATTTGTGAACCCATTACTGCTAGGCAAGTCGACTATAAAGTTAATTAAGATATCGCGCCATCTTTATATTAGAATTAGTAGCGGTCAAAGTACTCCTTACTTCTTTACATAAGAGGTCTTTCCATGCACACACATCCTGCATACTTAAACGTATTTTTATATATAGTCGTGCATTATAGGCTAGTAGTATGCTCGTTAAACAATCTCATAGGTCTTCACACGGCCAGGATACCCTGCTATAGGGGAGTTGTATACAAAATTAAATATCTTAAATTATAAAGGTTCGGAATTTGGAACTACCATCTTCTATTAATAGTACAATCAATTATTTTAAATTTCGCATTCAGCGAGTATAATATCCTTATACTATTATTTTCCTGTTTAAATTGCTTTTATTACATCTATTATCCATATATTATTCTTATATTTGTATTCCATTAGCTTATTAATTTCCATTTCCTATTTATTAACTTCTAATTTATTTCTGTCAAGTTCCGCATCTAGGAATATAGGACGTAGCTTTTTAAAACATTTAGGGGGCAGTAAAATCCATAATCAATTTATAATCCGTTTATCCAAAGCATTTACAGGTAGGTCCTATAATTATTATATTAATGCGTCAGGCTTCTAATTAAGTTTACCTAGTTAGTACGTAATCTTAAAGTCAAATTATAAAAGGTATTCGGCCCAACGAATTTGGCGCTGCGTTAATTGTTTTATAGTTATAAAGTACTGCAGGTTCTTGTGGTCTGTTAATACACATATTAGAAACAACGATCCTTTAAGCTTGGGACGCCATTATTCAAAGCATCTAACAATTGCAAGTAGTTCCTTATTGTATATCTTGTAGTTCAATTTAGTAGGGGCAAGTTTCTAAGAGAGAAAGGCTACTGGACGTAGCTCGCCGTTCTTATTATATTGCAATAACACTCCTCCTAGTGCATAATTAGACGAATCTGTTTTAACAATGCATTTAAGGTTAGGGTTAAAGTAGGCAAAAATTAGAGCAGTTATAAAACAATACTTTAGGTTATTAAAAGCTTATTTACATTTAGTAGTTTATTTAAATTTCACGTTCTTTCTTATTAGGTTTACCAATAGCTAGGCAATTTCTAAGAAGTGGTTAATAAATCAATAATAGAAGTTTACAAATCCTAAAAATCCTTAAACATCTTATATATTGCTAGGGCTTCCCCAGTTTATAATCACGGCAACTTTCTTAGGGTCTATTTTAATTCCATTACAGGATATAATTAAGCCTAAGTATATAACCTTGAACACGTAGAACTTGCATTTCTTAATATCGCATTATAAGCCCGTATCTTATAGGCGTTTAAGAACCATTCTAATGTATTTCCAATATTTAGAAAGCAAAGACGAGTAGATTAAGATATTATTAATATACACAGTAATAAATATATTAAGGAATTCACAAAGCGTATTATTAATATATTGCTAAAACATACTAGGACTATTTTTTACGCCAAACGGCATTACTAGGTATTTAAAGAGTCCCCATTATATACAAAAAGCTATGTACTTCTTATCTCCTTTATATATACAGATTTTATTAAAGGCAGTAACTATATTAAGCTTTATAAAGTACCATACCTTCACTAAATAGTTAAGCGTTTCTTAAATTAGGGGAATTGGATATCGGTTTTAAATCATAATTGCGTTTAGAGCTTAATAATTAACACAAAATCTTAAGCCTCCTCCTGGCTTTTTAACAAATAGTATAGGTAAGGCAAATGGAGATTAACTAGGGCGAATAAATCCTTTTTCCAGATGCTCGTTAAGGTATTATTGCATTATAAGCAGTTCTTCTCATAATATACCATATAGCGGACCGAACTTTAGTATTATACTAGGCTTAAGTTCTATCTTAAAATCGTGCTTATCTTAGTATAGGGCTAGTTGGTCTATAAATTATTTTTTAAACTCATTAATTAGATCGTGGTACTCTTTAGGTACAAGAGGTTAAGGATTAATATACTATTTCAGTTTTAGTGCTTTCTTAATGTCTTCCATAGTTATAGCAAAGATTTCATAATCTCGTCTTTTTGCTAATAAGATAAAGGGTGCGGCCTATATTATACAAATTTTAAAAGGTTTTAATTTAACATCTTTACATTCTTTACTACAATCGGCAGTCATAGCTTTATTATATTAGTTTAAGGTTCGTAGCAAGGGTAATTTATATTATTTTAAATTTAAATAGTCGTGTGTATATTTATAGGGCAAATGGGTTTTTAAGCAATAACTTTAGTAGTAGGTTATACGGAACTTTAATATTTCTTTAACCCAGCTAATTAAAGGGTTGTGTCATTTTAGCTATCTATATCCAAGTATTATCTTATATTGCTTTAGGGGTGTTACAAATAGGGAAATATATTTAAGGTATTCACCTATTTACATTTTTACAAAAGCGTAGTATATCAATTCGCTATATATTAAGGGTTTGCCGTTAAAGCCTTATAGGCCTTAGGGCTTATTAAGTTTCTTTAAATTCAGGTATTAGGTTTTTACATAGTTCGTATTAATAAAGCCCATACTAGTAGCTCCGCTGTCTATAAGGATTCGTACCTCCTTCCATTTTCTAAGTATTTAAATTTCACCAAGTATATTAAGGGAGTTGTGTTGTATATCAGCGCTAAAAGAGCCTAGATACTTATACTCTTCCACTTCTTATCCTAAGGCATAACTTAGCCCTAGGATGATTTGTTTTCCAAGTTAGCTAAGGGTGAGATGCTTTATAATAACTAGGTATAATTTATAGAACAAGTATAAGTTAAGGAGCGAGTACGGCTTAAAGAATAAGTGCAATTTAAGGAGTAGGTGCGATTCAAAGACCAAAAGGAACTATAGCGGACTTTTTCAAAAGGGTGAGTTTAGTAATTCCTTTAGATATATCCTTTTCTACCACATCCAAAGCATTCTCCATTTGCAGCTTGAGTTCTTCATTTATCAGTTCCTAAGGGTGCATAGGATTGAGTGGCGTTAAGGTCCATAGGGTCGTGCGTAGATTTCGGAGAAGAGTCGCGCTTTAGGGTATATGTCGGTTTTATAGAGCTTTAAACACGAGGTATGGTTAGCTTCAAAGAATAAGTCTATTTATTGTATTAAAGGTCCTCATTAATTCGTTAACACATTATAGCAAATTCGGGTAGGTCCTTTGGTAGTTCCTTACCTACTAACTATGCTCTAATTTCATCTAAAATAGCTTGTCAAAGAGCAGCAACTCTAGCGGCTTTATTCCAATCCAGTTCGCTAATAAGGCCTAAAAATTCCAAAAAGAAGCTTATAAAGTCTCGGTTCCATTATTATAGGTTTTTAAGTTTAGTAACAGCGGTGTGTTTACGGCTGGCGTTATTATATATTTGTTCTAGCAGAGAGACAAAGGTTTCAAAATTAATAAAGGTACCATTACAGAAGAATGGGTCCATAGTTTATACAGCATCTTTGCTTAAATAAGACATTCCATAGCTAACCTTACTAGCTTCAGTAGGGTATCAGTTATAGTTTATTAAAAGTTTAAGACGGAGCTTGGTTATAAAGGGATATAGGTCATTTTAATTTCCATTAAATATTAAATAGTTAGGAAGCTTTTCTAATTTTATAGTAGGTACTGGGTTTGTTATAGATATAGGTCAAGCTACTATTACTAGTTTAGGGTTCATATTTAACGGGCTAGGTTTAGATATAGTTATATCAATTTTATTTATAGGCGGTGTTGGGGTCTCTAACGTAAATACTTAGATATTATAGAGTTCTTTACAGAGTGCTTCTATTAATCACTAATACTGGGCTTCCAGTGCCGCCTACTACTAAGCTAAGGCATCCGTAAAGGACTGTTGCATCATGGTTAACTATTCCCTAACTAGGGATATAATACTCATGGTTATTAAAGAGGATTTAGGTTCGTTTGCTATTTTAATAGTAGTTATTTTTTAACGTAACATAATATAAGGGCGCGAAGAGGCTTTAGGGAAGATTTAAAGAAACAATATAAATTCTATCTAAATCTAAGGGTATATAGCTTTTCAAGAGAACAAGACATTGCGTAAAGAAGAGAAGGGAATAACCAGAGAATCTTGTAATTAAATAGTCAGGGGTCTTGGTTAATATATGCGCACATGCGCACGCGGACGGACTTCGGTAGAATTCGATTAATCTGGCAGAACTTAGCAGAAGTTAATCAAGCTGGCAGAATTCGGCAGAATTCGGTCAAAGCGTCAAGTTTATCTTGTCGAGTGTTTTACCGAGACATTCCTACTGTAACTAGGCTAGTCCCGTTACATCTACTGCTGCTTTTGGAACATAGGTTACTTCCCTATTCTTATACTACTCTAAGTCTAGATCTTCTTCCTATACCTCTTAGATCCTTTATATCTAATCACTCTTAGGTAACTTATGCACTTAACCTTCTATAGTCGCTGCAATCTTTAGGTAATTATACCTAATCATTCCGTCTTAATCCTATCGCAGTAAAGCTCCTAATAGCTTTTCTTTATTTTATGGTTCAGCTTTTCTACTTAAAGCGTCTGCTTATGCATTATCTGTACCTTTAGTATGCTAAATTTTAAAATAATATTCTGTAAGCATTTCCGCCCATCTAACCTATCTTTAATTAAGTTCTTTTGTTATTAGGAACCCTATAAGGTTCTTATAGTCCATCTTAACCATAAATAGTTTCTCTATGCCTTATAAGAATGCTCTCCACTCTTTAAGTACTGCAACTATACCTAGCAACTCCTTGTTATAGATATCATAATTTAACTCTAGGAGTGTTATCTTTTAACTATAGTACGCCACTAGATACCATGCGTCCAAATACTTCTATAGCAAGCATACTCCTAGTATAAAGTCTAATGCATCCATTTCCACAACCGTCTTTAACTTCAGCTGGTAGATCTTAAGGATTAGATCCTGGGTAAACAACTCCTTAAGTTCTTTAAACAACTTCTTTTACTTACTGCCCTATATCTACAGTTCCTCCTTTTTTATTAGTCTTATAAATAGCTTAATACTTTTCAACCACTGTGCTATAAACCTCCTATAGTAGTTGCAAAACCCTAGAAATAATCTTAACTGCGTTATATTCTCTAGTTCTTGCCAACTTACTATAGCTTCGACTTTCTTTAGGTCCATGCTAATTTTTCCTAGTTTAATAATAAATTTAACGAAATTAGTCTTTCTAGTAAAGAACTCGCATTTCTTAATTACCACTAGCATCTTTTCTTCTTATAGTCTCTTTAAGACCCATTTAACGTGTTCTCCATGTTCTTCCTCACTTATTAAGTAGATAATAATGTCGTTAAGATATACTATAATAAACTTATTAAGGTGTTCTCCTAATACACTATTAATCCATTTTTAAAACGTTACTAGTGTATTTATAAGCCCAAACTGCATTACTAATAGTTTATATAGTCCTTCCTTTGACCTAAAGGCTGCCTTCCATTTATCTCCTTCCTTGATCCTAATTTAATAGTACGCCCATCTTAGGTCTATCTTTATAAAGATCTTTATATTGCCTATCCTGTCTTAGATTTTACTAATTAAGGGTAAAAAATACCTATCCTTTCTAGTAATGCTGTTTAACTATCTATAGTTAATGCATATACTAAGTTTTCCGTTTTTCTTTAGGATAAACAGTACTAGATATCCTGCTAACAACTATAATAGTCTAATATATCCCTTTTATAAGTTTTCCTAGATAAACTCTTTAAGCGCCACTAACTTAGTTTTAGTAAGCTTATAAATTAGAAAGAACTTTAGACTAGTTCCTAGTTCTAACTCTATTTTATAGTCCTATGCTATATACTCTAACAGCTTTTTACTTTCTGGTAACCACAACCTTTTGCCATACTTATAGTATCTCTTTGGTATATAACTTAAGCCTCGCTTAGTCTCTTTATATATTACTCCGACTTAGTACTATACCAACTTAGTTTGCTGTCGCATTTTATGTTATTAAGTATCTCTAATATTAACTTAACCTATAACCTAACTAATCCTTAGATTATATTCCTATAACTAAGGCATTCTTAGTATTGCCTCGTCCTTTCCTAACAGTAGGATATTAAAAGACATCTTAACTTGTCTTCCTTTAATAGTTAACTAAATAGGTCCTGTTTTAAGATTAATAATGCCTCCTCCATAGGCGATTAGATCTCCTAAAATTGTTATTAATAGGTATAGATCCTCCTTTTATTTATAAGGTAGTCCCATTCTTTTTACTACTACTAGTAATATATAGTTTCTTATTACTCTACTATCTACTAGCGCCTTAAACTTTTAATCTTACTAACTAATTCTTAAATTTAGGTATCTACCTTAAATTCCCTTAAGGGTTTAAGGCTCTACCACTAGCTCCCTCTAATCCTATAGGCCTCCCCTTTTCCTAACTATTAGCTACTAGATCCTACTTATACTTAGTCCTCTTTTAGCCAATACTTAGTTCGTTTCTTTTCCTCTATATACCATAGACAAGTATTTTCTAGGCACTCCCACCACTATCGTTTATCTAGGTATTCTTCCGTAAGGAATCTTCCTAGTTAAAGTATTAGGTCCCCTTAACTCTATACTTCCACTAGGTGCCATCTATATATAATTATTATTATTTATTGCTTAACATCCGATTCGGATCCCTATTGGGCCCACGCGGACTACTCCTTATATACATATAGGGAGAAAACTCTTTTAAGAAAACCCCATAATCTATCTCCCCACCTTTTGGGACTCGCCTGCGAGGCGCCTACGAGTTACCTATAGTGCTCTACTACCTTACTTTTTGACCTCCTTAGGAACCACTGCTGCCGTAACAAGCCTACAGACGCGCTAGTATCGCAAACTTTGCTCTACTACTATAGAGTTATTAGGGGGCGCCTATTACTCGCCCCTTTGCCTTTTATTACCATTTCCTTTATAACCCGAAACTGGTCTAGCATATTTTGGCTAATAAGCCACTAGGTAACCGCCTTAAGACCTTTTTATATTAAGAGTAGTGTGTTATAGTTCTCTATGCTAGCTACTAAGAGCATAGCTTCTCGGTTGGTGCGTAGGGGGTATAATAGTATTACGTATTTTGGTGTCTGTCTTGGCCAGCCATATTTATATCTTAGGCTGCCTACTGGGATACCTACCTAGTAGAGCCAATCTTTTAGTCCTATTATCCCTATTCTTAAGAGTGTTGTTATTATATTTTTTGCCTTTATTAGGCCTTCTTAGAGCTCTTAAGTGTTTACCCCCTATGGCGTTAACCATGCCACGGCTTGGGTTTTTTTTGCCTAAGTTAGCCTCTGTACCTTTAACTCCTATGCGCCTCTCCAGCGTTGGTCTAACCAGTATTATATTACAGAAGATGGTTTCCTGGCGTTCTTTTATACTCTACTTTGGCTCCTTTCTCTTTTTTACTATTATTTTTACTGGCCTCTTGCGCGTCTCCCTTTCTCCTCTATATAGGCCTAGGCTCTAACGCAGCACTATTCTTCTTCTGCTTTCTTTACCTGTTTCTCCAATATCTCTTCCCTACTTTAGGGTTGTTAGTTTGTTCTCCTATAAGGTACCCTAGGGTCCCTCCATAGTTTATTTAGGCATGTCTTAATATACTTTATAATATTAGAGTTGCGTTTACTTTACGCCCTTTACATTGCAGCGGCTTTAATATATAGTTATAGGGGGGGAATATTGGCTTCCTTCTTAAGTAGTGCTGTGGCCGTTCGCTTATACCCGCTTATTATACTCTAGAGGCAGGCTGTTTGGACCTTTTAGAGTGGTTTAAGAAGTAATTTAGGGGGGCTCTTTTTAGTTTCTCTAATGGCCTAAACACTGGATCTATATGTTATAGTTAGCCGGACAACTGCTGTATATAGTAGGCGTGACCTTTGGAAGTATGGACCCTATATAGAATTAACGATCCTAGATAATGCAATATACTGTGCTTAGCCCTTATAGGCCGCTTACACCGTATATGCGCTCTACCGGAGCTTACTATTTACCTATACTCCTAATACCCTTAGGCCCTAAACTGGTTAACCCCCAAAGCCTTAGATATGGATTGTATGCTAGAGATCTGCAGATTGGTTACGTTTTCTTATAAAATAGATTAGCTGGTATTTCTCTAGTAAGAATTGGACTTTATATTATCTTGCCCATTCTATATAGGTATTATAGGCTTTCTCTAGTGTTCTACAGTTCTCTGCGGCTGTTGGCCCGTATATAATTAGGTTTATATTGTTGACGAAGCCTATCCCCTAGGTCGCCCCTTCCTTAAAGGTATTAAGTAAGTTGCTTATAAAGAAAAGAAAGAGTATAGGCGAAAGAGGTGATCCTTATAGTATACCTATTGTAACTATAATGGGGGGGGCTCTGGTATCCGCTAAAGACCAGTAATATCTCTTTCTGGCCTATAAACCCTTAAATAAATTATATAATCCATTCTAGGAAGCCCTTTGCCCTAAGGATATATAGGAGGCGCTTATGGGGTATATTATTGTAGGCGCCACTAATGTCTAGGCTAAGTATTGATATTATGAAGTCCTTACGCATAGCCCATGCAGTTTTAATAGTAGTAGCGAGTAGTGTAAGTGCTGATAGTGTTAAGCGATTCTTTCTTGCCCCTATTTAGCTTTGTGGTAGTAGGGCGTGTTCCTCTGCCGTATCTGCTATATGGTCCGCTATAACCTTTTCTAAGATCTTGCTTAGGGTGTTTTCTAAGGCAATAGGGCGGTAGCTTCCTGGGATTAAGTAGTCTGCTTTGCCTTCTTTTTGTAAGATAACCGTCGTTATAGATCTTCCGAGTCGCGGGTAGTAGCCTATTATAAAGTATGCTCTGGCTATATCTGCAAGCCAAGGTGCTATAAGTGGACTATAGGTCTTTAAGGCTTCGTTTGGGATCCCATCTGGTCCTGGTGTGCCATCTATATATATACTTAGCGTCTCTATACTTTCTTTTTTTATTTTTATTTTTTTATATCCAATTGTATTATACTACGTATAATACTGCGCATGCAGCCTCTAGGCTATAGCGCTATAGTTCTATATATATGAATCCTTTTTAGGCAGCTTAACATATACTAGTAGCTATGTCCTAGTAGTTTATAAACCCCTAAACTAGGAGTTTATAGTTCCTTAGTAAAACACTAAGTTACTACAACTACTAGGGAATGAG